>Ga0194135_10001200_pt1 | contig 15260 bp, 13 predicted proteins | sample LitLau_LLRF_2013_FD_134024 | JGI IMG/M metagenome (GOLD analysis project Ga0194135, IMG submission 134024) | Freshwater sediment microbial communities in response to fracking from North America - Little Laurel Run_MetaG_LLRF_2013 (version 2) | ecosystem: Environmental > Aquatic > Freshwater >...
ATTCGTTGTCGAAGGCACTCAACACCTTAGCAAAGCGAGCCTGAACGGCGCATCGCTCATATAAATTCAAGGAGTGACCATGCGTTTCCTGCCTGGCCTGATACTTTTGCTGCCCCTTGTGAGCACTTGCGCTCAAGCCGAACTGATGGACGACATCAATGACCGCGGGGAACTGCGCATCGCCCTGGAAGCCAATGCGCCACCCTTCAACTTCAAGGATGACGGCAAACTCACCGGCTTCGAGGTGGAGCTGGGACAGTTGCTGGCCAGTGAACTGGATGTACGCCCGGACTTCGTGGTCACGGCTGCCGCCGAACTGCTGCCCGGTGTGGAAAGCGGCCGCTTCGACGTGGCTATCAACCACATAGCAGTGACCCCGGAACTCAAGGATCGTTTCGATTTCAGCGAGCCCTACAGCTACTCCAGCGCCCAATTGATCGTGCGCAAGGAAGAACAGCGCCCGCTGTTTTCCCTGCAAGCCCTGCGCGGCCAGGCCCTGGGCGTGGCTCAGGGCAGCCAGTTCGTCGACCAGGCGCGCACCGTGGAAGGGATCAACCTGCGCAGCTACGCCGACGCCCAGCAGCCGATCAAGGACGTGGCGGACAAGCAGATCGACGCCGCCATCAGCGATCGCCTGTTGATTCCCTACGCCATTCGCGACAGCCGCCTGCCGGTGAAGGAAGGGGCCAAGGTGGGGCCGACCCTGAGCCTGGCGATTCCGTTCCAGAAAGGTAACCCGGCGTTCCAGGCCAGCCTGGATAGCGCTTTGCAGCGGATCAAGGCCGATGGGCGACTGATGGCTCTCTCGGAGAAATGGTTCGGCATGGATGCCAGCAAACCGCCCAAGAACGACGCCGGGCAATAAACCTCACCTGTAGCCGCCGCAGGTGGCGAACGACTCGAAGGGACGCAGGAGTTGGATGGCCGGCTGGAGATCGCCAGGCAAGGCTCTGCGAGCCTTTTCGCAGCCTCGCTAGAGCTCGGCAGCGGCTACAAGGACAGTGCGGCCAGGGCGGCAGCGGCTTCGGCCAGTTGCAGTTCGCTGAAGACCTGGACCCCGTGCTGCCTCAGCAATGCCGCAGTCACCCCTTCGCCCTGGACTTTGACCCCGCTGAAGGTGCCGTCATAGGTCAGCAGGTTGCCGCAGGATGGGCTGTTGGCCTTGAGCACGGCAACGCCAATCCCGTACTGTTCCACAAGCTCCAGCGCCTGGCGCGCCCCAAAGAGGAATTGGGCGCTGACATCTTCGCCTTCCGTGGTCATCACCGGCGCCCGTCCTGCAAGCACATCAACGCCTTGCCCGCCGGGAATCTCCGCCGCCGCCCGTGGCGTCGGCAAGCCACCGGCCACTTCCGGACAGAGCGCAACCACCCGCCCCTCTTGCAGCCAGGCGGCCAGTTGATCGAACGGCCCGCTGGCGCCGCCGTCGTAGCGTACGCGGTGGCCCAACAGACAACGGCTGACCAGGATCTTGTGCATGTTCAGAACGGCTCGTTACCACGACGCCGGAACCAACCGGTCAGGGACAGGCGTTCCCGGGTCGCGGGCAGGACTTCATGGGGCACCTCGCCGGAGAGAAACACCACCAGCCGGCCCCCGACGGGGAGCACATCGTATTGCCCCTGGTCATTGAGGTACATGCGCAACTGCCCACCGTGCTCGGGCAGCCACTGCTCATTGAGGTAGATCACCGCCGACACCATGCGCCGGTCATCGTCGCGAAAACGGTCCACATGGCGCTTGTAGAAAGCCCCGGGCGGATACATCGCGAAGTGGCACTCGAAGTCCTCCAGCCCCAGAAACAGGCCGCGATTGAGGGCCTCGCGCAGGCTGTCCATCAATCCCAGGTAGGTGTCGCTGGCCCCGGCCTGGCCGGGTTCCAGCCACTGGATATGGTCGCCGCGGATCCCCTCGCGGATCTCCTGGGCCGGCCCGCGGCCCACCGCCGCCGGCGCCAGTTCACCTTCAGCCGCACGTTTACGGCACTCAGCCGCCAGTTCGAGGGTCAGAGCCTCGGACAGAAAGACATTTTGCTGCGACCAGCCACGGGCGGCCAGGTCGTCGACAATGTTCAACAACAGCGGGTGATCAGAGGTTATTTGCATGGCGCGCATAGTATCCAGCATCAGATAAATCCGACAGAGCCACAGAGCGGAGGATCAGGCATTTTTTCCAATGCACTTACCACTCATGACTTTAGCTGACGATCCTGATACGAATTCTCGACAACCACCGCCTTGCCCCGGAGAATAGTCGCCTGCTGACAGGAGTCCTTATGCGCCGTTTGCTTTTCTCACTGTTGATGTTCTGCGCCTTGCCTGCCTGGGCAGACAGCCACGACCAGTTGTACAAGGTCGCCGGTTGGCCGGAACAGCGCGCGCATTTCAACGATGCCCTCAGCGCCGCCCAGCAGCGCTACCAGAACAGCTTGCCGCCGGCGGTCTACCAGGCCCTGGTGGACAACAGCAACCAGCGCTTCGCGCCCCAGGCCGTGGACCGCCGCGCCGAGGCCCAGCTGCGCCAGCACCTGGCCGATCCGGCTCCGGCCCTGGCCTTCTTCCAGTCGCCGCTGGGACGCAAGATCGTTGCCGCCGAACTGCTGGCCACCCGTCGCGACCAGTTGGCCAAGAACGCCCAGGGCCTGCCGAAGATGCAGGCCAGCGACACCCGCCAGTTGATCATCGGCCACCTGGCCCAGGCCCTGCCGGCCAAGGAAGCCGGGGCGGAAGTCAGCCTGGCGATTGCCGGGGTCGCCGCCGACAGCCTGAGCCAGATGATCCCCGGCCTGCTGGGCGGCGGTCAGGCCCAGGGCATGCTCAACGGCCAGCGCCAGCGATTGATGCAGCAGATCGGCAACGACCTGAACAACACCTTGCTCTACGTCTATCGGGATCTGTCCGACACCGAGCTGGAAGAGTTCGCCACCTTCGCCGAATCCAGCGAAGGCAAGGCCTACTACCAGGCGGCCCTGGCGGCGATTCGCGCTGGCCTGGCGGTCGGCCAGAGCACCTCCAGCCTCGCCCCCTGAGCCCGCCAACTCACCGGTAGCCGCTGCCGAGCCCGCGAGCCTGCGCAAAGGTTGGCAGGACCTTGCCTGGCAATCTGGCGCCGAACCTCCAGCGGCTCTTGGGCCGTTCCCAGCCTGCGACAGCGGCCACACCCCTCTCCCGCAGCTCAGACGTGCTCGGTCAGAAAGGCGAAGTACTGATCGCGGTACAGCGGGATTTCATTGGCCAGGTGGTGCCGTGCATCGGGCAGCATCAGCACTTCAGGCGTTGCGAACTTGTCGCGAATCACCTGCAGGTTGTGCTGCCAGTCCACGGTCATGTCCGCATCGCCCTGGACGATCAGCGGCTGCCTGGAACTGCGCGGCGCCGCTTCCAGGCGCTTGATCCAGCGCGACAGCGCCCCCACCCAGGCCGTTGGCAAGCGCTGCGGTTGCAAGGGATCGGCCTGGAGGAAGGCGAGGAAGTCCGGGTCATTGGAGTTTTCGCTGAAACGCCGGGCAATCCCGCTGACAAAGGGCCGCAGCAGGTAATAGCTGAGCATCGACCAGCCCCAGGCCCGCGGCCGCACCAGCGGCGAGAGCAGCACCACCCGTCCCTGGGCCGGGCTCTCGGCGCCCTGGTTGAGCAGGTGATCCATGATGATGGCCCCTCCGGTGCTTTGCCCGAACAGGTGCCAGGGCTGAGGCAGTTCCAGGGCCCGGGCCTCGCCGAACAGCCCCTGCAGCACCCGCTGATACACCGCGAAATCATCGATGCTGGCGCGCTCGCCGCTGGACAGCCCGTGCCCTGGCAGATCGCAGGAAATCACCACGAAGCGGCGTTGCAGCGCCCACTCGATCACATGCCGGTACAAGCCCATGTGATCGTAGAAACCGTGGAACAGAAACAGCGTTGCCCGCGGCTGCTCCGGCCACCAGACCTGACAGACCACCTCGTAGTCGTCCACCTGGATACGCCCCAGGCGACTGCGAGGCACCAGCGCCCGCCCGGCAAAGTCCAGCCCGTAGAAGCGCTGATAGGCTTGAGCCTCGGCCGACAAGGGCTGCCCGGCCGCCAGGGGTTGCAGGCTGGCACGCAGATGGTCGGGGTCGAAGTTCACGGACATGGGGTTTTCCAAAACGGAGGGCGTTGGGACAAAACGGGCTTTCTGGGCCTGCGATATTCATCTGTCGCGACAAGCATGGCAAGCTACGCGACCTTCGAGGACCGATCTTAATGCGCCAGTCTTACCGCACGCCCCTGCTTGCCAGCCTGCTCGTCCTGTTTTGCGCCGTTGTGCTGTGGAGTGCCTACGACTGGTTCCAGGGCCGCTATCTGCGGGCGTTCAGTGAACACACCGCGGTCTTCTCCGGCGACCCGCTGCAACTGCCCGCCGAACTGGCCGGCCCTGGCGCCATTCGCCTGGTGCACTTCTGGGACCCGGCCTGCCCCTGCAACGTCGGTAACCAGCAGCACCTGGCCGAGCTGATCGCCACCTATGGTCCGCAAGGCGTGGCGTTCTACTCGGTGCAGAAACCCGGCAGTCACGGCCAGTTGCCCGCGACCCTGAACGCCCTGAAAACCCTCGATCACCTGCCCGGCGCCGAACAGATCCCCGCCAGTCCGGCGGTGGCGATCTGGGATCGCAACGGCAAGCTGGCCTACTTCGGGCCCTACAGCGAAGGCCTGACCTGCAACTCCAGCAACAGCTTCATCGAGCCCATCCTCCAGGCCCTGACCAGCGATCGCCAGATCAATGCCACCCATACCCTGGCGGTAGGCTGCTATTGTCCCTGGCCGGCCAGCACCCACTAGGGCATTCGCGACTATTCAAGGACTGCCTCCTGCGCGATACCCGAGACTTGTGCTAAATCTCTGCAGCTCTCAAGGCGGCACTGACAACAACAGCAAGGAGCCCGCATGAAACGCAGCCTGACCCTGGTCGCCGTCCTGATCCTCGCCCTGCTGGCGGGTGCCGCCGGCTATCTGTACAGCAAGCAGCCCACACGCCAGGGCCAGGTAGAAATCCGTGGCCTGCAAGGCTCGGTCACCGTGCGCTACGACGAACGCGGGGTACCGCACATCCGCGCGGAAAACGAAGCCGACCTGTATCGCGCCCTGGGTTACGTGCACGCCCAGGACCGGCTGTTCCAGATGGAAATGCTGCGCCGCCTGTCCCGGGGCGAGCTGGCAGAAGTCCTCGGCCCCAAGCTGCTGGACACCGACAAGCTGTTCCGCAGCCTGCGCATCCGCGAGCGCGCCGACAGCTACGTGGCCGGCCTTGATCGCCAGTCCCCGGCGTGGAAGGCCCTGGAAGCCTATCTGGACGGCATCAACCAGTATCAGGACAGCCACGTCAGCCCCATGGAGTTCGATGTCCTGGGCATCCACAAGCGGCCGTTCACCGCAGAGGACACCGTCAGCGTCGCCGGCTTCATGGCCCACAGCTTCGCCATGGCCTTTCGCACCGAACCGCTCTTGACCTACATCCGCGATCAGCTGGGCAACGATTACCTGAAAGTCTTCGACCTCGACTGGCAGCCCAAGGGCGTGCTGGCCAAGGGCAAGCCGCAACCGGCGCTGCCCCTGGCCGCCGTCGACTGGCAGGACCTGGGACGGATCTCCCGCCTGAGCCAGGATGCCCTGAGCGACGCCGGACTGCCGCAATTCGAGGGCAGCAACGCCTGGGCCGTGGCCGGCACGCGGACCAGGAGCGGCCGCCCGCTGCTGGCCGGCGACCCGCACATCCGCTATTCCCTGCCGTCGGTGTGGTACGAGGCGCAGCTGTCGGCGCCGGGTTTCGAACTCTACGGCCATCATCAGGCCCTGGTGCCCTTCGCCTTCTTGGGCCACAACCTGGATTTCGGCTGGAGCCTGACCATGTTCCAGAACGACGATCTCGACCTGATCGCCGAGAAGGTCAACCCGGAGAACCCCAACCAGGTCTGGTTCCGTGACAAGTGGGTCGACCTGATCAGCAGCGAGCAGCAGATCGCGGTCAAGGGCCAGGCCCCGGTCACCCTGACCCTGCGCCGCTCGCCCCACGGGCCGATCATCAACGACATGCTCGGCAGCACCGTGGGCAAGGCTCCGGTGGCCATGTGGTGGGGCTTCCTGGAAACCCCGAACCCGATCCTCGACGGCTTCTACCAGCTCAACCGCGCCGACACCCTGGCCAAGGCCCGCGCGGCGGCGGCCAAAGTTCATGCTCCGGGCCTCAACATCATCTGGGCCAACGCCAAGGGCGATATCGGCTGGTGGGCGGCGGCGCTGCTGCCCAAACGCCCGGCCGGGGCCAAGCCGACGTTCATGCTCGATGGCAGCACGGCGATGGCCGACAAGGAAGGCTTCTATCCCTTCAGTGCCAACCCTCAGGAAGAGAATCCGCCCCGGGGCTATATCGTCTCGGCCAATTTCCAACCGGTTTCCCCTACCGGCATGGAGATTCCCGGCTACTACAACCTCGCCGACCGCGGCCAGCAGCTGGATCGCCAGCTCAGCGACAAGAGCGTGAAATGGGACCTGGAAAACACCCAGAAACTGCAGCTGGGCACGACCACCGCCTACGGCCCGCGCCTGCTGGCACCGCTGCTGCCCGTGCTGCGGGAAGTGGTCGGCGACCCCGAGGAGCTCAAGCTGGTGGAGCAACTGGCCAAGTGGCAGGGCGACTACCCGCTGGACTCCACCAGCGCCACCCTGTTCAACCAGTTCCTGTTCGAACTGGCCAACGCCACCTTCCATGAAAAACTCGGTGACGCCTACTTCGACGCGCTGATCCAGGCCCGAGTGGTGGATGCCGCCTTGCCGCGGCTGGCGGCCGATCCCGACTCACCCTGGTGGGACAACCGCACCACGCCCCAGCGCGAAAGCCGGGCCGACACGGTCAAGCTGGCCTGGCGCGCCAGCATCGACCACCTGCGGCTGACCCTCGGCGCCAACCCGGCGCAGTGGCGCTGGGGCAGCGCCCACACCCTGACCCACGGCCATCCCCTGGGGATGCAGAAGCCGCTGGACCGGGTCTTCAACGTCGGCCCGCTGGACGCCCCCGGCAGCCATGAGGTGCCGAACAACCTCACCGCCAAGATCGGCCCGGCGCCCTGGTCGGTGGTCTATGGCCCCTCGACCCGACGCATCGTCGACTTCGCCGACCCGGCCCACAGCCTGACCATCAACCCGGTGGGCCAGAGCGGCGTGCTGTTCGACAAGCACTACGACGACCAGGCCGAGGCCTACATCGAAGGCGTCTACCAACAGGCTCACTTCAGCGACGAGGAAGTCACCGCCAATACCCGCAGCACCCTGAAGCTGCTGCCGGCGCGCCGCCCCTGAGCGCCCCGCCCCGTAGGAGCTGGCTTGCCAGCGAAGAGTCCTGCAAGCCTGGCGTACATCTCGCGAGCGCTTTCGCCGGCAAGCCGGCTCCTACGGCGAAACAGGCGGCATGGGGCAATAAAAAACCTCGCTCCCGGTTACGGGGCGAGGTTTTTTATTGCGAACCTGAGGTCAGACCGCTTCCGGTGCCTGAGCCCGACGCACGTCTGGCTGCTTCCACGAGTCGGCAGCGCTTTCCTCGATGGCTTGCTGGATCGCGCGCTTGCGGGATTCTTCGGCGCGGCGGCTGAAGAACCAGACCAGGAAGGTCACCAGGGACACCGCCAGCAGAATCAAGCTGGCCACCGCGTTGATCTCCGGTTTTACCCCCAGGCGCACCGCCGAGAACACTTCCATCGGCAAGGTGGTGGAACCCGGGCCGGAGACGAAGCTGGCCAGCACCAGGTCATCCAGGGACAAGGCAAAGGACATCATGCCGCCGGCCGCCAGCGAAGGCGCGATCATCGGGATGGTGATCAGGAAGAACACCTTCCATGGGCGCGCGCCCAGATCCATGGCCGCCTCTTCGATGGACAGGTCCAGCTCGCGCAGGCGGGCCGACACCACCACCGCCACATAGGCGGCGCAGAACGTGGTGTGGGCGATCCAGATGGTGACGATCCCGCGTTCCTGAGGCCAGCCAATCGCCTGGGCCATGGCCACGAACAGCAGCAACAGCGACAGACCGGTGATCACTTCCGGCATCACCAGCGGCGCGGTCACCAGGCCACCGAACAGGGTGCGGCCCTTGAAGTGGGTGATCCGGGTCAGCACGAACGCCGCCAGGGTGCCCAGGGCCACCGCCGCCACCGCGGTGTAGCAGGCGATCTCCAGGGAACGCACCACCGAGCCCATCAACTGCGTGTTATCCAGCAGGCCGATGTACCAGTTGATCGACCAGCCGCCCCAAACGGTCACCAGTTTCGAGGCGTTGAACGAGTAGATCACCAGGATCAGCATCGGCAGATAGATGAACAACAGGCCCAACACCAGCATCAGGCTGGAGAAACTGAAGCGTTTCATTCCTTGCCCTCCATTTCCTTGGCCTGACTGCGGTTGAACAGGATGATCGGCACAATCAGGATCGCCAGCATCACCACCGCCAGGGCGGACGCCACCGGCCAGTCACGGTTGTTGAAGAACTCTTGCCACAGCACCTTGCCGATCATCAGGGTTTCCGGGCCGCCCAGCAGTTCAGGAATCACGAACTCGCCCACCACCGGGATGAACACCAGCATGCAGCCGGCGATGATGCCGTTCTTGGACAGCGGCACGGTGATCTTCCAGAAGCTGTTGAAGGTGCTCGACCCCAGGTCGGCGGCGGCCTCCAGCAGGCTGGTATCGTGCTTCACCAGGTTGGCGTACAGCGGCAGGATCATGAACGGCAGGTAGGAATAGACCACCCCGATGTACACCGCGATGTTGGTGTTGAGGATCTGCAGCGGCTCGTTGATCCAGCCCATGGACAGCAGGAAGCCGTTGAGCAGGCCGTTGTTGCTGAGGATGCCCATCCAGGCGTAGACGCGGATCAGGATCGCGGTCCAGGTCGGCATCATGATCAGCAGCACCAGCACCGTCTGCAGCTCTTTGCGGGCACTGGCGATGGCGTAGGCCATCGGGTAGCCGATCAGCAGGCAGAGGATGGTGCTGAAGAACGCCATTTTCAGCGAGCCGAGGTAGGCGGCGATGTACAGCTCGTCGTCGCCGAGCATGGCGTAGTTGCCCAGGTTGAGCAGCACCTGCAGCTTCTGGTCGACGTAGCTGTAGATCTCGGTGTACGGCGGAATGGCCACGTCCGCTTCGGCGAAGCTGATCTTCAGGACGATGAAGAACGGCAGCATGAAGAACAGGAACAGCCAGATGAACGGAACCCCGATGACCATCTGACGGCCACCGGGAATTATTCGATTGAGTCGGCGCTTGAGCTTTCGCATGTTCATGAGCGCAGTACCACGCCGCTGTCGTCTTCCCACCAGACGTAGACCTGGTCGCCCCAGGTTGGCCGCGCGCCACGACGCTCGGCGTTGGCGACGAAGGACTGCACCAGCTTGCCGCTCGGCAGCTCGACGTAGAACACCGAATGCCCGCCCAGGTAGGCGATGTCATGCACCTTGCCGCTGGACCAGTTGTTTTCGCAGGTCGGCATTTCGGCGGTGACCAGCAGCTTCTCCGGACGAATCGCGTAGGTCACCGACTTGTCCTGCACCGAGGTGCTGATGCCGTGGCCGACGTAGATGTTGCGGTCCAGGTCCTTGCAGGTGATCAGGGCGTGGCCTTCGGCGTCGTCCACCACTTCGCCTTCGAAGATGTTGACGTTGCCGATGAATTCGCAGACCAGACGGCTGACCGGGGTTTCATAGATGTCGATCGGGCTGCCGATCTGGGCGATCCAGCCCAGGTGCATGATGGCGATGCGCTCGGCCATGGTCATGGCCTCTTCCTGGTCGTGGGTCACCATCACGCAGGTCACGCCGACGCGCTCGATGATTTCCACCAGTTCCAGCTGCATCTGCGAACGCAGCTTCTTGTCCAGGGCGCCCATGGGTTCGTCCAGCAAGAGCAGCTTGGGACGCTTGGCCAGGGAACGGGCCAGGGCCACGCGCTGGCGCTGGCCACCGGACAGCTGGTGCGGCTTGCGCTTGGCGTACTGGCTCATCTGCACCAGCTTGAGCATCTCCGCCACCCGGGCGTCGATTTCCGCCGGCGGGATCTTGTCCTGCTTGAGGCCGAAGGCGATGTTCTGGGCCACGGTCATGTGCGGGAACAGCGCGTAGGACTGGAACATCATGTTGATCGGCCGCTCGTAGGGCGGCATGTCGGTGATGTCCACGCCATCGAGGAAGATTCGCCCCTCCGTTGGCCGTTCGAAACCGGCCAGCATGCGCAGCAAGGTGGACTTGCCCGAACCCGAACCGCCGAGCAGGGCGAAAATCTCGCCCTTCTTGATTTCCAGGGACACATCGTCCACGGCAACCGTCTCGTCGAACTTCTTCGTGACCCGGTCGATTTTGACCAGCACCTGCTTAGGTGTCTGGTCGCCCTCGAGGGCTTTCTTATAGGCGCCGGAGGCAACTGCCATTTGCGAAACTCCCAACAAAATTTGCAGCCCGCCCCACGCGGGCGGACCTTGGATAGTTTGAGCCTGTGGAACTATTTACCCGTCTTGACCTTGGTCCAGCTGCGGGTCATCAAGCGTTGGATATTGGGTGGCAACTCGATGGACACGTAGGTCTTGTCGAGCACGGCCTGCGGTGGATAAACCGCTTCGTCGGTGCGAATGGATTGCTCCATCAGCTTGTCCGACCCGGGGTTGGGGTTGGCATAACCGACGTAGTCACTGACCTGGGCGATCACCTCAGGCTGCAGCAAGTAGTTGATGAAGGCGTGGGCTTGCTTGACGTTGGTCGAATCCTTGGGGATCGCCAGCATGTCGAACCACAGGGCACCACCTTCCTTGGGAATGGCGTAGGCGATGTTCACGCCCTTGCCGGCGTCGGCGGCCCGGGCCTTGGCCTGGAACACGTCGCCGGAAAAACCGATGGCCACGCAGATATTGCCGTTGGCCAGGTCCGAGATGTACTTGGACGAATGAAAGTAGGTCACGTAGGGACGCACCGCCAGCAACGTGGCCTCGGCCTTCTTGTAGTCCTGGGGGTTGGTGCTGTTGGCATCCAGGCCCAGGTAATTGAGGACCGTGGGCAGCATTTCATCGGCGGAGTCGAGGAAGGCCACGCCGCAGCTGTTGAGCTTCTTGATGTTCTCCGGTTCGAACAGCACGCTCCAGGAGTCGATCTTGTCCACGCCCAGCACGGCCTTGACCTTGTCGACGTTGTAGCCGATGCCGTTGGTGCCCCACAGGTAAGGCACCGCGTACTGGTTGCCCGGGTCGTTCATCTCCAGGCGCTTGAGCAGCGCCGGGTCGAGATTGGAGTAGTTCGGCAGCAGGCTCTTGTCGAGTTTCTGGAAGGCCCCGGCCTTGATCTGCTTGCCCAGGAAGTGGTTGGACGGCACCACCACGTCATAACCGGTGCGACCGGCCAGCAACTTGCCTTCCAGGGTTTCGTTGGAATCGAACACGTCATACACCGGCTTGATGCCCGTGGCCTTTTCAAACTCGGCCAGGGTGTTTTTCCCGATGTAGTCGGACCAGTTATAAATATGCACGGTCGGTGCAGCCTGGACGCCGGCCACCAGCGTCAGGCTGGCGGCGACCAGCATGGCTTTGCGAAACAAAGAAATAGGCAAGTGGAGGTCCTCTTCAATAGTTGGGCCCAAGTTGCCCCGCGCCACCTGACAGCCTCCGAGCTGCCCAGCAACAAAACCGGCGCGCAACTTACCCTCGATAAACCAATCCAGCAAAACTTTCTGTCATTTAATTGTTTCCTGTTGCCGCCCTCGCCATGACGACGGCAACAGGTGGTGCTGCAAATCGGCTTATTTGCCGGATTTGATCTTGGTCCAGCTGCGGGTCAGGATGCGCTGGGTCGCGGCCGGCAGGTCGGCAATCGCGTACAGCTTGGCCTGCACATCAGCTGGCGGGTAAACGCCCGGGTCGCTGGTGATGTCTTTATCGACCAACGGGGTTGCAGCCGCATTACCGTTGGGGAAACGCACGGCGTTGGTGATTTCGGCCATGACTTCAGGCTTTTGCAGGAAAGTCATGAACTTGTAGGCGCCTTCGACGTTTTCCGCGTCTTTAGGGATGGCGACCATGTCGTAGAAGCTGCCAGCACCCTCTTTCGGAATGTTGTAGCTGACCTTGACCTTGTCACCGGCTTCGGCAGCACGGGCCTTGGCCTGGTAGATGTCGCCCGAGTAGCCCACGGCGACGCAGATGTTGCCGTTAGCCAGGTCGGAGATGTACTTGGAGGAGTGGAAGTAGGCGATCGAAGGACGGATCTTGAGGAACAGCGCTTCGGCTTCAGCCAGCTGCTTCTTGTCCTGGCTGTCGGTTGGATAGCCCAGGTAGTGCAGCGCCACCGGAATCATCTCGGTTGGCGAATCGAGGAAGCTGACGCCACAGGCCTTCAACTTCTCGGCATTTTCCGGCTTGAACAGCAGGTCCCAGGAGTTGGTCGGTGCGTCGGCGCCCAATGCGGCCTTGACCTTCTCGGCGTTGAAACCGATGCCGATCGAACCCCACATGTAAGGGAAGGCGTGCTTGTTGCCCGGGTCGCTCACCGATACCGCCTTGAGCAGCGATTCGTTGAGGTTCTTCCAGTTCGGCAACTTGGACTTGTCCAGTTCCTGATAGACGCCGGCCTTGATCTGCTTGGCCAGGAAGTTGTTGGAAGGCACTACCACGTCGTAACCGGATTTGCCGGCGAGCAACTTGGCTTCCAGGGTTTCGTTGCTGTCGAACACGTCGTAGACCACTTTGATGCCCGACTCGGCTTCAAACTTCTTGATGGTGTCCGGAGCGATGTAATCGGACCAGTTGTAAACGTGCAGCACTTTATCGTCCGCCTGTGCTGCCGCCGCCATCACGCCCATCAGGGACATGGCGAGGAGGGTCTTGCCAGCTAACTTCATACCTAATGCCTTCATGCGTAATGCTCCAATTATTCTTTTTAACCACTCGTTCAGCGGCCAATATCCGGGCAACCAAAACGGCGGGTAGTCTGGCAAGATCCAAGGCCGGCTTTCAAGGAAAGACCGGCCTTTATGCCTGCTTCGAACAGGGTGCCCGCAAGCACCGCGCTCAAAGCCTAGCACTCAGCCCTGCAGGGCACTCAAGGTCAGGTCCAGGCACTTGCGCGCCTTGGCTACCAGCTCGTCGATCTCCGCTTCGCTGATCACCAGCGGCGGGGAAATGATCATGGTGTCGCCCACGGCCCGCATGATCAGGCCGTTGTCGAAACAGAACTGCCGACAGATCATGCCCACGCCCCGGCCCTGATAGCGCGCCCGGGTCGCCTTGTCCTTGACCAGCTCGATCGCCCCCAGCAGACCGACCCCGCGAACCTCGCCCACCAACGGATGGTCGTTCAGCTCGCGCAGACGTTTCTGCAAATACGGTGCCGTTTTTTCATGGACGCGCTGGATAATTTTTTCATCGCGCAGGATGCGGATGTTTTCCAGGGCCACGGCGGCGGCCACCGGATGCCCGGAATAGGTGAAGCCGTGGTTGAAGTCGCCGCCCTCGTTGAGCACCGCCACCACTTCATCACGCACGATCAGGCCACCCATGGGGATGTAGCCGGAAGTCAGGCCCTTGGCGATGGTCATCATGTCGGGCTTGAGGTCGTAGAAATCGCTACCGAACCACTCACCGGTGCGACCAAAACCACAAATCACCTCATCGGCGACGAACAGGATGTCGTACTTGGCGAGGATCTCCTTGATCCGCGGCCAGTAGCTGTCTGGCGGCACGATCACGCCGCCGGCACCCTGGATCGGCTCGGCGATAAAGGCGCCGACGTTGTCCACGCCCAGTTCCAGGATCTTTTCTTCGAGCTGGTTGGCCGCCCAGATGCCGAATTCGTCGGGGCTCATGTCGCCGCCCTCGCCGAACCAGTAGGGTTGCGGGATATGGACGATGCCCGGGATCGGCAAGTCGCCTTGTTCGTGCATGTAGGTCATGCCGCCGAGGCTGGCGCCGGCCACGGTGGAGCCGTGGTAGCCATTGACCCGGCTGATGATGGTTTTCTTGTTCGGCTGGCCCTTGATCGCCCAGTAATGGCGGACCATGCGCAGCATGGTGTCGTTGCCTTCGGAGCCGGAACCGGTAAAGAACACATGGTTCATGCCTTGCGGCGCGATCTCGGAAATTACCTTGGACAACTCCAGCACCGGTGGGTGGGCGGTCTGGAAGAACAGGTTGTAGTACGGCAGTTCGCGCATTTGCTGGCTGGCGGCCTCGGCCAGCTCATCACGGCCATAGCCGATGGCGACGCACCACAGGCCGGCCATGCCGTCGAGAATCTGATTGCCTTCACTGTCCCAGAGATACACACCTTTGGCGTGGGTGATGATCCGCGGCCCCTTTTCCTTCAATTGCTTGAAATCACTGAAGGGCGCCAGGTGGTGATCACTGCTGAGGGTTTGCCACTCGCGGGTTTGCGGGTTTTTTTGAGTCATCAATCTCTCCTAAGTGTCAGTGAAGGCGCCACTGGCGGGCAGTGGCGCCCGGCGAATCAGACGGCGAACAACAGGAATTCCCGCTCCCACGAACTGATCACGCGCTTGAAGTTTTCATGTTCGGCCCGCTTCACCGCGACGTAGCCGGTGATGAACTTCTGGCCCAGGTACTTCTCGATGGTCTTGCTGTTTTCCATGCGTTCCAGAGCGTCCTCGATGGTCAACGGCAGACGCAGGTTGCGGCGTTCATAGCCGCGCCCGACCACTGGCGCACTCGGGTTGTGGCCTTCGACCATGCCGATGTAGCCACACAACAGGCTGGCGGCAATCGCCAGGTAAGGGTTGGCGTCGGCGCCCGGCAGGCGGTTTTCCACCCGACGGTTCTGCGGACCGGCATCCGGCACCCGCAGGCCCACGGTGCGGTTCTCTTCGCCCCACTCGACGTTCACCGGTGCCGAAGTGTCCGGCAGGAAACGGCGGAACGAGTTGACGTTGGGAGCGAACAGCGGCAGCAGCTCGGGGATGAATTTCTGCAAACCGCCGATGTGGTTGAGGAACAGCTGGCTCATGGTCCCGTCTTCGTTGGAGAAGACGTTCTTGCCGGTGTTGATGTCGATGATGCTCTGGTGCAGGTGCATGGCACTGCCCGGCTCGCCGGTCATGGGCTTGGCCATGAAGGTGGCGGCCACGTTGTGCTTGAGCGCGGCTTCGCGCATGGTGCGTTTGAACACCAGAATCTGGTCGGCCAGCGACAACGCGTCGCCGTGACGGAAGTTGATTTCCATCTGCGCCGTGCCGTCTTCGTGGATCAGGGTGTCCAGATCC
>Ga0194135_10001201_pt1 | contig 15256 bp, 8 predicted proteins | sample LitLau_LLRF_2013_FD_134024 | JGI IMG/M metagenome (GOLD analysis project Ga0194135, IMG submission 134024) | Freshwater sediment microbial communities in response to fracking from North America - Little Laurel Run_MetaG_LLRF_2013 (version 2) | ecosystem: Environmental > Aquatic > Freshwater >...
CTTCCGGAGGACTTGAATTCAGCATAATTAAAGAGATAACGGATCAGTCGTCCCTTTATCCATTCCAGTATCCAATTCACAGTAAATTAGTATCCAATAGGAGTAGTAGTTACGAGTCCTCCTAAAGAAAGTTTTCCTACTAAAATCCATCGGAATTAGAAGGGGCTAATGGATTTCCCTCCCGACATAAGACAAGATACTGGAACTCCCATGAAAGCTAAGGGAAGATAATGTTAGATTATAACTAGAAGAGGGCGGTCTCTCCCAACATGATTGGAGTGCTGGGGACCTTAAAGGGCTCTTACTAGACTATTACATGCAGTACAAATGGACATGGTGGGTACAGAGCTCACTTGCTCACTTCCTAGTGGTACAAAAAGACAGGATGTCAACTACACCAGGGCAGTTCCCTACTAAGCCTAACCCATAATAAATTAAAACTAAACAACTAATTAGAACAACAAAAATGAGACATTAGACAACAGAGGAACGATTCCGTGTTTGCGGCGCCGCATTCACAATACTTCCATCTTTAGGAGGAATTCCTTAGACAGGGAGCGTCGGAGACATAGGAGAGAGCAGAGTACGAGTAGTATTATAATTCTCTTGGTTTAGAATTAAAAATTCCTAATTAGTAAGAATAGGTTTTAGAAATTAGTAGACTACACAGGAGAGGAGAAATATAAAATTGACAGGGGGGGTGGGCTCACTTCGTGGAGCCACCGCCACCGTCCGCTGGGCGTGTGTAGACTGCCGGGGAACTTATAGGCACAGGAAGTCAGTGAAGACCTTCTGCTGGTCTCTCCAAATGTCACAGTCCATCATCCGCATAATTCCCCATGACACAAAGGAAGGAGTATGAAACAAGTATGAGCTCGCACAAACGTGGACTAAAAGTCACCAGACGCTTCCTAAAACCCTCAACTAATAATAACTGATTAAAAAACCTTAAAGATCCAGGGGACTTCCTTACAACAATGGAAACGCCGCGTGCTCTCCGCATACAAAGGAATACAAAATCAAAAGCCGAGAACTTAAATTTTCACTTTTGTAAACTCCGTAGCGTCTTGACGAGAAATCCTTTCCGTATTCGAAATCCTTAACGACAATCCACTAAAACTCTCTTCCGTTGACGGAAACGTGGCTACTCTCCATACATGCACTAAAAATTTTTTGCGATGATCATCTTGTCCGTTTTGTTTGTCCTTAGTTGGTCAAAGTACTTTGGGTTCTCTTCTATTCTCCAAAATCTGCATAAAAAACAGAGAACAAAAATAAATTAATTAGAATGAAAGACAACGTTTCTGGACTGGAGGCAGCAAGAGCTCCTTCCTGGTGACAATCATCATAGGATTGGTACGGCCCACGGCCTAGTCACATTTACACACACGCGGACACGGCGCACAGGCAAGTTTTAGGAAAGAGGAAGAAGAAAAGGGTCCTTGAAGCAAGCAAGCCTCCACGTATACTGCAAACAAGAATAATTTCTATTCCATTCCATTGGATCTCCCCACAGGAGACATGGTTAGACAAAGGAATTGTTATAAAATAACAAAAGTCCAAGTCCAAGGCTAGGCAGAGATGATTTCAATCGAATCTTTTTATTAAAAGCGAGAAATGTCCATGTAAGGTCTAAATTTTCTTTACTCATAATAATCCTCCTTCTGCCTCAGCCGTACGTAATGGGAGAACTAAGATTCAGGCAGTGGAGGAAACTAAGATACACGCATTATGATGCTTGGATCTTAGCATGGAAATTAGTGTAATTGAACATTTATTTGCACGATTTCCCATTTCGGCTACTGTTCCATTCCCTTCCACCTCCACCAACCACCATCCCTCCTCTATAACTTTGTACAAGTGCCGCTTTTGTCCTCTTTTCCTTCCTTGATGGTTAATCCTCTTCCGTTACCTTTGAAATATCGATACAAGCCGTGAGAATCTCCATCAGTTTCATGCTCAACATTAATTAGAGCGTTGAATCCAAGATCCCAGAAAGAGTTTGCTCCTAATATGTAATACAGTATTGAGAACCAGAAAACTCACTTCCTTCCAGCGTACTGTCTCCCAAATCCATCATCATTTATCTCCACACATCACAACCAGAAACAAAGATCCCACGCTTCCTGCTGATCCTTTTCACTCCCCACCCACTGAATCCATCCACCCGTTTGTCACATTCACATGTCACATCCATTTTATATGTGTAGACTCATCATTTATTCAATAATTTCAAATCAGCTACAAACTCACCTAAAACTTTGATAGATTGTGATGGTCTTCCGATCCGGCCTGTGGAATGGAAGGCGACTAGGAATTAATATTGGAGTGGAGGCTGGGGAGCTTGTGCGCTTGGACTCGGAGAGATCCACCACCGGAACTACCATTGAGAAGGGTCGGAGGTCCATTAGCAATTGCTCCGTTGACTATGGATGCGACGGTGGGTCCGTGATGATGGGCATGCCCATTGAGTCCGCTCGTATTGGAATTACTGTTGTTCCCATTGAGAGATGTATTGAGAGATGAACTGCTATTGTTCCCATCAAGGTCCACCAGAGACCCACGGTGGGAGTGTGATCCACGGTGGACGCTGTGGTAAGCGTGTCCGTTGAGTCCGTTCCCAACCCCATTGGCGAGGCTTGTAATAGTGACGAGACCGTTGGGATTGGAGTTGGCATGACCATTGACATGACCGTTGCCCAAGGAACCACCCACAGTAAAGGAAACGCGGACTTGCTCGCCGGTTTTCACCAGGGAGTCCGGTCCATACCCACCCACGGCACCGCCGCCATTCCCAACACCGTTGTGAATATTTGTCTTGGAACTCACTCGGAGAGGATTTGAAGAGCCGCTCGTTGAGCTTGCCATCCCACTGGGCGGAACTGAAGATGAGCTCTCGTTCTAAAAAAAGGAAACAATCACGAAAAATTAGGTTAATCTCCCTCGAACGGTCCTTAATTGACAATATGAACAAATCCAACTCAAGGGTCAAGTTTTGCTCAAATGCTTTAAAATTCATAAAGGAGATCATGGGGGATTTCCTTTTAATATCCCTCCATCTACGCGTACGTCAGCCCTTCTCTGCTCAAACTCCATTCCCAGTTGGAAGATGAAGATGCTAATAAAAAATTGTCCCCTGCATCAACTCAACTGCCAATTTGACTCTCCGTGAGAAACCTTATTAAAATATGAGTTTCCATAAATGGCTCGATTCAATTTCCGCTCAACCCGCGTGTTGAGTTCCCATAAAAATTGAGAGCTTCTCTCAGAGTTCAATCACTCCATTTTTTATTCGCAAAGACCCAAACGAATCCGACAAGCAATTAAAAGAGAACGCAAGTGTTCCCGAAATGCATGACAGAAACAGCAGGGCATCCTTTGGTTAATTTGAGATTCTGCGTCACCATTCACTTCCTTCAACAGCACAGCAGCAGCAGCAGTAGTGCAGGGCAGAACGAATTGGTGAAATCGTGAAACCACAATCTCATGATTAGATCTCCTGAATTTGAAAATTAGGAAGCAAAGTTTTCATTTTTGTTTTGGTAAGTGCTGCGTGCGAGGGAATATTTTCAATTTCATTCAATGTTCAATGGAGGGAAACAACAATAGTTTAATACCAGTCACAGTAATAAAGAATTCAAACAAAGCTTGTGTGTGTCATATTCAAAAGTATAACAAATAATGTAACAAAACTAATTCCAATGAGCAACTAATAGTTTTGGTATGGACTAAATAAATTAATTTGGCTACAACTCCGAATATAAGAACACGATAAATAGCTGGAGAAACTCATTTATATAAATCATAATTATAAAGGTGAGGAGATAACTGGAACAATAAAGTGGGCGAGAACTTGAGAATTAATATTTTTCATTGAGAGGGGGTAACCATATTTGGAAATGCAGTTATATCCTTTCAAATTAATTTACAGAAACAATCCATGATTAGTAAAGTGTCAATTCATAAAATTAGTAGGAGTAATAAACCCAAGAAGAGTTTTCAGAGCAGGAGGAGAGTGAGAGCCACGATCAGCAGGCAATCATGGGAAAGTCCCCTTTTGTCATCCCATAAAGGTATTTAAGGTTCTAGTCAAGTTGCCTCTAGTTCTAGCGAAGCCATTGAGTCCTCAACCCCAAGACGTGAGTCAGTCTGTAAGAATAATAAGGCAAATGGAAATGAAATGAAATAAAAATAAAATAAAAAGTGAATTCATCAATTCCATTTGGAAAGAATTACGGAGTGAAAATTGAGAGGAGATAAAAAAAAAGGAGGATTAATTAGATCGAAATGAACTTGACACAAATGTCCTCATCTCTCCCACATTTAGTGTCAAGATCAAATCCAATGCAATCTCTGACTCTGAGCAATTATAAATGGAAATTGACAATAATGCACTCACTCCTGCACCCCTGCTGCACTTTCCTAATTGTTCCGCCTCCTGCTCCTGCTCATAGGATTATGAGAACAGAGCCTTCTTAATTACACTCCCTAATCTAAAATGTATTTGGCCTAAATTCCCTCAAGTTTTGCTAATTACAAACAAACAACACCAGACACCTCCACCCTGCTCAAAGCATTCGAAGCAGACCAGATGCCTCCTCTCGAAATTGTATTCAGTCCCTGTCAGCCTAAAATTGAAACAAGGACAGGACGGCGGAGGATGGAGCGGGATATTGGAAATGGGTCAACGACGCCTACTCTCCTCTAAAACTAAACTAATCGAACCGAGTGGAAAAGCAAAACCGAAATCCCGAATTTCCAGTAAAACCAATCGATCTTCGGAGATTACGAAAGGAAGGACTACAAAAGAGCTTTTATCTAAAAAGTCTTTTCCTTTTCCTTTGGCTTGTCCCGTCCCCGTCTCAACCACCCATCCACCATCCATCCATCCAGTTACATGATGATAAACTAAATCCCACTTCCAATCTCACGCTTGGACAATCAATTGAATTCAGAGTGACAAGGATCTTTCTCTCACCGAAGGGGAACTAGCTCAAGATCCCCAATGCCAATGTCCATCATCTTCAAAATCACACCACCAAACTACTATTCACCCACCCTCCGCAGGGAGGAAACTACAAAATTGTACAATCTTTGAGGGAGGAAGAGTTGAAAAAATACTTAAAAGTAGGTCAACAGAATCATCATCGTCTTCGTCATATAACAAGAAATGATGAAAAGTGCAGAGATAAATGAGGAGGATGTAAGGTGTAACTTCTCCGTTAGTTTAAGGATTTAAAAAATATTGGTTACCTTTTCCGCTGGTGTCCGTGGAAGTCGGCGTCGGAGCCAGGGATGACGGACTGCAGCGGCCGGAGTAAGCCTCGTCATTGGATCCCACTCCAAACACCGTCGAATAAAGTCCACAAACAACGGGTCTTCACAGCCTTTGAGAGCAGTCTAAACAGGGATCAGAGGACGAATTATAGGAATTGTCTGTTGTTTTTTAATTGATTTGGAATTATACTGGAGAACACAAGCATTTTGTGAAAAATAAAATAAAACTAGGAATGTATGCTTTAGTTTTTTTTGTATTGGCTAATAAGACTCACCTGGAGGTCACGAGATCCAGGAGGTCCTCTTAATTTCCCACGACGTGAGCGACCACCAGTAAGAATTGTCGTCCCATCAGCAAGCGTCTGTGCTTCACAGTAACGTGGATACCCCTTGGAACTGCATCCAAACAAAAGGGAAAATTGAAATTTTAGGCATCACGTCGTAAACGAACGAACTCTCGGAAGGTCCACATAGGACCAGAAACAGAATCAGAGACGCAGAAAAATAATCATAATTCCTCGTAAAACCTTCCCAATTCCAGATTAGAAACAGAGATGAGCGTGGAATGAAATCACGTGGACATTTTCATTAGCCTTTGTTTACCTTATAAAGTTTTTAGCCCGTCTAGAGATTTCCAAGAGTTTGGGTGGCGGCATTCCAAGGAGTTCAATCATGCAGGCTAGCTGATCCGCCTCATCCTCTCCGGGTAACAATGGGTAGCCAGTCAAAAGTTCTGCCAGAATGCAGCCGAGACTACAAAATTAAACAAGGTCCATAAATGTCAGTACAGTGTGTTCCTCTCACGGTGTGCGGGGCAATTATTTTCTGAGCTCAGTTCCATAGTGCCTTCCATCCTTGGAAATTTTTTATGAAATGATCAATTCAATTCCTAGGACTAGGAGATGCACTTTAGAAGAGAGAGGGGGAAGGAACGGAAATGGAAAATGTGAAAATTGTCTCTTACCTCCACATGTCAATAGGAAGTCCATACTTGGCACCAAGAATAACCTCCGGAGCTCTGTAAAACCGGGACTGGATGTAGGTGTAGACCCTCTGATTCTCGTAACAACTCGAGCCAAAGTCAATCACCTGCAACACAAAAACCACAATAACATCAACAATATTACCATGAATATTCCATTAGACCCATTAGGATCCAAATCCCAACGACGGCAATTACAAAAGGATAGGAAGGAAGGTGGGAGGGGGAGCTTAAAATAGTCCAAGTCCAATTTCACTAAAAGAATTCTTCTGCCCAACATCAACAATTGATTTAAAAGATAGTTCAAGGGACGGGGACGAGAAGACGGAAGAGAGTCAACAACGGAGAAAGTTTCTTTTGTGTAATGCTATTAAAGTTAAATGGAGATGCAATGGTGTAGCGGGCATCAACCGATTGAACGCTAATGGTATCCTACACAAATGAATGGACATTCACATTATACATGAGAAGGGACGTGACAAGGCCTTTAAGCCACAGCCGATTGACCATTTCATCAACACTTCCTTCCTTCTACTACCTGGGTTGAATGACACTTCCAAATCAAAACTTTATTTCCTCCCGTGCCAAAATCAACCTCTCAACCGCTTTAGATGCTTCTGCCTACGCATTTTCTCAAAAAACAATATTTTTTGGGCGGAAATTGGCTTCTCAGTAACCTGCATATCACTTCATAATATTTCTAGAAATTCTCAATTCTTAATTTACAAATTTTTAAGTTGGGACTCTTTTCAATATGAAATTACAAATAAATTCAAGTTCTCAAGGGAGGTTTAGCACTTAAGGGACAACCGAGAAGAGAAACGGCAGGATGAAAGTTGTATCATATCGTTATTGGATTTATTCGCCTCCGTTTCCTCTCTGACCCAAAAGAGCCAGGCCGTCGTGCCCTCGTTAGAGTGTCATTCACCAGGTCCTCAGAATACTCGGCCCGAGTCTAAGCCTTTATTATTCTCAGCGGCACGACATAGGAACAGGACATCAAGTGTTTACACCCCAATTTATGAGCTTTCTCCTTTCCTCTGCAATTTCTCCAGCAGGAACCAACTTTGTGAGTCTCTCGCGAGACCCGAGTAAAAGTGGGACACATGCATCTATATCCCCGCCTCACATCCAGTCCAGCCCATAACAGAAGCGATAACTTGAGACAGATCCTTTCAGAGAAATCATTCCGTCTCTTCCTTTCCCTTCCTCCAACATCGGAACTCACTTTCTCCGCGTGCGGATATCCTTTGAAATACCACCAGATGAAAACGACTGGCACTGGCGGCGGCGACGGTAAAAAAAAAACCCAAACGGCGAGAGAGACCCACGCGGGCTAATAAAAAAGCCACCACCACCATGACACGGCAAGTAGTCGAGGAGTGCCGCAAAATGGTTATTAAGACGATAAGTCGTAATTTTAGCTCCTGCTCCCACACGTCCAACCCAACACCACCGCTCTTCTTAATTTCTAATTAAGATTTGGAAGGAAGGAGAGCAAGAAAAACACTTCCCGAATCACGGACCCCCGGGAGACGTACAAAGTTCCTTGGAAGAAACATTTAATTAATCTTTCCAAAAAATCAACACCACGCGAACTCTTAATGGGACGACAGCATGTCTTTCCCTAATTCTTAATCTAAAGGACACGTGCATACTCCACCCGAGAGAGAGAGAGAGAGAGAAAGACAGAGGGAACAAGGAAGCAAAAGTGAAAAGAGGCCCTGCATGTTGAGTGATGCTAAACCTGCTGCCCTAATATCCTTACTCTAAATTAACGTTCCTAATTCGTTTAAGAGCAAAGGACTGTGTGCAATTTGGATGGAGAACTGCAGTGGCACAAGACGTCAATTACTATATAACCCTCATATCTCCCCATCTTCAGACATCCAAACAGAGAATCTCAGATCTCAGATCAGAAAAAAAAATCTTTTATTTTAGTCCTCCTATACCAATTCTGGCAGAGGTTCAATTATAATTAGGAAGGAGAGGATGATTTTATTGTCACCACGACCGCTGCGGGTGGGAAATTCACGGAGGCCTTTGCTCCATGCGGCGGTGTCTGTGGGATGAGGCGAGTGCGGCTGCTGGAGAGAAGATGAGCGTGAGAGCGTCAACCCCGAGTTCGGGGTGATCCCCGTCAGGAGGATCATGATGGCAACTCGTATGTCGTCCATGTCATCTACCCCCATTATTTCATTTCCAGGAGCGGTTCAGTGTTCCATAGAAGAATCCCAAAACATACGCACGGATACACAGCAGGGAGAGACGCCGGAAGTGGAAACGTGGAAAAGAACACGGTTTAACCCAAAACACAAACACAATGGGAAGTGGGATACTTGGAAGTCCCGTGTCCATTTAAAAATAGCAAGCAAAACTTCCTATTCAGCATCATCATCGTCATCATCATTAATCCCTCATTTTAAATGGTTTGGAAAAAGGGGGACTGACTGCTGCGGTGAGCTAATGGCCTCTGCCCATTATTGGCCGTGTCCCATTGTTGTTACTTTTTTTTGCACTTCTCCAAATCATTGCCATTGGCTGCAAAACGGGAACTCTGATTAATCCCCCATCCAAAACCCAAAATAAAATCCCAAAGCGGAAGTGGAAATGAGCCTCAACTATGCTTCCAGCCATTCACACTACATAATACTACAGACAAGACACAGAGTTATTATTATGATAAAGTTTCCATGTCTAAATTTAAAATTGGTTTCCTTTCATGTCTTTCCTTGGTTGCTTTTTTCGATTCTCAGGGCGGACCAACCAAATGCAGGGAAGTGGGAACCAAGGATAAAACAGTATACGAGTTGATCTAAAGCCAAGTCCTTGTTCGCCACGACTTCGGATTCGGAATCAACGTGTGTCATGTTGGCTTAAAATAGGAAAACCGAAAAACTCTTTCTTGGCTCCTTCCTGTACACTACGACTACACCCCCGTTTTTTTTTAAGCTAAGGTGAAAGATAATATATGACACTTGAGGAAGAGATGCTCTCGTGGCAGGAAGGCTGTAGCAGTTTCCTATCGATTGATAATGGCACAGGAAAGAAAAATAGGTAGATTTCTTGATAGGACACACACAAGGAGAGGAGCAAGAAGCAATCACCGTAAGAGCTTTTTCCTCCTCATCTTCCATCCATCCATGCCCTTGCTCTCCATTTATTCATTCATAGATTCATACAGTTTCCAAAACCTACTGAACTGGATGAAATGAGATGGAAATGGAAGAGCAGAGGAGTAAAAAAAAACCCCAACATTAATTCCGGGGACGGCTCCCATGCTTTCTCTACAAAGAGACAAAGATTATGTGGGAAAATGGCAAAATGGCCCAAAGTAAGGTGGGGGATAGAGAGAAAGCAGCTGCACGTGACGCATCATTTACAAGAGCACAACGACATTGCAGAAAGATTTCCCCAAGTATAAAACCAGGAGCGGCTCCAGGGTAGAAGAGCAGGGTTTAACTTGACTTGAAATTGGAAAATGTTTCCATGACTCTTCATATCATCACCTCCGATTTCCACGGGGACATTATACAGTAGTAGTACGACTGGATTCTGGTTCCGAATCTCTTGGATTCATTCCTCCTATAAACGTATGCATCTTGATCTTACACTGAACCGGATCCTGCTGGGCCCTTTCCCAGCCACTCCAATCTCCAAACTCCAAAAAGTACCTCGGGCAGGGATGACAAACTAAACAGAACTTATTAACCCTAGCAACAGCAAGAAAGCAAGATTCCTCCAATAAAAACAGGAACAGGGATGAGTGTCAGTGACTCAGGCTCATTGTACACGCTGAACCCAAACCCACCCCCAGGATCCCAAAGAAAGTCAGAACAAGCAATTAGAGGATCCCCATTATTGCCAAATGGCCACCAAATAGGAAGTAGAGAAGCAGAGTCTTTAATTTAAACCCCACCGAGTAATAAGTGCTAGGCATGCCATCCTCTTTCATTTGCTTATGCAAGCAACCATCTGCCCTTAAAAGGAAGCTTTACGGACCCTTTCCGACCCAAACCCCACCACCATCAACAGCAAAACGGAAAAACGAAAAAGTTTTTATTATTGTAAACAACTTCTCAGCTCTCAGACTTGGTCCCTGCACAATTCGCATTTTATGCAAGTAGTGAAGAACTGTAGAAAATTATTATACAATGAAGAAGAATTGGCGGAGTGATGGTAAGAAGAGGTCAATCAAAGGATTCCCAGCCAGAAAAGAAAATAAGCGGCAAATGAGGAGAGTACAAATCCGCTCAACACAGGCACAAGGAAGGAAATTGTTAATGACGATGACAGAGGAGCCTGTTTTTCCCTAACCTATGCCAAACCCTCTCCAATTATTAATCAAGGTCGAAGACCCCGCCATGCCACTACCACTACTACAACTGCGCTTGCGAATTCCCTCTATTGCAAATTAAGATTAGCAAGTTTATAAGAGACATACTTATTACTCTCCTTAATGCAAACTCTCTCAGAAAAAACTCAGATTCACATCATCTCACCATCCTCTTATTCCACATGTTATGGGCGGAAAACTAGATACGTAGAAGTTAAGGAAACTTTATGACCGTCATCTTAAACTTCAAACTCGGTGTCAAGAAAATCCGAAACTTTTCAGAAAAAAACTTTGTAGGAAATGTTAACTTTTGACTTGGAAAATATTATAAATAGTGAAATAATAATAACTTGACGGAAATCTCAAAGTTATAAAGTCTATGAGCTCATGATTTTTCAAAAAAAAAAACATTGGGATATGGGCCTGGTAGCCTACTTTTCGCCGTTTATGGCGGATGACACGATGGAAAATTTAATTGACCCCCCAAGTCAATCCATGTCCATTGTGCCATGGACGCCCCGACAGAACAAACTTAAAAAAAAAACAGTCTAACGGTGTTCTCCACAATTCGTAATTTACTTTGAACCCTCCTCGACGAATTGTGAATTCTAAAACGCGAATCCCTTCTTTCCATCTTTATCTTCCCATCCCAAGAACAACATCTCCGCCACCCACACGTGTGGACACACTCGAGACTTACCCGAAATGAAAAATTAGTGAGAATAAGCCATGCAAGCTTAAAAACATCCTTAAAAAGTCAGCACCATCCAAAGAAAGAGTATCAGCAGTACACTTCAACCTACAAGTCTCCGTTTTGTCTAATGCGAAAATGATTAATAAGCGCATCTTCTACCTCTACTTCCACCACCTTCCCAGTTCCCACCCACCAGGGTGAATTTTCCTAGAAGAAGAAGAAGAAATTACAAAAGGAAAAGATGAGCTGGTGGTAGGCAGGACGTGTGAACGTGAATGAATAATGTGAGTGGATGTGAGTGAATCCTCTCCCATCATCAGGCAGATGGAATTAACCGGAAATGAAAAAGTGGTTGACTTGTTCGGTTCCACTCTGCCGCTACTTCTCCGCTGCTCCTCTCTTATTATTATTTCGTAGTCGACAACAACACTCCGAGTCATTCTCCCTGGTCTTGCTCATGGGGATGAAGAAGGAGGATGGGTTCAAGGGCGGACAGGGGATTCATCAATTACCTACTTTATCACCTTATCCACCATCACCACCGTAACGAACATGAAACGAATCTCTCAGATCCTACACGTTACAAACCGAAACCACCATTACAGATCCGAGCCCAAAGAATTCTCCAGTCGACTTTTAATAGCCTCGTTGAACCCTATAATTAAAAATCTATCCAATCGCCAATCCTCCAAGATTTTTATGATTTCCAATCGTAATTTTTAGAGTTCTCTCCACGGCAGCGCGCAAGTACTCCGTGTCAGTCAGTCTGCTTCTGCGCCAGTCTGCCCGTCCTGTTTCACAATTTTTTTTTATTCAAAGCTTTTCAGCAGCGCACTAGAATGAGAGCTTCCTTGCTAGGGGTCATTGGTTTCTAATTTCTAATGGGCTTGGACTCAGTTGCTTATTAATTTAATTACTCTCCATATTAACTTACTCGAAAAAAATATTCCCCTTATAAATGGATGGACAAGGACGAGGAGTTTATAATCCAACTGCTTCCCTCCAATGGACCTGCTAAGAGTGAGAGCCACCAATTCCTCAGCCAAAAACATCCAAGATCCCATAAAACAAAGTAGAGAGAAAGAGAAGGTGAATGATCTCGATTGTTTGGACAAGGTAAAGTTCGTCCCTATAGTCTCGTCTCGTCTCGTCGACACTCTGGGATGATTATTTGTAATTTACAGGTTGACTTTTAATTCACTCTCATCGTCGTCACTCACGCTCCCCCGTCCATCCTCGTTTCTGGGATATTCCGCATCTCTCACGACTCCAAACTCCTCAAACTCCAATTAAGAAATTAAGTTCCCAATCAAGAGTTGATATAGTGGAGTTGAGAAACTGGTCATTTCTCATTTTGATAATATGATAATAATCTCCAATCTCTCAACACACAAAGCAAATGCAGTCTCCATCAACCGCAATCGCTATGCAAGGAGAGACAAATTTGCCAATGCCAATGCCAATAGGAATGAATGACCAAACTAAATCCCAATGGCAAAATAAAATACAATTTGGAAGATACATGAAAGAAATCGAATGGAGAAAGTTTCATTTTCTTTTGCGTTTTCCCAAATCTCTCCCTGTGAGACTCCAACTTATAGTGAACTCTGCCACAATCCTATCCTCATCCATCCCCACCTGCACTTTCTCTCTAATAAAACATTCTAATCTCACACGTCCACTTTACAAAACTTTCCTTCATAGCATCGCAGTGAGAAAAGTTAGAAGAAGAAAAAAACTAGAGCTTTTGACTCCTGCCTGCAAGCTACACCTTTCGTCTTCATTTTCTCCGATTTTCTCAGAGTGCGACAAAGTTCCGACGTTTCCTTTGCCCATGAAACATAAAAACGTACTAATAAGAAAAGGTTCAAGGAAATGAAAACGAAATTAACCGGGTTATACAAACTCAACTCCAACTTTCCCTGTGTATCGTCTCATTAAGGTCCTTCTGTTGTTCCCTAAAGAAAATGTCAGACTTTCTCCCTTTTACTGGGAAAAGTTGATTACAGGGGAAAGGAAATCCGGAGCCTGCATGCCTGTCTCCTCTGTCCCTTCGTTAAGGAAACTTTTCCTTTTTTTCCCTTCTTTAATCCAATTTCGGATCAATCCGAAAATCAGCCCAGGAGATATGAAGACAGGACAGAATAAGAAACCGTAATAAGACCGACCCCTTCAGTGTGGAAAGCATAAGAAATCCAAATATTTCTAGATCCAGAGGATTTTAATGACAAGGATTTAATGGCGGAGTGGTGACCCTGGGACTAACCAGACGCCGCCTGCCTGCCTGTCTAAAAACATTGCCGACTGGGGCAAATGAAATAATACTCAAAATGAGCCGAGCTGGATACTTCCTAAGCGTAATTGGATTCAATTTTCATAAAACGAAACTTGGCTATAATGCTCGCAGGAGGATCTTTTCCAAAGCTTTGTCACTAAAACAAATTTATCCCTTCCTCATCCTAAACGACTCCTTTTTCAAAACTTTGTCCACTCCTCCGTTCAGGAGAGAGAATCTATCCACAGAATTCACAGAATCATGTTCTCACTTCTCTCTCTTGTGCAAAAATAAAAGTGGTTCAATAAAAACCCCGCAAACAACACTACTCTAATTTATCACTTTAAAGTATACGTCAAACCAGAGTCAGTCGGTCAACTTATCTTAAATTCGGTAATACACTCGCAGAGATAAGCCCAAAACACTTCCTCTTAGAAAATCATTGGATTAAAAGTGTTCTTTGCTTTTTTTTTAATGACGCTCAAAAAAACCCAATGACCGACAAGAAGCAACATCTGTAGAGTATACACCAGGCAAGAGTCATATCATAACAAACGTCATCCCCACATTCACTAGTAGCATCTGCTACTTATTTGGACTCTATTTCTGGGTTAAACACACAAATTAAGTTTACTTAATCTCAATCTTCTGCTGTTCTTCGCATGGAAGGAATTAGCAGTGGAATAGAACCAGGAGTTACATGAGCCAGTAAGTAAACGATTCCAAAAAAAAATGAATCCATAGCCTTGCTCCGGTTCCTGTTCCGTCCTGTTCGGTTGGTAGTGGTGGTGGTGATTGAATTTGAATTAAATCATTTTGGATCATCTTAAATAAATGTCCCCTTGTGCTACTTTTTAGGCGTTAAAATACGCTCACATCTATCTCCCAAAACTTTCAGTTTCCATAAAATTGCAACAACTTAATTCCTTTTGCAAGTGTTGGATAGAGGTGGTGGAATAAAGGGATAAACAGCAGGAAAAATTATTTTAATGAGCTCAGGAAGGAGGACACGCGGTGATGATGGTGATGGTGGCGTTAGGCGTCAAGTCAAGAACGTTTCAAATTGACACTTTCCTTGAGTCCTTGTTTTCCCTGTAGGCTGAATAATGACAAATTGAATCTAGCCTAAATTTTTCATTTTCCTTCCAAATCCAACGCACAGTTTTAAGAAAAACTACGAGAGACTACCAAAGGCGTAAATGGAGATTTCGAGTGCAGTAGTTGCGCGTTACTGCAGTTATTTGAGTGTAGTTAGGCGGAAATGAGGTCATAAATCTTCATTAAGATGGGTGAAACCCACTGCCACTCTCTCTCTCTCCCATTGTCATTAAAAAGGACTCCATTAATAAGATTAGGGATTCTAATCATCTCTTTTTATTATTATCATTATCATTATTATGAGGACTCGGAATGTAAATGTATGAAATTTGTTATATGGATGAGGAATTATTAAAAGGATCCAAAATACCCCATCCAACATCAAAATACACTACTCTCAACAATCCATACTATTTTTACAGTATTTCTACAAAATGACACAAAACACTACTAATTAATTGATTCCCGCATCCTCATCTCTTTCATGATCGATCACCATTATATAGCCATCCCATTCTGTTCTGTTGCCAATGGTAAATGCTCGCTCAGCCTAACCTATATTCAATCCAGTCCCAGGGTGACATAAATCTACAA
>Ga0194135_10001202_pt1 | contig 15254 bp, 6 predicted proteins | sample LitLau_LLRF_2013_FD_134024 | JGI IMG/M metagenome (GOLD analysis project Ga0194135, IMG submission 134024) | Freshwater sediment microbial communities in response to fracking from North America - Little Laurel Run_MetaG_LLRF_2013 (version 2) | ecosystem: Environmental > Aquatic > Freshwater >...
TCCAGCTCCTAGAAATTAAAGATAAACTCATCATTTTAATTCGGATTTTTCAGTATTCCTAGAAGTAATCTGCAATACCCCGAGAGAGGTTATAAAATGAATGCAAACACATCAAACTATTCGTATAAAGTGAGCAGGAAACTGGCTCGAGGAAACTTCTTTCAGGAAACAAGATTTTAAAAGTAGTTTACAACTTCAGTAATACTATTCCAGATTCCATTTCAAGCAAAGCAATTCACTTTGAGAAATTAGGTAGGGATAAATATTATAAAATATTATAAATATTATTAATAATATTATATTAAATAAAGTTAAACCCTTGCTCCGTGAAAGAAAAGTTATTTATAGGGATAAATATGGCAAGCCAACTTACGAGAGGTGGATTCCTGCACCAGAAGATTTAAACTCTGCTAATGAGGTTAACCTAGACGAAAAGGCCAATGCGGTACTCACAATGATTAGTAACTGCCCGTGACTGGGGATAATCTCTTTGTATCAATCTTTGCCATATATTTACTGGAATAAATCAAACCCTTCAAAAAAGATGGTCTTTTGGTAGATCAGATAATTAGAACACGGGACATATGACAGACTGTCGACAAAGCGATTCGACACAAAATGTCGAATGTTTATCTGCTGACGGTCACTACCAACAGAGAAAACTGAAGAAGAAGTGGGGGAGGTCGCGCGAGTGGGCGAGTCTCTCGATGATCTTCCCATTTGCGCTCCTCGCTTTCACTTCCGGTTGGAGCAGATGTAAAAAGCATTGGGAAAAACCGCCCACTCGCGCGACTTCTACAGTACTAGAGGATCAGAAACTCTGTTGAGCACTCTTTATCACCTATTAAGAGTCACGACACGTCACGACATGCAAAAATGCAAACGCGATTGTGGAAGATCGTAGTTCTTGTGAGTTGTGACTTGAATTACAAAGTTGGATTGCGTATTGTGATACGATAGAATGTGTATTGAACGTTAGCTCAGCAACTGATTTACAATTTCCGTCAACATTATTTAGACTATGGACGTGTACATTAGTAGTAAATGCTGTTGGAATGGTTTTGTACTCATCAGGAGCATATGTAGAGGCTTTTTCTGACATTTAAAACTATTTCTACGTCTTTGGGTGCTTCTTTCTCAGAGTTAAAAGCCTTGGAAAACATAAAAGAATACTTGGATCGACAACAGTTTCTGTCGTGTGCACAAGATGAAGAAAAGATCGAGCCAAGGCAGTCTATCGCCATCTTCAACGAGGAATAACATTGAATTCCCTTTTTGCTTTACTTTTCAATTGACTGTCCAGAATTTGAAAGTAGTCTGGGAGAAATATATTTAGGAAATGCTCCTCCACTTATTTTTCCTGTTCTCGTCTGTCTCGACGATGTGTGTTCAATAGATTCGTCTCGAATGTCCTCGAAGACGTCAACCAGCTCGAAAACTTTCGCTGCTTCACAATCGTTCTTTCCAACGTGGTAGCACTTTCTCGGGAGATATCTAGCTATAGCATTCGACTGTCCCAATGTCTTGCTATTGTTCTAAAGTTCATGGTCAATTCTCATGACAGTGTAGATAGTCACCGTCGTCTTCCTGAACAGGACGGGAGACAGAATCTAGGATAGGGCTAGAGAGAGGAAAGGGAGGTAAATTAGTAAATGGGGCTAGTGGTAAAGGTGAGCGGAATGATAGGTAAAATTAGTTCTTATCGCTTTAGGTAAATCTACAAGGATCTGCCTAAGCAAGTATTGTCAGACCTTCACACGTATTATTGTTGTCAGTCAGGATCATCAGAATTTTTGCTCTGAAATGCTAGAATAGATCCTCCAGTCTCTTGAGTCAAAGTACAGAACTTAGCCTCAGAGCCAGGGTGACTGACTTAATTATTACCAATTTACAAGACTATAGTATATATATATTGAAAGAGAAAGATGCAAGCCACTTTTATAAAAGTTCCAGTTGTGCTGGGTTAAATCAATTCTCTGTTGCTAGAAAAAACGGAGTTTCTCTTTTTTCGTTTTATCATAAGCCTTCAGACTCCTATAGCGTTTTAGTATGCATAATAATTTACAAAAGTTTGAATGATAATAAGACCCAAAGATCAATCATCATACAATTTATTAGTTGACTTCTACATAGTTTTTACAATGAAACCCTTCTGTAATTAGTAATGACAATTCCTAGAATTAAGTTGTGTAAATAAATGCTTTACAAATCCAAAATCGACATGAACATACTATTTTTTGAAAATTTTGATTGCCTTTCTTATTTCATCCAAAAAAGATTTAATTATTATGTCGCGGGGTGAAGATTGTCATAGTAGTATGGTACCCAATTCACACTTTTTGGACTGTAATTTGTATCACCATCAACTGAATACCTGTAAATTTTATCTTTGGAAATATGCCATTCTTGGGATTTTGATACTGTGTTGCCTCCGAACACAGGGATATCGTAACTGTAACCGGCTGTAGTACTGCCATCTTTCCACCATACATCACACCAAAATTTTGTTACCGCACTTCTTTCGAATTCCCAATAGCATCTAAAATCTGAATCGTAGGTCACATCAAAGTCATGGTCGCCATCTCCTTTGTCAAAACATTTTAGTCGCATTTTCCCGCACTCAACTTCAACTCTTACGACAACTTTTGAATCTAAAACACCACTGGTTGAGTTTCTGTCTTCGTGTGTCCCTAGACGATTGCAAGAATATCCATGGGCGGCAGAAGACCAGTCCGTGAAAAATGCAAGAATGACGAGAAAAGCTACAATTCAACAGCAATTTAGAATATACACAACAAATTTTTACTTAAGCTCTTACTTGTTAAATTCATTTCAAATAAGATGCCAGGCCAATTAGATTAGCTTTAGTACAAGATTTTACCAACGGATCCGTAAATAGGGATCCCAAAATGCACCCAAGCTGAAATATCAATTCGTAAACTCTTACAATTAGCAATTAAATAATAGCAATCAAATATTAAGTATGGAAAAGAGTAAAATTTCAAACCATGAGATCATTTTTGTTAAAACTATTTGGATGATTTAATAATGTAATGCTTCGCCCCTAACTTACCTTAAAACTACAAATATAGCAAATCTATTGTTAAACAAGAATTTTTCGTGTGTATTTTGTTGCTCCAACAAATATACTGATGCAAAGGGGCGATACAGACAACTATAAAGCGAAGCATTTATCTACTATCATTAACAACTCAAGATAAAAGTACTTTTGATTACTTTATCTTGCATTTTGACGCATTGTCATAATTAATTAAATAGTAGTCAGTTTTACATAAGCCTTTATAGCAGTTCGAGAACTTTTAAAGGAATTTTTAGAGTAAATCAGTAAATGTAACTAACTCATTGTAGATAAGTACCAATTTACATATGCATTTCTTGGAAGCGGTATATCACAAGCCAGCCTGAAGATGAGGATGGTCGGAGAAGAAACCTGAACAATAGTTTCATACAGTAAAAAGATGTTTTAAATACCGATAGTGCTTAGAAGAGGTTTTTAGTTCCTTTAGTTGTAAAAATCAGCTTACAACAACCAAGATATTTTTCCTTGTGTCAAACTGGGATTAAAGAGTTCATATCTTCACCGTTCTTGGTAGTCCTTTACAGAATGTGATAAGGCTCTTAAGTAAAGTAAAGTAAACTTCGCTTTATAGACTTTATCCCCGGTTCAATCTTCAACTGTTCTTCCACCAGTATCTCTTCCAAATAGGGAATGGAGACCCTAATGGGAACTAAGGGCCTAATCAGTACTCCCATAAGTACCAGTTCGAACCCTTAGCTACGTGCCCCGTACTTAAGCCGTAGTTTTTATTTATTTCTCGATTGACGTGACTACGAGGTCTTTACAATCATGCTTAAAAGTTCGGTGCAAACTAGTGCAAAGTTAAATTCAAGACGTGCCCCGTACTTATAGCCCCCGAAGGGACACACCGAGCCAGACATGATTAGCAAGTGTATGGCAGAGGGCCCAAGATGCGATCCCCCGGGTTCTTCACCCAGAGGCTGGCACTCAAACAATTCCACCACAGAGGCTTGCTTTAAGGGAGATCAGTTGTAGCCAAGTCACTTTGTACTCGTGATGTCGTGATGTCGTCTCGTGATTACTCTACCCGTTTATACTCTGTTCATTATATATCGTTTATATCCCACGGGTTGTATGACCTATGACCTAGGATACACGAATGACTAATTCAATAAACGATTAATCAGACAAGACGAAGACACTGGTGCTCTCAAGTTTTCAACTGCTTGCCTGTCAATCAGTGTCAGCAACTATATGATTCCACTTTCGGATCCGTCCCTAATTAGTAACTCGAGGTTCATGAGTTTAATCGGAGGGAGAACTTATGATTTCCTTCTCTGGTTTCTTTTCAAATGGTCCTACTTTCATTCCGTTTGTGAAGGGAGAGAACAAGACAGCCAAAACATTAAATAAGTACATTCTTTTCTGCACAAAGCTTGCACTTGTGTCATGCATTAATGAAGGTAAAAGACAGTCACAAAAAAGGTAAAGCTTTTTTTCAAGCAATTTTGAATGACAAGAGGTTTTAATGGGTAAATCATGTTTAAAGTTGTTCAAATTCTACCACTTTGTTTTATTGCACACCAAATGTGTTGAGTACAGCTTATAAATTTTAGAGTATATATAATTCCTATATTTACACAAATGTATTGTACTTCTAAACAAAAAACTTTAACATTTCCAAACAATAGGTTACTAGCAGTTGATTTACATTTATCACATTTGCCTATTTAATGCATTGTATTGTGTAAAGAACTGATCAAGTTCAGCCGAGATAGTACTCATATCTTTCAGAAATTATTAATGCGAAAAAATGAATAACAATAAAGACCCAGTATATTATTTAAACACTTTGCTTTTGCACATATGTATGAAACCCCTATACACACGCAGTGGGCACTAATTTTTACTGGCGTAAGAATGATGATTTAATAGGGACACTTTAATTTTCAGTACAGCACAAATCACAAAACAAAAGTTTAACAAATTGGGTCCAAGCTTCAGTCGCACGGACACCTAGTAGGATATCCACAACTTTTAGTATCTTTGCAGTAAACAGTTCCTGTGGGGCACGTAAATTCATACTGAATGAATTCGGAAGGAGGAATAAGAAAGCATTCATAGTACACATTACATTTGCTTGGATGAGGAAAAAATCCTTCTGCCTTACAAGTGAACCCGAACACTAGTTTATTCAGCTCTTCTCTTTCTTTGACAATCACCTCAATGACGTCACTTAACTGAGAAGTGATAATCGTGTCAAGTAATAGTTCCCCTGATAATTGCCTGCCTATCATATTCTGGTTCGGATTAAACTTAAGTGATACATTTCTAGGCTTCCCTGTGTCAAATCTACTAGAGTCAGACAAATATTCGTCAAATGTCATTACAAAAAAGTCAGTACTACTTATTGCCGTATGATTTGAAAACGCATTTGTTATAACCAAGTGGTCACCAGAATGTGAAATTGTTGTTTTCTGGTTGCTAACTTCACAGGGAAAGTTAACAATTATGTTCTGATTATCCTCAAATGCGTTTTGATCGACAATTTGTATACTATTTGTGACATTAACAGGTATCGGAATCAAAGTCCAAATGCCTGTTTGGTTATTTTGCTCTAACTTCATTGGAACCTCATGAAGCACGACCGTTGTATTTGAATACCAGTCTCTGTAGTCTACCAGCACAAGATCTGCAGCGTGATTCTGAGGTGTTGTCTCTACGAAGACGTTTAAATTATTTCCAGTAAGTGTGATATCTGGAATGTACAACGGCTCATCAAGACCATTACGTGATCTTGCACTGGAAGCTTTATGTTTCCGAACACTTCTTACTAGCTGAGCCAAATTAATATTGTTGTACGATTGAGGTTGGCTGTACAAGAACGCTCTAGCCACAGTGTTGTTTTCACCTTTGCTAATCATAAAATAATTTTCAAACCCTGATCCCATCATGTGAGAGACTGCACTGGGACTACTAAAAATAAAGTCAGAATGATTTCCTGCTATTTGAATTACCTCTTTCGTTGAATTCGACATAACTAGCATACTTGTGTTCAACCTTTGTGATTCGGGATACAGACTTTCTTGAAGTTCAGGAATGGTCTTATTTGTCATGTCCAAGAAATTCGTGTAAATTATTCCCGACCATGGCGAAACTCTAATTTCAAAGTAGTCTTTCGTCCATATTTTCGGGAAAAAACAAGGTTGGGTATTGTTAAGCATGTACGTTATAGGCGAATCAATTTTTTCCTTCAGTAAAATGGACAGACTACAAGGTTGAGTTAGATTCGACTTGATTGCGAATATTTCAGACATATTATAACCTACAGAAAAGACGTGATTGGAATGTAATGCAGTTGCACAATCAATTGTATAGTCCTGTGTCCTATTTGTCAAAATATATTCAAAGTTACCAAAGATTGAGTCACTCTTCACTGAAGTGTGGTCGTTAATCACAACAGATACTCTCGATGTGTAATTGCAAGTAACGTAATGTGGTATGTAAACCTTATCGTCAAGTTGTGAGTTTTCACCTCCTCTCAAGTTCACAAGTTGAGAATTACAATCAAGTGTCACGTGATCAGCAGCTGCTTCTCTGCCACTAAAAATCGTTATGTTTTTGAATATTATGTTAGTGCCTGGAGGAGTTTGATTTTGCAAAATATACTCGTAGGGAACTATTTTCACTACTTCCGAAGTTTCTGTACCATTGACAACAATAATATTTTCTTTACTATTCCCCTGTACAGTTGTTGTCTCATTTGCGAACAGGAATATAAACGTGTCTATAAAGTCACCACCAGTGACATTTGTCGTTGAAACTGTAATCAAAAAGTTGTTACGGATGAAAGGAAACCCGATAGAATAATTACTAGCCACTGTGTGAATTCCTAAAGGCTCATTTGCAGAGTTGATTCGAAATTGAATTATGTCTTGAGAAAGCAAACCTGGTTGAGGGTAAAAAGGTTCCTCGGGAGAGCTCAAATTTTGGAACTGAATTTGCAATGGCTTTTCAATAGTATTATTGAATGTCAATACCAAATTTTCTTTGTTAAAAGTAATATTAGTAATAAACTCCTGAGTGAAGTTAAGAACCCCAGTGTGATTAAGAGTGGGGACATTTGTCAAGAAATTAAAATATCCAAATTGTTCAACTATATTGTAAACAAAATTACCTGAGCTTGCATCATTGTCCACTACAGTTCGATTTCTTAAAACAACTCGAGTGTTAAAAGTGCAATTTAAATTATTGAAAACATAGACATCAGGATCGTTATCTTTGAAACCTTCAAATCCATCAATCATTCTTGTATCACAAGCCGCAGTAATTATATCGGTCTTTTCCTTTCTTCCAAAAACATCGTCGATATTAATGATGGAAAGTCGCCTTGTGTCATTGTTAGTCATATCTATGTACACCTCTTCGTCTGGCTTATAAGTGTCACTTAGAATCAACACGTCAATTCCTAAGCCTCCGTTAAGCATTCCATTATCACTATCAGAATTCAGAAAGAAGACATCACCTTCCATTCCACCTTGTGCAAAAGTAATGTCAGCGTTAAGGAAAAATATGTTTCGTAAGCCGGGTGACCCTATGACTTCATACTCAGGGCTTGTTATATTGAAAATTAACTCCAACCCTTCTTGAGAAGTTACTCTCAAAAACCCAGTTTCATTTGTTAAAATTGTGGGGCCAAAAACAATGTTTGGGTCTTCGTCAGAATTCATGGTTTCCTCTGGTAAAATTTCAAACACAGGGATTTGTAATTTTACACCTCGAGTACTTTTAAGCTCAATATACTTGCTATTCGATAAAATTGTTCCATTGATAATCTCTCTTGCCCCGAACTCGAATAAAATATTGTGCGTATTGTTCAGTTTCTTATCGTAGTCTATGTCTAAATCAATGAAAGATTGGAATGGCACTAAATAATTAAAGTTGCTGTTGGAAGCAGAATTATCTACTGCCATGAAGTCGTCCATTCTAATAATCAAGTCATAAGAGCAGCTTCGTGAAGGTATTGTAACTTTGTTTTCAGCATTGCCTAACTTTCCTCGTAATGGATTTGCCAAAACAGTGAAACAACTAACAATTATTTCATCAGACTGGTCAGGCCGTCCACTAAATTGCTGTATATTTTGATAAATGAAACGATCCAAACCACCAACACGGACTTTACCAGTGTCAGTATTTATAATAGCTAACTTTCCAGATTGATATTTTTCCCCAAGTGTTAAATGATTGTGTGACCCCAATGTACCATCAACTAGCCCTGCGAAAGCGTCATAGTGAATAACAAAAGTTCCATTGTTATTGTTACCAATAACATTGTTACAGCTTGCATTCACGTGAATTGTCCAGTCTCCAAAACGTTTTGCTTGCATCACACTAGCTGCTTTGTTCAAAGTGTAAATCACGCCTACTCTATCGTCTGAAGAAACCACAAAGACTGTTGTATCGTCAACCGTCTTTATATGAGGACTAGCATGGAATTTCTGGTATCTTGCCAATGGCATTAATGTTGTCTCAATTTTCCCTGCGTTGGTTTTTATATGCAAAGTCTTTTGTCCATTTGAACTCGCAGTTACATAAGCATCATCAAAATTATCGTATGTAAAATCTAACTGCAGGAAATTAACAATATTTGGGTAGTACACATTAGCCAATTGAACTTTGAGAACATCCGTATTTCGGGATTTGTGAATGTTATACAAGTACGTGCCACGTGGTGCCAAGTTTTCTATAGTGGCTGTACCATTGATTTGAATTACCATTGACACGTTGTTAGAGCAAGAGAAAGACGATGGAACTTTAATAATATCCCCACCACCATTTCCAACAACGGCTTGTGTATCACACCCAACTGTAATTTGATCTTTCCCATTGACAATGCCAGAAACAATTTCGACATTTTGAATACCCACAGATCTTTGGTTTTGGAACAATATTCTCTTTGACCGTAAATCAATTTGGAAATCTCTGCCATTCAAATATGAACTTACAACAAGAACATCAGAACCCCCCATACCATCCAACGATCCAGTTATTTCAGTCGAATTTAAAATAAATGAATCGTTTTGCCCGCCACCTGAGAATTGCTTATGTCCCGAATCAACTACAAACATATTATTCAAAGAGTTTATACCCAAAACTTCATCATTTCCTTTGTCTAGATTAATTAAGACCTGCGGTTTCTCTGCTCTTTTATGTCGGTACTGTAAAGCGATAGCGTTTTGACAATAAAACCCATTATTGAGTGTTTCTCCACCAACATCACTTGAAGAAGTTGGAGCACATACAATATAGTGTCCGAACTTCGGTGGATTACAAGTCGGCCTACGCTTGATTGAAGGAGCCTCAGGTTTTAAATATCGACGTTTTCTTTCGGTCAAATCCACTATAGAGTTAGGATAAAATTCAAAATCGCCATTTGAGTTTTGCCTCATACTTGGAAAAACTGTCATTTCAAACATGTTATTGTTAACAAGGAAATCAAGCTGTTGTAAAACAACCTGGTCATTTGCAGACCTCTTTAAATAGTTCTGATACAGTTCCTCGTCTTCTAAAGTACCGTCTTTTATTGCTTGCTCCAGACGTTTTTTCTCTTCCTCTGATAAATCCATGGAAGAGTCTATCATGTCAATCATTGCGTCAATTTGTTTTTGTGCTTTATTTTCTCTGAACCACGTTAAAATCGTCTGGGCAATATTGATTAGTATTTGAACTATAGTTGCAATTATTGTTACAATGATACCAGTACCGGGGAAAAGGGCATTTAAAATAAGCTCACCTACGAACGCTGCAATCGTTATTATGTTGGACACTAGATCAAGAACAACTATGGCTGTTTCAATCCCATCTAAATTTCCATTAACTAAATCATCGATATTCTCACATATCCCAGATATTGCGAACAAAACTCCTACCATACCAAAAACAAACCCCAACTGACTACCAACGATTTTGGGTAAAAAGTCTTCAGCTATCGCCAACATAAGAGTTCCTAAAAGCATCATTCCGCCAGTAATAAGTGCCTCATTGTCTCCATTTTTTAACATAAGGGGAAAATCACTCAAGTACTCTGCCAGTCCTAATCCGAAATCTAAATATCCTAAGGTACCTACAAATCTACTGGATAATGAAACATTTTGGCCCTGACTACTTTTTTGCTGCTCTTTGTACGCGTTTATCGATTTTTTCATAACAGCAAACGTCACTTTATAGTCGGCTAAATCTTCCTGGGTCATATTTGAAACAAGAGATACAAAGTCCCCAGTCTCTACTAAATTTATGGTTGTCAACATTTTGGTTAAAATTCTTTCAGTTTGTTCAAAATGAATTAACCTATCAACGTCTTCCACCACGTCACCTTCAAAGTTCATTCCGTTGAGTATTTTTATAACTTCTCTTCTTGTGTCCACGTCCATCGTTTCAAGCCATTCAATAAGACCCTTACTGTTTACTGAAGCAACCAGTGGTAGCAGTTCAACCAAGTAGGCTAGATCTTTTATGTCAGAAGCCATGATAGTGCCTCCTGAGTGAAGTTTAAGTAAGTACTCTGCCTGGTAGTACCTTCTGTTCGCTTCTAAGGAGTCATGGTTTCGCAGCGTCATATTTTGAAAGCTCTCAGAGCAAAGAGTTTGGTTCGTTTGGCCGAATTTGTCTGTCATGTCATCCTGTATCTCAACGAAATATTTCCAACCCACTCTAGGTAGATTTTTGGAATTATATTGGCTGAGTGAGTGAGATAAAACGGCATGAGGGGGTCGTGTTTCTTTAGTACGGCAAACTAGAATGGAATCAAACATCAAACATCAAGATAAACTTATTAGTTTATAGTAATTTCCATATTAATGCATAAAGAATACAATAATAATAACACCCTAATGCTCCTTATTTTTTTATTTCAATTGGCGAAGGAATATAAAAGTAAATCTGGGGCCTACTTATGAAACTATGAAGTATTCATGCAAAGAACAAATTAGATTTATGTTGTCACACGATCTGAAGTAAACCTTTTAAAATTTTATGAAACTCAAAAAATAATCTACAGAAAAATCACAAGACCTGTAACTACTTATCCTAAAATGTGTTACTCTGGACTTTAAGAAATAATCCTAAAATGTTTTCAGTTATAATATGCTTTCCTACCTCCATATTTAAAACTGTTTTTAAACATAAATGCGCAGCAGGAAATGAAAATCAGTGTAGAAAAAGATTTGTGTCTTACCGGAGACAAGCCGCTCAAGTTTTTCAGCTTCCCCTGGATTATAAGACAATAGATAAATGTACCATAATATTCGAAGCAATTGAAATCGCTCCATTTTGACAAATTTCAGGCGATGATCTTGTTCGGCGAGCAATAAACAAGTAGCCAACACACGATCATTTCCATACTATAAATGTATCTGTTATCTTGCTTCGTTATCTATTAAGTGTTTGAAATATAGTTGATGCACTTCAACCTACATATTAACATATCATACTTTACTTCTTACTTATTGCTAGCCTAACTATATACAAGAACAGCATTAATGGATTTGTTTTGCTTACTCTTCTCTAAAAATGAAATTTCTCATGGTGTAATTATAAATTTGTAGAGTTATTATTATTTTCATGACAAGCAATTTTATTCGTTTATATAACAATAACTCCTAACTCCGTAATAAAGATGTAAGTACGGCCAAGTTACGGTGTTTAAGATTTGTTTAGATTCTTATAAACTAATTGTATCATTCCTAATGAAGTAAATAAAAATACATGCATCCGTTTTTCCAATGTTTTCCATTTTGGCTTTTTTATGTTAAACTATTTTACTTAATCTGTTCTACTTGTTTAGTTGTTCCATTTGGTTGGAAGTTACAAAAAAACGCCACTATTATCAAACGTTAGAAAAACTCACCATGTCTAAAGTTAGCAAAAGAAATAAGAGTATATATCATTCAAATGTGTTTCAGCGGTATTAGCCTTCATTTCAAACGGTAAAATAATTCAAATCATCCACTGCTAACTTGATTTAAGCATTGAACTTGTATAATAAGACTACTGAAGTCATGTTCTATGAGTTGCAATGCAGTACATGCGCAATAAATATTCGATTAATTTTTCATCTTTACCTCAGTAGGTTCAAACGAGGGATAACCCTTCAAACACAAACACAAGCTTGAACATATAAAACACAGTTTTGTGTATGATAAAAAGGTTAAAGCAAGGTTATCAAATTTATAAACTCATTGTTAGACAAAAAAAACTTAAATCTCTTACAAGTAAATTGTAATATATGGGTGGAAATCTAGACTTAAGAGTATTAATGAACATTAGAAGTCAATTCATGCGAATGATGATCTCATTCTCTACGACTGAATCAGAAATAAAATTCTGACCAACGAGTAAAACTATGAGTCACACATGGTGACATGTAGAAAGAAGAGAGATAGAGAAATCAATCACGAGTTGAATAAATGATTAAATCGGTACATCATTTGTACTATGTACCGACGAAGATCATATGAATGCACAGGTACCACAAGTTTGACAGTAAATAACAATCAGGTCAGACTAAACTCCGAAGAATAAAACAATTGGTCTCAAACCTAAATCAAATGATCTAATTCTTAAATAGATGCGGCAGAAACGACCCCTCTAATATCTATGTCTATAATTGGCCAGGTTTGTTTGTTTGTTTGTCCGTCCGGATTTGAAAAGCCCTCTCTCATATATGAACACACATTATTGGGGTTACGTGAGATTTTTCTCAAAATGCCCTCAGAACTTAACAATAAATGTTTTGGATACCCCGCACTATAGTAAATGTGTCACCCGCCATTTTTAAATTCATCTATCGCAAACTTTTGAGGCAATTCCGAGGGATAAGATTACACGGGTGCGAGGGATACTTTTCACGGGTCCGAGGGATACTCCACGGGCCCTAGGGATACTCCACGGGCCCTAGGGATATTCCACGGGTCTGAGGGATATTCCACGGGTCCGAGGGATATTAAACGGGCCCTAGAGATATTCCACGGGTCCGAGGGATATTTTTCTGTCCGAGGGATATTCCACAGGTCCGAGGGATATTCCACGGGTCCGAGGGATATTTTTTCTGTCCGAGGGATATTCCACGGGTCAGAGGGATATTGTTTCCGTCCGAGGGATATTACACGGGTGCGAGGGATTTTTTTCACGGGTCCGAGGGATATTCTACGGTTCCGAGGGATATTCCACGGGTCCGAGAGTAACTCTAGCATACAAGTCTAAATTAATTTATGTTGTCCCTTTTTGCGAGGCCGTTTCACGGGCTTCGAGGACTAGTACTAAAAGAATTCAGAAGAAAACCAGGGGGGCTATAGTGGTTTGAGCCTCAAGTGTGAAATGTTGGTGGACATGTTACTATATTACATAGACGGAACGGATTTACTCAACTCAATTTCTCCTCGCGTAGAACTTATATTTGTATCTCTTTTACATTGAATAAATGCAGGATCATCCTCCTCTTTATGACCTAATCATTGTTTTTAACACTTTTAATTGTTTCGCATATGCTCCTCCTGCAGATAAATCAGAAACCTTAAATTTACCATAAACTATTGATTTAGCAGTTTGGAAGTTAGGTGAAAGGGAAGCCAACAGTAAAACACATATGCTTACGAAAGTAGACAGAGTGCGAGCATCGCGTGTAAAACCCCCAAATAAGGCATACGTTTCGCTTTTGGCCATAAGTTATCTGAATACAGAATAATCTCACCTTTTACAATCTCCTACTTGAAAAGAGTTTGCGTGAAGGCCAGGCACTTCTAATTCCCCGAATTGAAACTGAAATGACATAAGCATAGAATTTTATTGATGATGATGTATTCAATGCAGTTTCCAGAATAAATGTATAAGTCGAGTTAGGTGTTGCTGAAGATTGATAATGCTTTATAACACCCTGCTACTTGGGCTTTGATGTGTAATGCATATTGAAAAATTTACTTCTGTCAGATGTCTTTTGACATTTGAATTGATGTTGTATTTACTGAGAAACATTCTGTATTTTCGTACGAACTACAACTATTGGCAATTATTAAATCCGATGAAAGCGAAACAGATATCACTCAAAGATTGATTATGGTCATAAAATACACTCATTAATCAAATGGGGTATGGCTTAAAAGTTATGTTATATGGAATGTTTCATTGCGCAACTTTTGTTGCACAACACAAAGTCAATCCTTACACAACTACTCTTGAATTCTATAAAAAATGGAGTGTTTGGTTTCAAGAAGATTATGAAACGATTTAGTCACCACTTTGAATTTGCAACTTGTATAAACGATGAAATATGCCAAAAATACTAATTACATATGCTTGCCGCATTCTTGCATGCTGTGAACATTATCAACACAGCCTTTTATCTTATGGATCTCAAAATACATCAGATCATATGAAGATGGGGGGTATACTGAGATCTTTGCAAATGTGTTCTATTAGCAGTAAAATAGAAAGAATAACGACATACGTAATGGGCATCTACTAGTTCTCACCAAGATATCTTCAAAATCATATACTGTTTAAGAAACTAGTTTCGATTGCAGAAATGACACAGGTTTGTTGGCAGCGAAATGACACCAACTTGAAGAAACTTGATTTAATGGTAACCGGGCATGGAAGCCTAGGACATGGAAGCCTCGGTCCCAGAAGCATTTTCTAAGATATTTCTAAAACGGGAGGGATTTTAAAGCGGAATCGGTTGTCTATTAAAACTTATCTGTCATATTTGCTTATGTAAAGCCATTGAATATTGACTACTGAGAAAGGCAACATACATATTATGATTTGTGAGTGTCAGTTTACATGAGCTCTTTGGCATTGTATTTACAGATAAGCTGAGCTGTCTCCTGTCTGTCACTCATCATATACATGCATACTATATGTATATTGCGAAATGTTACATAAATGCATCAAAAAAGAGTGTTAAGTTGTTTTTGACTTAATTCAAGTGCATTCTTGCTAATCATTTCATAACTCCTGCTATAATTATACAATACTTAACCTTGAACACTTTTACAGATAAAACCGATCTCATTGAATTATTATAAAATCCACATGGCACTTGATGTCATGCTTCTACCTGGAAAGATGCTTGAAATTTGGAATGACATAACATGTTCAGCCGATTTTTTGTGCAAAATTCAGATATGAGCTTTTTTTATTATTCTACATTTACTAGTAA
>Ga0194135_10001203_pt1 | contig 15249 bp, 12 predicted proteins | sample LitLau_LLRF_2013_FD_134024 | JGI IMG/M metagenome (GOLD analysis project Ga0194135, IMG submission 134024) | Freshwater sediment microbial communities in response to fracking from North America - Little Laurel Run_MetaG_LLRF_2013 (version 2) | ecosystem: Environmental > Aquatic > Freshwater >...
CCCGACTGTTAAATGAGGCGGGAGGCTCGATATGTTTAAAAAAAAAAAGGGCCCGGAGTATCTCAATCATCAATGAGGGCGAGGGGCGAGGGCACTAACGGATAACGGCCAGACTGACAAACTCATCCACGAGAAGTAGCTAACGGTAATAAAGAAAAGGGTGCGAGTGAGTTGACCTCATTCCAAATTTTTTGATGGGATTTGGATTTAGTTCCGGTGGTGCCTAGGGAGAAGTGGGGCTGGTGGAGGGGAACCTGGGTATCCCATTCCGTTCCCACAAGGAAGTGGATTGGTTCAGTTCTCCCTATGGGTCCGTCACTCAGCGGAACAACAACCCTAATCTCTCCCCTTATCATCATATCCTTCCATTTTCAGATAGTTTGAGCTCAAGTTTTCACAAATATGATCTCATCCTGTTAGAGTGTAGGCGTTCCCTATAGCCCATGTGACTAACCAACGTTAATTGCGGTATATAACGCAAAGGCTAGAATGCTAGGCCGTGGCCAACTTAACCTCAAGCTATGCTGCCAAATCCCCCCAATCAGCCCTAACCCTGCTACTCCTAAACTTCTCACCCCACCACATGACACCCTACCTGGATTTTTATTTTAATCACAATAAAGGGATTCCTATCCTTGAGTAATCATTCGTAGTAGTTTGTAGCCTCTGCAATTACAAAAACAAGCGAGGGCCGTTGTGCAGTGCACGCGTCGATCACAAGCTTCGCGATTGCGTAGTACAGAGAACGAAATAGCGATAGCCTATCTAAGAAAACAATAACATTGAGCAACAGCTAGACCACCCACCCACACTACTTTAATACGAATTATTCTCATGTTGTGGTTTGAGCCAATCACATTCCCCCACGTCATGTTTGCACGTTGCACTCCTGCAACTGCACGTTCCTAATTATTGGCTCACAGTGAAAGTGGACTTTCTCCCCGCGTAGATGAGTTGATTGGTTACATGCACTGCACAATAGCACAACAACCATTATTTGGTTCAAGAAGTTTCTTGTGGAGGACTCTCAAGTTCAATTAGCATTAAAGTGGAATGAATGACATTTTCTACTACTACATCGACAAAAGTGGTTTTATGATGGTTCTTAACACTTTCCTTATTTTGTTTTTCGAGTTCAAACAACTCTAAGAAGAGGGAACATTCGTACGTTCGTCTTCGAAGTGGAGTGGTATCGGAAGGACACGGGTCCACCCGATCTTCCATAAACACATAGACGGACGGGTGGTGCATAGTCGTGACTCGACTCGTGTGAGCCGTGGCTGAACGATTCTGCTAGATTCCTGCAACCTGACAAACAGACGGAAGGAGGTGGTTAGTCGTAGTCGTGTGAGTGTAAAAGTCGATTCGATGAATTCCTTCACGAGTGGTCCATTTTTTTTTTCGTTAAAGGTTTTGAATTTGATCTCTCCTCCTCCTCTCCTGTTTCTGTTCCTATTTCTTGAGATTTCGCTCACAGTGGACTTCATTCTTGCACGAACGGGCCGGTTATCTTTCTTGGTGGGAAAAGAAAGGTCGTCGGAGGAAAGAGAAGGATTGCGTAACGTAAACTTAATCTGATCATTTTCCTCTTTCCTCAGAGATCAGATCACAGAGAGATCAGCAGGGTTTCTCATCTTGAAGACAACACGCGCTCGGAAATTATTACTCTGTCACCACCGTCGTATTGTCTATAACTTTTGAGAAACTTAAAACAAGCAGCAGCAGCAGCAACCCGATGGTACAAATGAACGGCCCTACCACAAGGAGAAGTAAGTTACAATAATAATAATTATTGTTTCTGCTTTAAATGATTCCAAATTATGCATGCCAATAATGGAATTTGGAAGAGCTTACACGGATTTACATTTAGTTGGTTAGCTAGTGCCAAGATAGCTCGTATTTATTTTAGTAATTCATTGATTGTGATTGTGTCCATATCATTGATACTCACACGTGTCAATCAATGACACGTGTGATTGATTAAAGGTCTGAAAACGGCACCCACGCCGCTACCCTCTGAGATTCGGGAAATTATGGTCCTGCGCTCGCGCTCGCTCACAATGATAATAAGCTGTCATTGCAATTAATCTCTCGTGCGGTTAGTAGTAACAATACGATCAATACAGGAGGGACGACGCTGCGCTACTGCCGCAAGCTTGGTTTGGAACTTTTATTAGATTTCCATTAAATTCATCACTCACTATTTGGTTTGGAACTTTTATTAGATTTCCATTAAATTCATCACTCACTATTACAGAGACTAAAGTTAGAAATTATAATTATAGAACTTGACTTTCGTGGAGTGTCGTGCCATATCCGCTTAATTCAATTTTTTTATTTACTATTTTTCATTACATTATTAATATTCGAAATTTTTTGAAACTTTTAATAGACCATTGGATAAAATTAGAAGAAAATCATTATAGTCTATGGGCAAATTGAACTATGCTTCTGTTCGGAAATAAATTTACTGGAGATTTATCCTGGAGGCCCTGCCGGCATTATTAGGGTTATACCGACGTGTCTTTCTTATTACGGGTTCCCCGACCCCTCACAAGAATCAATGCCTTTATTCAGGACAGGCCTACTTTTGAATTTAAACAATAATTGAGATCGGGATCAAACTGACGTGGAATAACCGTAAAGAAGGGATTCGAGCCTCGTAGGGCTTTTACCAAAGCTTTTACTTGACTAGACGTTAACGAGGAGGCAAAGGAACGCAAGAGGCGAATTTTGATCTTTTTTAACCTAACCGAAACAGTGTACAGAAAATGGGAATTCATATTGGGTTTTTAATGCTGATTATAAATTTTTAACTGGCAATCTTTAGCCTATTTCTGAAGAACCTTCTCCATCCGGGGTTTTCGGTTTTATAATATTTTTGTTACACAACAATCCCGTCATGGATTGAATTCGTCCGGCTGTGGCCATCCATTAGAAGTTTGATTATTCAGTATATTTTTATCAACACGGCAATGCCATCATTAGATTAAATAATTCCGTCTAGTCTGTTGTGTCTGAAGTCTGATTATCCATGTATAGTTAGGATGGGCATATAAAATGAGATTTCTATTTTACAAATATTCCTCCCCTAATAAACGAACATTATTTTTGTTTCAGAGCTCGATCGGCCACCGTCAGCGTCAGAGGCCCCATCCCTACTCACAACCTCAAGCTCAAATGAAGTGGAATCAGCGGCCTATACTACGTCTCCTCAAAATGATCTAACGATGGCGATCGAATCTGATGATACTACGATATTGTTGTCTAATGGAACTGGAGCACCAGCAGCAGTATCCGATCCATTTGAATTTAATGATGACAAGTCTAATACCGAGACCGACATCGACACGCTCAGGCCAAGTTGTGAGGATATAAAACCGAGTCATGTCTGCAGAGCCTGCCAGGCCACCTTCACTAATGCAATCATGCTGGAGTTCCATTTGAAAGAGACGCACCTTAATTTCCATTCGGCCCAGAGAGGGGCTAAACCGAAGAATCGACACAATTTCCAGTTTCCCTCAAAATTATACCCACTGTCCCTACCATCGAGTAGAGGGACTGACGTCACGACCAATACTAATACCACTGATGAGATAACTAACTCTGCCCAGGCACAGTCAACTCATCTACCGTCACAATCTTCAAAAGCATCGAAAAACCGAAAAAGTCAACTATATAACAGAAAGAGAAAAGCCGCGTCACCGCTGGCCTTCCCTGGACCCAGACGACGGAGGAGGAAAATCCGACGTGACTCGTCATCTCCAGAGGAGCAGAAGCACAGTCCGACGCATCGCTCGCTTCCTACGGAGTGTGTCCTCTGTAACCTCATGTATCCCTCACATTCGGCCTGGCAGGAGCATGCCATTAATGAGCACATTCAGAAAAGGAATCCCGAGCCGAAAATTGAAATGAATTATGTTGATATCCAGACAATCATGTCGAATGAGAAGGAACCATCCAACGAAGCTTCGATCATAACAACTGCTAATATTAGTGGGACTCCGGGTAGAGGAAAAGTTCAAGAACAGCTCAAGTTGACATTTTGCCGAGAGAAAGGAAACTACGTCGTAAAGAATCCGTCATTCTCCGAAGAATTTATGGGATTACCCTCACATTGTGATCCAGTCGAAGAGAAGGTTGACGTTGACAGCCTGTTGAATGATGCTGGAACTGTGACGGTGACGAAGGCAGAAGAGCAGGCTCCCTCCTTGGAAATCACAGGGAAAGTAATTGAAGAAGAGGATCCCACCCCGACCCCCGCATCATTGGAGCCATCGGTGGAAGTAGTGATAGAAGGAGCGTCGTCACCCAGAGAAAGCATGGGATCCTCATCCTCATCGGGGGAGATAAATCTATTAGCTGATAAAGAGAATAATGAGCCTGGAGTTCTGGGAGCGATAAGTCAGAACGGATCACCTGGGCTAGTATCCAAAGTTCCAACGAGTGGGACTGTTGTCTATTTGGGAAGCAGTCCGTCAGAGAGTGAGAAAACGTTGGCCAACACCGGCAATTCCCACATGGTCATCATTCAGAATGACATTCTACATATTGGAGCAGACGCGGACGAGGAAAATATTCAACGAATCACAGCAGCCACCACTGCCAACACGCCACAACCACATGCTAGAAAAACAAAGGAAGTAATGCAGGCAGTTCTACACGAGGAACTCAACGTAAGTCGGCCAACGTTATTCTCGTCCTTGTCCATTCCAGCCCCATATCCCCTCATTTCATCATCCCCACACATGCATTGTTTAAACCATCACCCTGCTTTATAAATAGGCCCACGGTTTTTTGAGTTTGTTCGGCAATCAAATCTGATTTGTTATTTTTAGTGATAAAAACACACGAGGAAGTGATAATGTGCTCAAGTGTTTCAGAATTCAGGTGGGACTGACTGACTGGCTAACAATGTTGTTATGTTGCCGAGTTTTCACTGCTGACCAAATGCCATCGAAATGATAAGAATACATAATCAGCGTCAGTCAGTCAGCCAATGACCAAGCAGAAATAAGTATATAAGATATCGAGCTGAATCAAACAAGTAAAGCATATTCGGACGAGCGTGCAAGTAATCGACGTAAGTTCTCTTGTCGGCGTCATCCCAGCATCAACGGCGTCATTCTAGGGGAAGGCTTTGCTGTGATAGATTTGTTAAACCTATCCGGTAGGATCGCTTCCTGGTGGTGGTGACAGGTGTTGAGTAGGTAGCAAGTAGCAACGATGAGGGGATGGATGGGGATTGGGGAAGAAGAGGAGCAGAGGAGCATACAGGTGTTTTTGGGCATTTTGATTTGCAAATATAGAAATACAAAGCTTATTAGCTGATTTGAATAGGGACTGCTCTGGATGCTAATCTTAATGCTAAAATCACTCGTTTCCGCCCCTGCCCTGCTTCCCATTATTCCCCTTCAATTGTTGTCCATATTTTTCAGTCAGAAATGACGCAGAAACTAAATTCCTATCGATGAAAGCAGAGTTTAGTCTCAAAGGCAATTAGTCCAGGTCAGCATTTCTTGCCAAAAGGTTTACGCTTGTCAACGCTCATTGGACAGTTTTTTTTTATCCCAAAAATCAAGCAGTTTGACAAAAAAAATTCTGTTGTGCTAAATAATATTATTGACGATTGACGTCTAACCTAACCCCTTTGTCTCTTGAATTGATTGACAGGACAGTTGTTTGATAGGTAGGCTAGGCTGGTAGGTGTACGAACTCTTTAACATATGCAGACGCACGTGGTGGTGGTGCACCGGTGATCGTCCAATGCTAGGAATCCACGGTTTCATAGGATTTCAAAATTACTATCCATTGTTCGATTTCTAATTTCTAAAATTAAGTTTGAGGAAAAGTCAGTGTCCTGAATTCTTCGGTGACTTAAACAATCCTTCTGTATCCACGAGTTTGTTTTGTTCTCTTCTCATTGGCTTGAGTGACCCGGGTTAACTGTCAGTCTATTCTCTATATCCGCCTTCCTTCCTTCCTTCCTTCGTTCTCACTTCACAGTTGACAGCGGTCTTGTGTAGTTGTATTTCTAATAATGATTTTCTATCCATACTTGCAGGTGGACAAGGGATTACACAAAGGAAGCTCAATAATTAGCATTTTAAACATGTCGCCATTCTCTCTCTCAATGAACGAGGAAGTGACTACAATGGTCTCCGAGGAGATTCTCAATAATAATAGAAGCCAACTGGAAATGAAGTCCACGGTGCCGGAAGTTCTCAGGCAAGAAGGAAATGAACGGCGGACTGAGAGTAGAATTGACACCATGGAACTCCGGATTGGAATTGGAGAGGAAAATGGACGCGACTCACCCACGAACCCCCAATCCCAAGAATGCATCCAGCAGGACTCGCCCAGGGAGCTCCTTCCAAAGGAAGGTTCCTCAGAGCCAAGCTCAGAAGTGGATGCTGCGGACCCGGAAACACAAGCAGAAAATCGACAGAATATTTCAGAAGTTCCTAAAAGCACTTCCGCTGCCAATATGATGCCGATGATGATTACACTACCCTGCGGAACTCAAATTGAGCATCTCATACCCATTTCCCCCTCACCGCGACGTCAGTCGGTTCAGTCGATACAGAGTGAGGAAATTGATGTGGAGGACAGAAGCCAGGGAGATAATCGAGCGAGCGGCCCCATCCTGAACGAAAATGTGAGCACAGAGAAAGAGGATGAAGAAGCTGATGACTTTCGATGTAAAGTGTGTAATGTCCTCTTTACTTCTGATGAAGAGTTGGAGACACACTTTAGTGAATCCCATTTCAGAGGGATTGCAAACAATATCTTGGAACCACCAGAAAGCCCATATGTGGGCGGTCCGCCAGAAACCCCACTTCCTCCACCCCCACCAGCACACACAAGCTCAAATGGAAGTGGGATGCTCTATCGCAGCATGTCCACAGAACTTGTACCAAAGAATTTCTCGATGCATGGATCCTCTGTCGCCAGTAGTCGGGTTGAGAGACGTCCGTCGGATCCAGAAAGACATTTCGGGACGTCCGACTTGCGCACGAACAACGGGATTCTAACTGCCCAATTGTCCATGCGAACTGACCCCGTCCCAACGCAGTTGGTTATGAGAAACTCAACAGCGGCGACGGGTGGGACGTCTGTGTTCACGAGAAATTCAAGCTCAAGCACCTCGGCGGCGGGGAGTAACGGTTGGGATTCTGTTCCTACCAGAAACATTGCTCAATTTCCTCATCCAAGTCATATTCAAGGTAATCCTTGCATAAGTTGCTTTATTGACTGACTGGACCTTGTTGAAAGTTAGTTTGGATGGATGTCGATGAAATGATTATAAAAATAACAAACTTGTTTTTGTGTATAGGTGGAAGCCTCCAGTCTCGTCCGGAATTGCAAACAAGCGGGTCGGGATACGCCATGGCCTCAAGATCCTTGGGAACTCTTCAAATACAAATGCAACAGAGGAACCAAAACCCCCCTCCAACGACCTTTCGACCCTCTGGCATGATTCAACACTCGGCTCCAGCCCAGCACCCTCCTTCCCAAGCTCAACCGCAACCACAAACCAGTGCTCCCAAGCCAAATTATCCGAATGCCCTGCACAACGCACTCAATACCGTCGTTCAAATGCAATCACACCGCCCCATACAGACTCCCGTGCGTCATAGCACTCATCCGCAGCAAGATGGGCCCAGAATTGTTGATGTTGTTTCTATTGCCCAGCCTGTCCCCGTCAGCAGGCCAAACCCACAGACGTCTACCCATCCTCAACCCCAATCTCAGGCCCCGCCTTCATCCCAATCGACTCAACAGCAGAGGAATCATTTAATGGCCTTACATCACCAACAACGGCAGCAACAGTACCAGCAGTTGGTCCAGCGCCAGCAGCAGCACCATGAGCAGCAGCGTGCACACGAACATCAGGCAAAAGTGGCAGAATTACAGCGCCAGCAGCAACAAGCCGCCCTGGAACAGCAGCAACGTCAAATCCGCGCCCAACAAACTGCTCAGCTGCACCAATACAATCCCCAGCAGCAGATCCAAGGGAAGCGACCCTCTCAGCAAGAACTTATAAGCTCACTCCACAAGCAGGGAAGACTGGATGGACAGTCTCAGGTGATACAAGACACTCGCTCAAGGTCACACAGCATTCCATCCAACGTCGGCAGGCCGGATTTCCAAAACCCGACTTCCGCAACCACTACAAGCCTATTGGCCTCTTCCCTTGGGAATGGAGGCGTCCGCTTGGGGACGTCTATAACGCTCAGCGTCTGTGGAGATGAGACCAGAATTACAAATGTAAATCATCATCAGCAGAGCCAAAATCCCTCCCCGCTACTCCGAACATCCATTATGGCCGGGCAAGGTCAAAGATCACCCAATGTGCCAGTGGGAGTGAATCCAAATACGGTTGCATCAGCGCTAGCAGGTCAGGTTCAGGTTAAGGTGGTGGTCCTCGTCCTTAATGAATGTTTAATAAAACTTAGTCTTTCTTAATTTTTAGTCCGAGGAGTCACCGTTTCTCCAGCATCCCCAACTAACCATTCATCTAATTCGACCGATAACAGCGTGATCCTGTCTCATCGACTCCCGCCTCAACTGAGCATCTCCCCTAATCACATCCGTTCGAATTCCAGTCCCTCTGACATTCCCAACTCCGTATCCGTGATAAAGAATGGGAGTCCCCAGGCCTCCGCCCCTAGCCCTCCCTCACATCAGTTTGCCATGCCACAGAATCCGGCCCCCCGAATAGGATCCTCAGTGACACCTTCCGACAACAACCTGTCCAGGCCAGGGTAAGAAAAAGCCCATCGTTTAGTGTTGTTGATAACTTTAATATGGTCACTAGAAGCTCCGAATTAAAAATTCATTCCTCTAAAACAGTCACAAGACCCATCTACTGGTATTCCATTTGGCTCAGGACGCAGCCTTTAATCTCGTAACGTGTAGGGTGAAGTTTGAGGATGAAACGGAAGGATTTCAGGAAATAAATCAACCCCACCCCCTCCCACCTCCCCCATTCTGGTTTTAGCCAGAAAGCATACAAATGGAGCGCCACTTTACATAAATGCATTAATGCATATGTCCAAAAGTCTAACTAATGTGTTTCATTTTTTTTGTCAACAGCCGCCCACCAACCGTTGATTTAACTGCCGATGAAATCAATGCCCATCAGCAGCAACAGTCCCGCTACTTGGATCGAAGGGCTCCATTGCCCGGTCAATCAACTGCATCCCAAAGAGCTAATCGTCCCGCAGTTGCTTGTAACCTCTGCGGCGTCCTCTTCTGCTCTCTAGAAAATTTGGAAGAGCACAAGATCCACCGTCATGGATTCCGGCCTTCACCTGCTCCACCATCCTCTCAAGGAAGAGATCAACAGCGCCTTCCTTCTCCACCCTTAAGAGTCCAGCAGGCTCAACCACAGCCTCAGCAAGCAAGGACAACGGCAAGCACATTCCGGCCACCCAGTCACCCAGGCGTCTCTCCGCGGTCACTCTTCATCCCACTCCTTGACCTCAGTCGTATGGATCCGAGCAGGTTGAAGCGTTTGGAAGAATTGGGGGTCTGCTCAATGATTCCGTTACAGGGCAATGATCGAGCACTCGGGCAAATGGGAATTCCACTTCTCCTCCCTGCCCTCAACTTACTAGATGGACAACATTTGCCGTGGGATCAACTGCAGCCCGTCGGGCCAGTTCATTCATTCGGAACTCGACCTCAGCCGCTGCCAAATTCAGCTAATCGCTAGAAGAAACGAGGATCCTTTAACGCCCTTACTTAATTTATTGACACGTTTTTATTACATGCAATTGCAATTTTGCAATATTCGGAGCTTATAGACTCCCGAAACGGATTAAAAGGGACCCCCTCTTGTTGTTTTTGTTACTTTTAGAATTAAGCCCACGAAATGGAATTCTTAAGAAAGTGAATTAAAGATTTTGTTTAATACATTAATAAATTGTTGTTTTCAATGTTCCAAATTTCGACGAAAATCGAAAATCCTACAAATTATTACCTAAAAGAACATTTCTAGCAAGAGGAAGAGTTTTAAAAAAGTTACAAAATTGAGTACGAGGAAGTGTGTGCCCATACCTGGACCTTGCTCTTTTTGGCGGTTGCTGTTGTGTGGATCTTTTTGAAGCAGTCTGAAAAATTCAACAGACAAAAACAGTAAGAGATTAAATTTTTCTTCAAGTTTGTTTAATTTTAGAAAGATACTGCAAATCAAGTAAAAATCAGGTTGGGCTATAGGATTGTGGCCAATTCAATAATTTTCTAAATCCACAACATTGGATCTTACCTGGGTGCTGGTCTGTTGTTGGTACCGGCACGCGGCACCCCGCTCTTCAGGTTCGGGTTTAACTTACATCCTTCATCACACAAACGTACGTAAGCAATGGAGCTGTGTGAGTGTGAGCTGCGATATTTATAATGATTTATTAGGGTCGATCCCAACGGGTAACAATATAGGGGGATCGATTAATTAATTAAAGCCTTAGAACGTTAACGTTTTCTCGATTCCCCTCGGTTACAGTAACCGCTCGTTTACTTTATCCTCGGTAACATTCTAAATACTGGCTCTGATTTTGATGAAATTTTTTTCGTATACAGAGATCTATCGCTCAATGGATAGTTCATCTTTGTCTTCGTCAGACGACGACCCGGACAAGACGCTCAATAAAACAAGACGGGACAAAGGCTGGGTAGAATTTGGGGAAAAAGACTCACCGCCACCGCCAACGAATGTGAGTGATAGCGATGAATTTTCGGACGACGATGCATCATTGTCAGCCAATCGAAAAAATGCGGGATGGAAGGAATTTGGGGTTAAAGACGCGCCTCCTCCGGCAAGACGAAGTTGGAAAGCCAAGTCCAACTCCAATTCCGAAGCAGAGCTCAACAACACAACGAAAGGAAGTAATAATACTTCTGAGATATTCGAATCTACTCCGATCGTGAATACCCATGAAAGGAAGAAATACAAGAAACAAATTGATTTTGGTGTGATGACACCAATCCCAAGAAGTACCACTCCAGCTCATATACGCACGATTTCTAGGGAAAAGTCTGGCGGGTACATCCCAGCCCCACCCCCACCTCAAAAAAAGAAATCTGAGAAGCAAACAGCCACTACTTCTTCCGCACCCAAAAAGAAGCCTCAGACGAAGTCGTTCACTGATCGGATCATGAAGGATCTTTCTCCAGATACGAGTACTGAGCAGTCTCCAATTACTGTGATTCCTGTCCGACGCTCTTCCACTTCCATCCAGCGCGGAGTTTCCTCTCAACCACAGCTCAGTCAGGACATGAACCCATCTCAACTGTATGGCACTGTGATCCAGAGTTCCAGTGTTGCAAGCACAGCTGTATCAACTGCTCCCTCTCGCCATCGTTCCGTGACTTCTGTCGGACGCTCATCCAGCCAGCCCGGAGTTTCCTCTCAACCACAGCTCAGTCAGGACATGAACCCATCTCAACTCAATGGCACTATGACTCAGAGTTCCAGTGTTGCTGCGTTATCTGGTCGTTCCTCTACGTCTCCGGTTGTAGTTCCTTTGAGAAGCTCTGCTCGTTCTCCCATCCGACGTGGAGCTACAGGACGGCGCGCAAAGAGTACAGATCCACCCAAAGCACCAGAGAAGGTGCCCACAGCGGCAAGTGACCACTCACCGTCTCGCCGTCGTTCCGCGACTCCCAGCAAATCCAGGTATGAAATTGCGTTAAATTTTCTAAACATTAACATTCAAATGAACATTGAGGTGCTGGGAATACATTTATTCGTTAACGTTATTTTAATAGGTCCCCAGTGATACGCCGGTCTTCTGTTGCCCTTCCTTTCAGACGTTCTTCCGTCCAGGACATGAACCCATCCCAGCTCGATGACACTGCGCCCGACAGTTCCAATGTTGCAAGTACATCTGCGTTATCTGGTCCCTCTCACCGTCACGCCGCTTCCTCCCCGGTTGTCCTTCCTGGAAGGAGCGCAGCACGCTCTCCCATTCGGCCCGGAGCTACAGCACTTCGCACAAAGGGTCCGGATCCACCCAAAGCACCAGAGAAGGTGCCCACAGCAGCAAGAGACCACTCACCGTCTCACCATCGTTCCGTGACTCCCAGCAAATCCAGGTATGTCTACTAAATCTTCCAAGCATTTACATTAATATTCAAATGAAAATTGAAGTGCTCAGAAAATACATTTTGATTTTTCTGTAATAGGTCCCCAAGGCCCCGCGGGTCTTCTCCGAAAACCTCTTCGGTTGTCATTCCGCTCCAACGCTCTCCCATTCGGCCCGGAGCTACAAAACGGCGCGCAAATAATCCAGATCCACCCAAATCACCAGAGAAGATGCCCACAGCGGCAAGAGACCACTCCCCGTCTCACCGTCGTTCCGTGACTCCCAGCAAATCCAGGTTTGTCATTACTAAATCTTCCAAACATTAACATTTAATATTCAAATGAAAATTGAAGTGCTCAGAAAATACACTTTAATTTTGTTGTAATAGGTCCCCACGGTCTTCTCGGAAAACCACTTCGGTTGTCATTCCTCTCCGACGCTCTTCCGTCATGGGACGCGGAGGGTCCTCCCAAACGTCGTTCCGTGTCGGTCAGGACATGAACTCATCTCAACTTGATGAGAATGTGCCCCAGAGTTCCAGTCCAAGTGTTGCAAGTGCAGCTGTATCATCTGCTCCCTCTCGCCGCCGTTCCTCTACGTCTCCGGTTGTCGTTCCTTTGAGAAGCTCAGCACGTTCTCCCATCCGACGTGGAGCTACAGGACGGCGCGCAAAGAATCCAGATCCACACAAATCCCCAGAGAATGTGCCCACAGCGTCAAAAGAGCACGCATCCTCTCGCCGTCGTTTCGTGAGTCCCAGCAAATCCAGGTATGAAATGTCATTTAACTAAATTTTCTAAACCATTAATTCAAATGAAAATTGAAACGCTCGGAATTCATTTTAATTTTGTTGTAATAGGTCGCCAAGGCCCCGCCGGTCTTCTCGGAAAACCTCTCCGGTTGTCATTCCTCCCCGACGCTCTTCCATCCGGCACGGACCATCCTCCCAAGCGTCGTTTGGTCAGGACATGGACCCATCTCAACTCGATGGCAATGTGACCCAGAGTTCCAGTACTGCAAGTAAGCCTGCATCGTCTGCTCCCTCTCGCCGTCACGCCGCTGCCTCCCCGGTCGTCCTTCCTTCGAGTAGCGCAGCACGCTCTCCCATTCGGCCCGGAGCTACAAAACGGCGCGCAAAGAATCCAGATCCACCCAAATCACCAGAGAAGATGCCCACAGCGGCTAGAAAGCATCGACTCGCGTCACCAACGAGGGATCCAACGCCACCCCGAAAGAAACTCCGGAAGGAAAATGAACAGCTCCTCAGCAACCAGAATTTAATCCCCAAAAAGCTCATCGCCAATCATTTATTTTTTACGAACAAAGACAAGACAAAGCAGGAGATCGATGAGATTCATTCCGGATTCAATCGGTATGCAGAGAAATTCCTTGATCGGCTCTGTTCAGGAACCACCCAACCGGACGGAATGTTTACGTTCAAGGAGCTTGAAAAAGCATTACAAGTGGAAGGGCTCATAGGAACAGGCAAGTCGGAACTCGTCGGTCACTTCCTAGATACCTTCACGGCGGATCAGTACAAGAGGATCAAGGGAATCCTCATCCCGGCCACCGGAGACACGGACACCTTCATGAACTGAGAGAAGGGAGAGCCCTGGGAACTTAAACTTTAAATCTTAAACTTAAAAAAAAAAGCAACGCATTTCATTACTAACTATTATAGCCAACGAAATAGGTAGACGAGAGGTTTGGCTACGCTATTATGAGGTAATTCCTTGTGGAAGCACCAACTATTGTGAGTGTTGTCATTTTGCTCCATATGTCGTCGTCACCTCCCGTCTATTTTGGATGGTCGTCTGTGCAGGTCAGTGTGGAAATAAAACTCATTTAAAATTCGTAAACTGAATCTGAGCTCATTTTAATAATTTTTCAGTTGCAATCCCAGTTTAGATTTTAGATTTTGATGTAAAAGTTGTTTGATTTGGTTTCCTGTGATGGAGGTCCTTCGACATGTCTACAATGGGATGGGATGTGCGTAAAAGGGTTAAGAGCATCTGGGAGTCTTTGATCCTCCACACGCCGTCCACGTTCCTCTCCACACGCTGTTCACGTGAACACGGAGCACAACAAAACGGAATGAAGTGAGGGACACACAGTAGTCTGAGGAGGATCCCGTCAGTTGGTCCGCATTCCCCATTGGACACACACCCACCTAATTCAGCTCAGCATCACGGTCATCATCAACCAATACATTAAGTCACTGCCACCACCCCCAATCCCAGCAGCCACGCGAACCCACGGCAGCACCGTTTTCATTTTACCCCACTACTGACTGTCGAGACTCCCATCCATGATCCAACAGTTACTCTTCCACAACGCCTTCAACCCCAAGCATCACCAATTACTCTTCAACAAGTTCCAAACAAAGCTTTCAACCTATTATTGTCAAGTTTAAGTAATTGCAAACTATTGTGGAAGGAGCAAAGGAAACGATGGCATTGGATTTGTCACTCCTCTCACCCCCTTCAACGCCACCCCTGAGTGGTGAAGAATCCGACGCGGAGCATCCATTCAGTAGTTCCAAGGTAAGGGTTTACTAATTGCAAAACTTTCCAGGCTTGATCCCAGCCGAGTCAACTTTTCTTGCTAAGCGGCAATGGAAGAGTTGGTCCAAAAAGATGAAATGCAATTAATGAAACAACGACGACGAGTGGATTCGGAATTGTGTGGGCAAGAAAAAATGGAGTTTCTCCAGAGAGAAAACTTCCCTGTCATTTCCCCGGCGGCGTCATCCTCAACCGCAATCCTGAAATCTTTCTGAGTCTAAGAACGGATTCAGCGTCTTTTCCAAATTGTTAGGACGTGCAGTCAGGGACTCGCTGTCGCATTCATTTTTTTTCGTTTTCTCTTTTTGGTGCCGTGCTGGATTTCGTCAGTCAGACAGTTACGGTAGTCGAATCCTTATCCATAATCCGATGATGCAGTTTCGCAATGAGGCTTTTAGAACATTTCCTGGGAGTTCCTATCCCTCTCGCGATTTTCGATTAGAGTCTGATCGTGATCGTTCTGTAATTTAGAAATGAAACAAAATGGACTCCTGGCTGTCGCGAGTTTCATTGTTAACGAAAACAAGGTTTTATTGGGTCTAGGAATTCTTAGGAGGCTCAATAATTGTTCGGTTCCTTGAATTACAATTCATGTA
>Ga0194135_10001204_pt1 | contig 15243 bp, 7 predicted proteins | sample LitLau_LLRF_2013_FD_134024 | JGI IMG/M metagenome (GOLD analysis project Ga0194135, IMG submission 134024) | Freshwater sediment microbial communities in response to fracking from North America - Little Laurel Run_MetaG_LLRF_2013 (version 2) | ecosystem: Environmental > Aquatic > Freshwater >...
CACCACCTCCATGACCTAGAAGACCTGGAAGTAATCCTCCCCCACCCAACAATCCAGGGAGGAATAGAACTGCCGCGATTCCAACAACTGCAGCGACAATGAGTCCCTTCACATTCAACTTCAGAATAGACGACACGTCATTTCCACCTCCGCCTCCTCCGTGGTGAGATTTGCCTGAGAAAGTATTGATGAGTTTGTCTGTGGAAAGTGAGACGAATGGAACGGTAAAGGCCAGTCCGAATTGAAGGTCTGGGGGAGTCTTTTGTATAGACAGGGGTCCACCACCACCACCACCACCACTACCTCCAAATCGAGGAACTGCCGTAGGTGATTTATGATGGTCTGTAGGTAGTGAACGTTTTAAAGTCGCTGATGCTGAGGAAGGATTAGCAGGTTGTTTTGCTGATTTAGGATCTCTTCCAGTGGCACTGGCAGTCGTATTGTTGGTGTTGGAGTGTTGTTGGTTCCTCTGAGTCTCTGCTGACAGGTGCTCTCGGGAATCACCATCATCATCCGCCTCCGATGATGATGATGAAGAAGAACTGTTCACATACGACTTGTAACTTGGATATCGATGGTGCTTAGGCCTATGTAGACCAGGGAGAGACATTCACAAACCACAAATGACTTAATCGATCAAATTCTTCTCGCATTGTAAATTGTAAATTCGGTTTCACACTGTGAGAGACAGCTTTATGGCTTACCTTGCATAAGTTATGTCCTTCACACTTGTCTCCGCTCCTTCGCTTGTGTTAATGACGAAATAACCCACCACCAGCAGAATTAATCCTGCTGTTCCACTCGGAAACTTTAATATTCTAAGTAACATATTTTGAGATGGGACACTCTCTGACCTTTGTATATATGTGTGTGAGTATTGTATACTTGTATGTTCGTGAGTGTGTGTGTGTGATAACTTCAGATGAAAACTCCAAATGAAACCACAAAACTCAATTGTATTTGACTTTTATAAGCTTTTACAACAGGAGCTCAGATTTCACTTTCATCTCTGTATAGTGTGTATAGTAATATGACTTCAATTATTAAATAATAATTTTAAATATCACTCTTCCTTACTCGTCAGACCAATTTGTCCTTTGAGAACACATAATAATAACAAGTACAGAGCGTTATTGTAGCATGAGGCCGTGGTAGTCGGTTTGTAAAGTAATTAGTAAATTACTTTATGGTGGGCGTTGAATTAGTCTCCTCTCGGCACGCTTCTTGGTTTGAAACATAATTTAGCCCAAAGACTTGCTCTCATATGATACACTGATGATCATAATAGTTTTCTTTTCTACACACTGCATAATACTGATCTATATTAAACGGCCATCGCATGACTCATATAATCTGTTCCCCTTGTAATCTAATGAATAAGAGTTCACAAGTGAGGTGCACTCTTAAACGTTACGTAAAAGTCTCGCGGTGGTGGTGTTCTATAGAAAATGAAAGAAATTATATCATCTCTGACAGGACAATGATGATGCTCAAGAGTTCAACCCTATACTACGCTCATTCTTCTATGCAGGGCTGTCATATTTTTCGGCACTGAAAGTGTCCCTTTATCTAATATTATTCTTTTGAAGGAGAGACCGGATGTCTTTAGTCACCTTCTGCAAGCATTCATTAGAATTCTTCTCGATAGTTTTACAAGCTTCATTCACAAACCTTTTTGTCTTTTTATGACAAACCACCAACACCTTCTGAGACAACAAAAAGACGTGTTGTACACTGCAGCACTACAGTAAGCTTTAACCCAAAGACATAATATATTAGGATAAGACGTTTTAAAGTTCAATTCAGAGAGACTTAACGCACCCACAACTAATAACAATCTGCTGTAAGTACAGTACACACGCAGGATGACGCACTTGTAAGAGATTATTACAAAAGTTACACAGAACACTGACTGACATGACTTTCTTCTTCTTCGTAATAATTTGCTTTAGTAAGCGTAACACAAACAAACGCATTGTCCATTGTGAATCATTGTAATCGACACGCTGTCACGATTTCAAACTGTCCTCTATAATAATGATAATAATAAAATCTCACATCCTACCTAGTAGTACGCTTTGGCTTTATATGCAGTAGAACACACAAAAGCAAACTCAAAAAGTGCACACAGAGAACAAACGAAAAGATAAAAAGTGTATGAAGTAAGTAAGAGCAAGGGTTGAGGTAGTCATTATTATTATAGTACGCTTTGTGTGAATGCCCACAATTTGTCCGTACATATATCTTTTTAACAAGACGTGAAATGTGCTCTGGTTTGACGAAAGCTAATTTGTCCAATGCTTCATTGTGTGTACAAAAGAACCAAATCTTGTTTAGCATTTGAAAGTGATACTTCCCCGGATTAAATAACACGGAGAGAGATGTTTCCAATCGGCTACCCTCTCTCCACTCTCCTCCTTCATTAGGTATCACTTATCCTCCAAATAGAATATCATTATCATAATCAAAGGGAAATTGTAATCCACCGGACAGTCACTCAAAGAGATCTCATCTCACACACAGTCAGATCTAAAGAGATCCTGACTGACTGTCAGTCAATCTCGTTGTCCCTCATTTTTGGTCAATCCATTCTTTCTCAAAGAGGATTATCTCATCCAAAAAGTCCTTTCACAGTTTTTCCCCTTTTCAACTTTTTTCTCTTCAATCTTTCTTCTCTACTTCGCGTTTCTGTGCAGATTCGGTCAACCTTATGATGAGGCTAATAATAATAACTTGGTAACATGACACACAAGAGAAAGCAACAGACACATACGTACCAATAAGCGTAGAAGGCAGACACAGAAACTGATCTGTACCCGAGATTGACCAGACATGACCAGAAAAAGCAAATCAGAGTCATCACTTTGAAAAAAAAGTTTTATTTTTAGGGGAAACCAACTCTCCTTTATGTATAGACTATTTATGAACTATACACACACACACGGGGATCTTCAGACATTATACAACTTATGTATTGTGTGCTTGATCCTCAGAAAAAAGTATATTGATATTCTAGCCTGAAGGATTGATCTGGGAAATTTGTCATCTTTTTACATTTGAAACTTCAATCTCTCCTTGCTGCCCTAACTGCCCTTTTTGTTTGCTTTGTATCTTGTTGCATGTGGATAGAGAGAGAGAGAGAGACGGTCGTGATGGTGTATATTCTTAGTATCAAGAGAGAGGAGAGTCAGTGTCAGTATACAAAGTTGTAATCTGGAAGTGGACGTGATACATTATAAGTTGGGTGAATTGTAGAGAGAGAGAGTCTAGGAAAGGATTACGGTGTATTATTTGCTTTCAGATTTTAGCGTGTCTTTGAAAGACTTTGAAAGTTTTTGACTTACGGTTGAAAAACTCAAGTGAAGTGGAGAGAGAAGCTTTTATGGAAATTACGAATTACTTGTTGGTTCACTTAGCAGTCTTTTACAGAAGAAAAGAAAACAGTAAATGAATTAGCCTCAAGCGTTCTTGTATATTTCTCTTTGACTTCTTTTACAAATACACTATAATACATTGAGTTTAAGTTCAACTCTCTCCGACGCATGTTTTAGTTTCAATTTGTCTCTTCACTTACTCCAAAGTCACCTACGTGAACAAATAATACACATAGGCAGTGTACTTTGTTACTACTAAATCCTTTGTCTTTCAATCTTATTAAGCTTGTTTAGGCTTCTATCTACTGTTTTAAGCACATGGAACTTTAAATGACACACACATGCATATATTTCCTCAATTCAATTAAGTAAGCTCGTGTATTACTCCACTCAACCATTTATCTCTAATTGACTTTATTTCCTCTTCGTTGGTCAACTTCATTACACAATAACTCATTCACAGAGATCTTTACTGTTGTACATAGCGAGGTAGCTTCACAAAGATAAGCTGAAGACAACACGCACACATTGCCCTTGCCTTCAGTATTACTATTATTATTGAGTTTGAATTTTGTGAACTATGTGAATTATGTGAAACAGGGTGGATCTTCAGACGCTGCCTTCTCCTGTGGAACTTCTTGGTCCAACTTGTGGTTGAGGGCCTTGTTCCTGATCTGAAGTCCAACATATTTTTCGTCAGGAGTTATCTGAGGGGTCTTTGAATCGAAATTGAATTTCCAGCCTTCACCCAGAATCCCTTTCCTCTCTTCTTTAATGCCCTTAATGCTATTCGCATACAAGTAATAGTCGCAGCATGCAAGTGTTGGGTCTTCTTCGTCTATTATGGGCTTCCTGCATTTAGCCGAAGTTCCAAAAGGAGCCCAACCTTCTTGCACAAGGTTCTCCGACTGATAAGGAGTGTATGCCGCAGGACCTGGTAGGTCATTCTTGACAGGCCACAAGGGATGGACGAATGCTTCTTTGAATCCAAACATCTTCTCACGTGGAGTCTCAGACATCTTGCCTTTAAAGATGCCGTAAGTATCCTCAAGTTCCTTGACGAAACTTGATCGAATTTCATAAGTACCAGGGCCCATATTTGCCCCGGGATCAGGAAGTAATTCCTGGCAAGTGTCAAAGTTACCACTTTCAAACAAAGTCTTCTCTTTAGAAACTCTCTTATCGAGGAGTTCTTGTATTGACGACTTGATTTTGTAATGATTAGGAGCCACACTACCGTATCCTTTCACAAGCCCTTTGTTCCTGAAGTTGCACGGAGCACTTTCAAACATCGTAACTTTTCCAGGATGTTTATAATGATCCAGAGCAATCTCCCATTTGGCCCATGAGTTAGAAATGGCATCGCAAGCTGGTGGCCGTGATTTATCCACTGGAAATCGACTGGAACAAGACTTGAATCTTGAAGGCATCGAGCGAAGACGCTTCAGACGGGCATTGTTATACAAAGAGTCAATTTCATAGCTCCCTGGACCAACCATGGATTGTTCAACTTTCTTCTTATACCGATACTGCGGAAGAATGAAACGAGCTAACGGGAACTTGGGTCTTGAGTTATCAAGCATCGTTCGTAAGAAGGTCCGCTCTGCTTGCCGTCTCATGGAGTCAGTTATCTCAGGTACGTGTCCTGGAGTTGGAATCGCATCCCTTCGCTTCCTTCCCGGTCCTTCTTCACCCAGAAATGCTCGTATCTTCGCATCCAACTTCTTGTCCTCGAGGTTGATCTTCACCTCAGATTCTTTCTTTGGGGGACAACCTAGTTTCCTCAAGAAAGACAGAGTATTCATCATGGCCCACTGCCCTTTCGTGTATTTATACTTTCCCTGTGACACGAAATGTAAGGAGTTTAAATTAATAAATATAATTAAATATATTTCCTGTGAATCTACATATTATGTGTGTCAGTGTTTCAATTAGAATGATAGCTCACGTGTTCAGAAGAATGGTAGCTCTCTGCGTCTTCTTCTTCCTCATCTTCGTCTCCTTCTTCCCCTCGTCCAAACTCTGCTTGACCTCCTTGCAGTAAGGTCTTTGATGTGGGAGCATTTTTATCAGCCAAGACTTCGGTGTCGGAGAGCGTGTCATCTACAGCTCGTACGAATGTCTTGTATTTGTGCTTCCCTATTTTTATCTTGAACTTTTTAAACTTGTACAACCTGGGAGGATCGACTTTCCTCATTTGCTTCAGTTTCCTTCGAAGTTCGTGCATTCGTTCGTCATCGCTTTTTGTCATGTACTTCACCAACACTTTTGTTTCCAGATTTCTAAAGGACTTCATCCCCATCAGAGGTGACTTAGGCAATTCCTCTTCACTTGATGATTTCGTAGATGGAACCTTCTCTGCTTTCTCTTCTTCATCATCATCTTCGCCTTCACTGCTGTCATCATAGTAGTAGCCGGATGAATCCCCTGTCTCATCATCAGAATCTGAGTAATAGTACGAACTGTGAGCTGAATCTGAGTATAATGTGCCCGAGTTTGAACGGGTTCGAATGTAGTCATCATCGCTGTCTCTGTTCATCATCGCCGCTTTCCACTCTTCATAGTTCACTCCTTCAGTTTCCAACACAGCCTTGGCTAATTTCAGGAACGTCTCATCATCATAAACTTCAGTGTTCTGGAGATAGTGCTCTTGCTGCAATGAAGTCTCTGATAAATGTTCCTTGATCTCTTCAACGGGGTTTTGCAAGTCTGGGCCAGAAGGACTAGTAAAAATGACTTCCACAGGAACGTCTGGATTTTTCTTGGATGCCATAATGGCAAACTAATGCCAATTTACTGTGAGGAGTCCCTCGTCAGCGACTGCTGAGGAGAGTGACGAGAGAGGTTTTTTGGGACAGGTTCGAATGATTCAAATGACACTTTTGTACAGACACATACAATATTATATATCATATGCATGGAGCTGGAAGAATTCTTTTTGACGTAACTAAAGAGACTATGTATAAGGAGAGAAGAAAAGGGTTGCTCGCCTGTAGGAATGAACAGATGGGAAGACTGGAGGAAAGGGAGACAAAGTCACAAGAAGCTAATTAGCACGGATTCTGGTTGGTCATTAGGAGTTCGGAGTGACATAACGCAATATTTCACAGTCAGTTGGTTTCAGGGGCAACAATAACCAGCATTGCGTGATTGACTCGGTAGAGAAGTGTCAATCAAATAGGAAATGCTTCGTAGACATGCAACATGTTAGTTTACCATCATCCTCGGTCTTACTATTATTATTATTCCCTGAGTTTTGACTTTTTGATGGGACAAGTGTAGTTTTGGGAGGGTAGGAAAACGATATAAGTGAAACATTTGTTCCTAAAATTACTTTGTTACTAATCCACTTGACTAGGCTGCACAATATCTAACTCTATTCTCTCTATATCTATTCTCTATATACTTTATTCAGTTTATTCTCTCTCAACGAGAGAGAGAAAAGTCAAGGACAGAAATGTGAAACAATATCCGGATAATCTCACTTTTTACCGAAATCAAAATGTCAATACCTCTCTTCAACCCAATTCATTCGTGTCTGCTCCACAAATTACAAATTATTGTCATTTTATTCAATCTCCCTCATCAGCACAACTGCCACTCTCTCTCTCTCTTTGCTCTTTCACTCGACTTTCATTCTCCCCCCGGATAACTTAACTTTGAGTAATAACAACAATACTGGTATTCATGTACTTGGTGGTATTCATGTAATTCATTTTATTAGTTCTGAGAGCTTTTCGCTTTTGTAAAAAACAGCCGTCTGCTTTCCTCGGTCATTTTTTATAGAATGATCCGAGGGTCGCATAATATTGATGATAAGTGGTCGTAGTGGTTATGTTATGGGTCTCTTCAGGTTGAGTGTGTCCATCGGAAGTCTCTCTATTACAAATACTCCGTCCATTTTTTGTTTCCCGTTCCTACTCACAATTGAGAATGGCAGTCGAGTGATTGTTTTCTTCCTTCTAGACTGTAGCTTTGTCGGTGATGATGATGATGATGACCGTGAGGCCTTAGGCAAGCCAAATACATTTCGCTTCTTGGCTGGAGTTTCTTCTTCTTGAGAGAAAACGAGGCTTATTATTGGTTCGGGGACAGGAGGTGGTTCGTTTCTACTACTGGTGCAATTTTGAGTAGCTTTCTCTTCCACAGCTGGTACTTGAATGTCTGGCGAAGTTGAAGAATCGGATGGAAATGAGTTCCAATTAGCAATCCCTTGTCTCTGAATGCCCCAAATAAAACATTCCGATATACGGAGAGTACTTAATAATAACACAATCCCTATTTGAACTACTTTGGGTACTTTAGCATGACTTCCAGTGCGGTGGATACTGCAAATTCTAAGATAAAAACAATTTATTATCATAACCTGACAAACCAGAATTGGATAACCAATGGAACCACACTATACCTGTTCATCGTGAGTACTAAAAAGTTCTTGAAAATTCGGAGATCGGAGTCGAAGTTACGCTTTATTTCTTCAACTAACTAAGCTCGAATGCGAATGAACTCAGAGCTGACTTGGCTTTATATAGTTTTCAAAAATATTTCTATTCGTTAGCTTTTCGAAAATATACTACAATATAATCCGAAGATACATTATAACACACAGACACACCAAATAACGGAAAATCAATACCAGGAGCACCTCTCTCTGAATGAGTTTTACAATACAAACAGACACGTATCTAGAAAAATGTTGACTCAAAGTTTAGGAGGTACAATAAAGATTAGTACAATAATCTTCATTTGTTCGAGTCTACATAAGTTTTACACAATTAAAAGTCGTGTAAGCAAAGTGTCGAGGAGATAATGAGATAATATTTACAGTCTTAGGTGTGGAAGTGTGTACACTGTGTACTAATCCTTCCATTCATTCATTCATACAAACCCAAATTCTTTTAGACTATAATAAGGAACAATATTTTGACATGAAGATTTACACAAGGACATTAAGTTGTCGTCTAGTTGTCTCAAGAATGCGGGTATATTCTCCGTTAGTAAATCATCGCCCCACGTGTGTGTCTTCTTCATAGACTTCTTCCTGATGAGTTATATCCATTGCACGCAGCCACAACTCGTTCAGCCTTAAATGAAGCATTACACAAGCATTAATCTCAGTTAAAGAGCTTGACTAACATAACAACATCATGTGAAGTTTTGTTAGTGACTTATACGTACTATGAAGAATACGACTAATTATTTATCACAATGCGAAGTGCTCTTTAATATCTCACCAGGTTTATGCGATTATCTTTCACGGAATCTCCCGTCATTCACCAGCTCCCTTTTATACGGCTACGTGACTTGCAATCTCGAAATCTCCCATTATTATTGCCTTCTCTCTCTTGCCTATTGAGTTTCCCCACTTTTAGACTTGTTGAGTACTTCCAAACAAATAATTGGGCTGGCTTATTTCATAAACTCCTCATGGGCTTTGTGTCTTATTGTATTAAAGGTTGCTCCAAAAATCAGAGAGGGTATTATTAAAACCGGGACACACAGGTATAAAACACAGGTGGACGAAGAAGGGAACAACTACTCTTCTTGTGTGTGTTGTATTGAATATATGCCAGACTGGGGGTGACCTGATAATGGGATCATTTTGGTTTGCTGTGCAATACTGCCACGAGTGGCTTTTGGAACAAAGCGTGTAAGTTCATGATGACTTGTACTTATATATATACATACATGAAGTTGAGGAGGGTGCACCCGGACAGTGAAAAAGAAGTCTCCTGTGTTCTTGTTGTTTTGTGACCCTCTTGTCTGCCTCGATAATCATTTAGTTTGAGCGGAATAAGGATGCCCGAAGTATGACAGTTACAGATGTGCGAGTCTTCAGGAAACTGGAAAGTTTGGACTTTTTGACTCAACTCTCGGATTGTTCCTATTAATTCAAAAGGCCAAATCCTCATCAATCAGACACAGTGTACAGTGTAACCGCTCCTGATCACCATCATCATCATCATCATCGTCGAAAAGAAAAAAGTACAGCTACGCTCGGCAGTCCTGTGCAAGTAAAAGTCCAAAGCTCGTGACTTCTTCCGGTTCTTTTTTACAGTGAAAAATGTACCCATAATTTCCTGAGTCCGTAACTGCGGGAGGCAAATTGACCCGTATCGGATAAGAAAATGATTCTCCGGGTGTTTTTCGACATCAGATTGATTCCGTTCCTCTCCGGTCTGCTTAATGAGACCTTTCCAAGGGAAATCAGCAAATCCAGCAAAATTCTGGAGATTCGTGGGGAGCTGAGCTCTGTACTAGAGATTTCCAAACGATGAGTCAATGTCAAGCAGCCAGAGAAGATATTATTGTCCTCTCTCCACAGTCCATCTAATGTCCAAAATTACACCGACGACACTGGAGAGACAACTGCTCAATATATAATTGACCATTGTACGAGACAATTTTTTCGCATTTGTGGAAAGGGAAACGAAGTGTGAGGAACTTTAGTATCAATAATTGTCAGATTAGTATGATTTACGCCAAGAGGGACTCATTCCTACCCACTTGATTTCTTAATGCTTAATTTGATTAATGCTTTTTAATGCTCCATCCATAATCTCTATACTTCACCCAGTAGCCCATTATACTACTCCTGCAGATGTGAAATAATAATAATAACAATAATCACGAAGAAATCCCATTCCATCCGCCTTAGAGCGTTACACAAATTTGAGTCCAAATAAACCAGTTATTCCACTCAAATTGGAAGTTACTACGCAAAGTGCATAAAGCATAGCACACCACAAATGCATCAAAATGGGCAAGACTGCGCTTCACTCAATTGCATTATGATTAAAATAAAAGACTCTCTCTCTCTCCTCACAACATTAATGGCAATGCATAATGCACCTCGTCGTCTCATGAATGAAATTACGTGTATCCTCAATAGCCAACTTTATTTTACATGCATTCGTCTCAAAGTACCTTATTTTGAAAGAGTATCGATCTCTGCTTACAAAAATACACACGTGTGATTAATTGGTCATCCAGATGGGATTTCCACCACAACGCTACTACACTGCTACCGCTACCTCCTTGCAATGCACCCACTTTCAGCTTTACCTATTATAAATATCTTGTTCATTCATATGAAATATGCAGGTGGGTCATTAGCAAACGACCCAACTACACGTCATTCACTGCACTACAAAATCCTCTTCAATTGTAAATGAAAAATAAGCTCTGACTAATTAACGTCACATAATAGGATGAAGTTACTTCATCATCCTATCAAAAATATAATCATGTCTCTTTCTTGCTACACAGAGCGGCGAGACAGATAGAAGTTATCTTTTTTTATAAAATTGACTTAATTTACCTCTGTAAGCTTAATCTTCTTCTGTGATGGTTCGTGTGTGCGTAGTTCATCGTGTGTAGATATGCTACACGTAGGCATATAATGAATTACCACAATATTATTATGTCTTCAATCAATGGCAATAAATTGGGACTGGCTCTCTACTGACGACTCGACTCTTGGCTTCATTACATATATTCATTGCATTTCGTTAATTAAAGTATAAAATTTGCAATAATAATGCTTCCCATTTTACTGTGAACATTTGTTATGCAAATGTGGCTGTCAAAAGACTGTTATTATAAGTAACGAGTTGTTGTTTCAAGCACCAAAAGTGAATGCATTTAAATATCTAATTTATTATTTATTGTCTACTTCCCACATACCATCATACATTATGCGCGTATACCAGTTAATACCAATTCATCTGAGGTAAGCGAGCAGCAGGATCATTGTTATTCGCCAAAAGTTTTTTAGCGTACACATGTACAGACATTCCTCGCAATCTACTTGGTAATCGTCAACTGATTCGATTTTTATGTGATGTTCAATTAGCGTTTATGAGTTGAGCACGTAGAGCAAAAGGAAGGATTCGTGTCACTCAAAAAAACTACTTGACTTTTCATTAAATTATTCCACCTTGCCCTGTCGTTGTTCTTGTTGTCGTTTGAGTGTTTTTGTGCATCTCAAGTGGTCTATAATTCCGCCCTAATTACTAGAATACTTGAAGAGAAGTTGCGAAAGGTAGATGAATGCAAACTTGGCATAATAATAATGTTGTTTATTTGAAAAATAGCTCAAAGTGTAGCACATGAAATTAAAAGTGCAGTGAACGGGAATAAAAAATAATCCATTTATGTGGTACACATGCATTAATGATAATGATACGCGATTGTCAATTTAAAATAGTGTGTGTGTGATTAGTTTCTCAATTTCTTAGAAGAAATTCAAGATATGTGTATGGAATTGCGAAATCAATAAAACTAATAAATGGTCACTTTATAAATGAAATTACACAAGTGCCAACAGCGATTGATCTAAACTGAACCACTTTTTGTGTGATTTTCATTTTGCTATCGTTCTACGTAGCGTTAAAATTTACAATTTACATGGACTACGTTGTATCTTTCTTGTATACAAACTTGTGTATAATATTTGTTCACTGACTGCACGCTACTCAATGTGACATATAAACCGTTAATTCGTTCGTTCTTTGCAATGTTTCAAAACACAAGGTTGCTTCACTTTCCCGATTGAGCATTTGAAAGGGAGATAAAAATAATCAATAACTCATGAAAATTTCGCATTTGTAATATGCTAAATTAACTACTTGCTCCTTAAAAGTACCTTTGAATTAGTACAAGGACTATATGCATACGCATTTAGTTAAATTGCGTGTAGCAGGAAGCAGACTTGTGTTTCTCTTGACTTGTTGACGTTTACTATATTACCACAGATTTAGTTGAGTGGAAAGTATTCATTTGACTAAAGCTCTGGGAGTTTTTAGTCTCATAAAACAGACAAAAAGTTGACAAAGACAAAGCTGAGAGTTGCAAAGAGGAGAGGAAACCAATTGAGCAGAAGACTGAACAGTCTCTTAGCAAGCTAGACCGAGATCATATCCGGGCTTAGATTGTCTTTACTCATGTTCCAGTTCAAGTCGACGACTCTGAACACACTGGAGGAATTAGGACTGATCCTCCAAACGGCTTTGTACACGGATAAATGGTTGTCAGAAGGCCGAGAGATAGTGTCAGCACGAATGAACTTTCGATCCCTTGCATGAGAGTTGTACCAAAAAGCAAGATCAAGTTTCATGAAATCATATAAAAGACGTTCTTAGTCGAAAGTTACTCCGATTCTTCTTCTACCTGATTAAAGTCATAACACAGAAACAGAAACTTGTGAACAGCAGAAAGAGAACAGTACACTAAGAAAATTGTCTCCTTGCAGAGTAAAACTCCTTGTATGCTTAATTTGCAGAGTTAGTATATTATTGCACACTAGGTAAACGCTTCTCTCAGGCAGCAGTGCTTATTGAGTTTGTGAACTTGCCATACCATACGAATTCTAGATTTATATATTATTCTGTATATTATTACGCACGCAAGAGTCGCTAGAAACATGAAAATGATCTGTAGATAATTACCGAATCAATTAGTAAAATTCATGCAAATGAATTCCACGACTTCGCCTTATTTTCCAAACAGAGAGAAAGCATCCCATCCATGTCTTCTCTATACAATCTCTCTACCCTTACTTACTTCACCACGTTACCAGACTGCGAGAAACTTAAAAGCTCACCCTCCCCGTTTAAAAAATGACTTTGATTTGCTTGACAAATTACATTCTTTCTCTTTCTCCAGTTGCTTCTAATCCCATCCCATCCAAGGAGGAATCTTTCAAGCTGTCAACTACCAACTCAGTCTTTACCAACTGGGAATTACTTGTGATAATTACCAAATAGTTTCTAATTTCACTCGTTCAATCTGTTCCACAAGAAGAATCGGTATATATTCCTCCGTCTCACACACACACAGTACAGAGTAAATAAGACATTATTTAATCTGGAGGGAGGAGGCGGAGATGCATCATCATCAAGAAGTATTTAGCCTCCACCTCACCCCTTTTAATTCACACCGCTTCCCTGACACTGACAAAGACACCCAGAGCAACCTGACAATCAAGATGTATTTCTTTCGAAACTTGATTAGTTCAGGCTAAGCAACCAACGCACACACACACAAATTCAGCATTCATTCTTCTATATTATCCTTCTTCTTTCCGTTTTAAATACTGCTGTAATGCTGCGTTCTGCTTCGCAGTGTGAAAAATCTCCCTTTCTCCTTAATTACTCTCGGCCTGTACAATAATATCCTTCTGTTCAGCATTTCTTTTAAAACCCAAATGTCTTTCACACCCTTACACTCTCCTTTCTTGTACTTATTCCACACACACACACATTGTTCACATTTATCCATGTCACCTCGCATTTCTTTCCTCTTTTAAACTCCTTCTGACTAACTATTGTAATTGAACCTCAGGTCTCCCCGTTGACACATTTCTTACCGAAATTCAGTTTCTAATTTCTCCTCAAAGTCTCTCTAACACTTTCTCTCTCTCTCTCTTCGTGGCACAGATTAATTACAAAGCATCAATGTGTATGCATATTTTTTTGCTTTGTGTATTTGTGTCATGTCACCCACTCGCTACGAAAGGAAGGAAACGCACAGTATAATACAGCCACACGGGCATACATAGGGAAGGAAAGGATTGTGGAGCTCAACCCTTTGGCTATGTGTGGTGTTGCATTATTGTTGAGCACTTCTCATTAGTATTATGTTCTCAGGGGTTTGATGAATAGGCCAGTGTAGTAGTCGTGTAAAGCATCGTAAGTACTTACCATTTGACAATTGACATGACACCAGGACAAGGCGGAGTGTGAGAGAACATCGCGTACTCTTCCATAATAACAAAACATGCACACATATTCAATAAATCATAAATAAATATGAATTTGTATGAATTGCGACACGTGAACTTGTTTACCACGTTTTATTATACATGTTGGTTTAATGGAGGTTGGCCCAGTTCCCTGCTCTCGTCTCCTCTGATTAAACCTCAGCTCACACTTTCCTTCCAGCGAGATGTGATTCTCGGCTTACGGTAATCTGATCTGCCCCTCTGCTTTAAATGTATATGTGTATGGTCGTGGTGAAAGTGTTGGATAAATGTTGACAATGTTGACATCGAATGTGGGCACACACACACAAGACAAGAACTCTAAAAAGAATCATCGCTCAGAGTGCAAACTAAGCTGTTTTTCTCATCAGCCACGCGACTTGGAATGTACAAAGAATGTAAAGCAGAGGAAATAATTGGAATCTCTTTTGAGTAATGTCAACCTCTACTCCCACAAGGATTGTTTGTTATTACTGTATAGACACAACCTAGGACTTTTTATTGTATAGTCTCTCGCAAGGACCGAATGCACAATAAATATATATATATATATATATAAATATTATATGGGTGAAGTTCAATGCTAAAATCATTTTGAATTGAGTTGGATATTTATGACCTTTTAATAAAGTTGTATGCCGCAGGGAAAGTCTGGTGCATAACTTTATGATGCCTGCAAATACATTGGTGGTACATACGTGTATGTGATGATAATTACATGTTCTGTATTGCAAAGGATCAAAATGGATTAATAAGCCAGCATCAATTGTGAGTGTGGTGAGGGTTGGTGGAGACTTTTTACTCATTTTGAGGGAAGATTATCTCGCGTGTAGTTTGGTTTTAATGTATTTTTAAGGAGGAGAGAAAAGTCCTTTGACATGCGATACGTCTTGTGTCACTCCAGCCATTCATCATCCCTTTTGAATATCCGAATCGCATTTCAATGTGATCTCCCTTTTTACGGGGCCTAATTTCCTCCGATTTCGAACAAACTGCATTCTCACACAATCCAATAATAACGAGAGGAGTTTATTCATGTTTAACAAGGAGCTTATGTTTTTTAGTTGTTCCACTCGAGTCGATTGTCCTTCACTCGTCGCTTTGTCC
>Ga0194135_10001205_pt1 | contig 15238 bp, 14 predicted proteins | sample LitLau_LLRF_2013_FD_134024 | JGI IMG/M metagenome (GOLD analysis project Ga0194135, IMG submission 134024) | Freshwater sediment microbial communities in response to fracking from North America - Little Laurel Run_MetaG_LLRF_2013 (version 2) | ecosystem: Environmental > Aquatic > Freshwater >...
CCTATGCCCTATGACCACGACATTTGATTGGTCAAGTAAATATCAGCTCAGTCAAAGCTATAAAATGAATTCCAGACATTGTAAAGTAATAGTCCCACCCAATGTTTTCTCCGTAACGTCATGAGTTTTATTTCATCGCATAAATCATTTGAAATTGGATTCAGGCAAACTTCAAGATGCCGCCTTGGCGTGAAATATGAATTTCAAAATCCAAACGTTTAATTGACTAAGACGGAAAAGGACGACTTCTAGATCCTCCTCAATTGGTTTTCGTTGATGACAAATGGAGCGAGAGCGTTAGTAGAATTTTTTTTATTTTAGTTAGTAGGGTTAGGGAGGAGGGACGTCCGTCGTGTGGGAGTCCCTCCTCGTCCTCATAATAAAGGGAAGAACTCATCAATCGATTACTTTTACAATACCTTATCAAGTGGAGTGGCTTGGCTAGAAAAGTGGCGCATGCAAAGCATGAAGCAAAGCATGGCCAAACGAGAATTACTTAGAAAGAAAAAGGAACGAGCAGATTAACCAAAGTTCTCCAAAAACTCATAGCCACAAGCAGAGAATCAGAAAGAATCAAGCTTCGCTTTTCTTCATTCCATTCCATTAATTAATCGCTCCTCCAATTCTAGACAATACGCACGCACTAGGCCCGGCCCGGCACACCTGCTTCCAACAATCTCAAAGCAAATTCATCAACGAAGCTACTGGGAATCAAGCAATCATACATCACATTCTCACGACACGACGACAGACAAATCCCCGCTGTCTTCCGTACACAGGTGAAAATTCTAAATTAAGCTCTTTTGACCTCGACGAAGGGATGAGGGATAGGGTGATAGGAAGTCCAATTCTTCAAAATTATCAAAGTATTAAAAGAGCTGTTTGTTATTCGGTACATCTAAATTTAACACTAGTGTTGTAAGTTAGTTTAGTATTTTGCCACATCCCACACCTACCCACGCAGTAGTCCCTGTCCCCCTAATTCGGAGGATTCATTAATCCTCTGTTTGTGGTGTGGTTAATATCTTCATAAAATTAACTTCTGCTAATTAGAAATCACGATTCCTTAACTTTATTTTCACTGCAGGAAACGGAATCGGGATCCCGTCTCAGAGCTGTGACTTCGATCCAACCGACCATTTTCAAGCGCCTCCTGTTCAGTTTGCAGAGTCTTCCGTTGAACGTTTCGACACAGTGACTAGTCGTCGGATCCTCCTATTTCTCCAATACAGCTATGGAAGGCTCCGTCTCACCTCAGAATTTGGTACAACCTACTCCGGGACTTCCACTAATTTTGGATGGAAACTTTTTCAAAGTCATTGCGGAAGAAGGCCTAAAGGTTACTGGTCAATGCACTCTCTGTCCCTCGAGGATAATGGGACTCAAAACGACCACTTCAAACTTTAATACTCATTTGAAAGTAAGTGAATTGAAGTCTAAAAGAGTCATTGGCTTGAATTACAATGACTGCATGAATTTGACTGGCATTTATGTCTTCATCAGAAAATGCATCCGGACAGGCATAGAATTTACGAAGAGTACAAAATCGAAAGAGGTCAGACGATCAAGAAACGAAGAACCAGCCATGACTTTCCTCGTGGGACATTCTTAAATCCAAACGCAAAGAGAAGACCGAGTAACGACAATGGACTCTCGTCCAATCAGGAAGGACTCCCGGATCGGGCTGGTCATGGGTATCCAATGGAAGGCTTCCGGCAGAAGTTGCATCCGCAGTCCATACCCAAACGACGACAAAACAACTTGGCTGCTCTCACAAACTCGGAAATGCGGCCTGCAGTAGCCAGTAGGAGACCGAACACTGTCCAAGGTAGTGTCTCTGCGGCCTTACTTCCACCCACCATCAAGGCACGGAGAAAGGAAACAGACGACGTTGTCTTCAACTTTATTATAAAAAGTCTAAGCCCCACATCTCTCGTCGAGTCTCCTCATTTTATAAGTCTTGTATCTGGTACGTTTGCCGTTGGGTTGTATTTTTTACAAATCTATCCAGAATTGACAATTTTTTTCTAATTGATATGTTCTTTGACAGGTTTGTGCTCCAGTCCCAGAAGGGTGATGTCTCGCAATACGCTGGAGAGCAGGATTAGTATGCAATCACTTGTGAAGAGGACGGAAATCGCAAGAAACCTTAGCAAAACTGAATTCATTTGCCTAACAGCAGACGCTTGGGCTGTTACAACCGAGTCCACAAATACATTCGTCGCAATGACTGCTCATTCGATTGGGTCTTCTTCGCTCAAAGTCCAATCCTCCCTTTTATCTTGCCGTCGATTCCAGCAAGATCTCACTTACGAGAAACTGGTTGAAGTCATCTACGAAGTTTTAGGAATCTACGGTATTCCGATTGAAAAGATTTGCTGCATAGTCACAAATAATGCCTCAAATCTTCTGCCCACTCGTATTTACCAAATCCAACATTCAGAGGATGAGGAAAACATGTCAACCAACCAGGACTGCCCTTCCATTGACAATTGTGACAACGTCTCGAACGAAGACTTGTCCTTTTATAACATCAGTTCCATCATCGCAAATTCCGTTACTGCAGATACTACGAATCAGCTTCCGTCGCATTACGATTGTCCGACTCAGACTCTCATTGGTGTCCTGGCCACTTCCACCTTTGAAACGCTGAGTAATCCCGATCGACCAACCTCTTACATTTTTCAATCTGCCATTGCCAAGTGTCAGGGACTCTGGAAGGTTAGTCTCTTTTAATTCCACTCCTCAATAAGCTTAACATCCATTGAGTCATACATTCTTTAAATATGGAGATGAGTAATCGGACGTCGCGTGTTGTGTCGCTCTCATTGAACTTACCCCCTACCTCGCAAAATACCACAAATTAAAGTACAACCCTTCTATTTCATTAAGAAATTAAGGCCTAAAATTTGAGTTGGCCGGATTCCAGGATCCGATGGCTGGATGGATGATCCTGATCCCAGAGACGCGCTCGTCAAATAAAGCTTTATATAAACTCCTCTGAAAAGATAATTTTCAAAAGGATTGTAATCTCTCTCCTAGTTTACTTCATGAATTGTTTCTGTTTCTTTTTTAGGCATGCTCAAATAAGGAAGCTGGAGAAAGGATCCAAGATTTGTACGGATTAGAAATCCTTATTCCGAATCGGCTAAATTGGGGCTCGTTTCTAGAAGGCATCGACTGTCTCCTTTCAGGAAAAGACGTACTTGAAGGAATCTTCATGTTTTTCGACTTGCCAGCTTTGGAAAATACGGAAGTGGAGTTTCTTGAAGAATATGCCAAAACGATGGAACCAATTACAGACGCTTTAGCTGTATTACAAGATGAAAATGATCTCTACATGGGCTCATTCGTCCCAACAATCATCTCACTGAAAGAAAAGTTGGAAGAATTGAATTTAGAAGGGCTCAAGTATACAAAACCATTGGCGAAGAATTTACTAACAGGATTAGACGGTCCTTTCATGGATATCATTACCTTGTCATCGCGAGCCCGTCCCTTGATCCTGGCTTCGATTTTACATCCCCTGTACAAGCTCAGTTGGATTCCCATGGACAAAATTGGGGAATTGAAGGGCTGGTATATGGAGGAGATTGCAAAATTCGGGAGTGTTCTTGAAAACGACGCTCCGAAGAGTCATGACGCTTCAAAGAAAGAAACTCAGATCGACACGCTGGAAAACGATTTGTTTGGATTCTCTTCTGGAGGTGAAGAGAATGGGAAAGGAGACGTCTCGTCCGTTTTGATGGAATTCCTGGGTTATTTGGAAGCACCCGTGGAACCCGTGGATGGTGGTCAATTGGATCGATTTCCCAATGTTAAGAAGTTATTCATAACTTTTAACACTGCAATCGCCTCCTCAGTCCCTGTAGAAAGAATTATCAACTTTTCGGAAGTTAGTTTTGCCCCTTCGCGTGCTATTCTTAAGGATGAGCTGTTGGAGAACATGATGATTCTAAAATCCAATTAACTCCTCCTATTAAATTTTCCTTGCCGAGTTTTTTGGTGAACCTAATCTGACATTTCCCAGACTTTTAGTGAGTCGCGTGTGTCGGTATCTCTTCTGCTCATTCTTTATGCCAAGTACCGTTGAATTTCGAAGTATTAATCCTGTTGATTGTATTTGATATTTAGTTATCACATGTCATACTAATCTTAGCTTATCCCCTGCCATTGTTTAATCTTTGTTGGTTAGCAAAGGATACCCTACCTCATGTACACATTATATAACTATCTCATGTCATTGTATTTCACACGTTTTAGTGTTGTTATTCCACTTTTTCTATAATCCTATTAATTCTAAGTATATGTCATTACAAGTTTAATCTAAAAAGAAGTTCCATCATCGGTAAGCATATTGTTTCACGTTCCATTTTCTAGTAATAATTTGAAATTTCTTTCCTTTTCTTTACTGGCAAAATACTGTTTCTTAGTTTTAACTTCCAAATTACTTTCCGTTGTAAATTTGTTTTCGTCGCCGACCTAAAGATAAATGCCGAGTTTACAATTTTCTGGAACAGTCAGTAAATGGAAGACAAAGTATGAATTGATTAAACGATTTGTCGATAGACTATTCGAAATCAATTGTTCAGATTCTAATAATAACTCCAGCCTAGCTTTGGACTTCATAGCCTTGGTGGGAATGGGAAATGCGGGGGCAAGGCTACCCAGGGTTCATTTCTTTTGTTTTGGAAGCGGACATCGACACGACACGGTGGGTGACCATGATGAGGATGAGAGCAGGGAGTTGAGGGTCTTTTGCATTATTGTTTGTTATTTACTGGATTCTGCATTCAGGTGAGGTTTTATGGAAGGATTGAAGGGGGATGAAATTGTTTATGGCTTCATACAACAATGCAACCCACCTGAGATGTGATGGGATGAGAGAAGAATAGAAAATGCACAATCGAATGCGAGTTGACTTGTCTGGGGATGGAGGACGGACGTATACTTTGAGTACTATGGAAACACGGCAAGGGTCTCTCTTATGAAATTGTAAATTTATAACTCCTTCCCCATGTCCCCGAGTCCCATAAGAATCAGTCAGAGTGAATTAGTTGTAGAGTGCTGACAGACAAGGATTCTCTGCTTGTATTCCAATGTAACTTTTAACATTTTATCCCCGTGGCATAAATCGAGACAATACAACACACCGACATTAGTATACACGGATGCCATCCTGCTGCCTCTCTCAATACTGACTCACACTCACCCAGGAATTAATTAACGCTTGAATTCAAATCCTGCCTGCGCTGTTAATTTACTCAGAAGTAAACTCGGCAGTACATCCGGTTTTCCCTTGCTCCTCTGCCAACGGTATATTGGGTGCATGACCTAACTTTTTCTGCAGTGTATGTTGTCCCTCCGTGATGATGAGGAATAACGGGTTGTTAAAATGGACCCTTCACAAGAACAAAAACAATTTTGGAAATGGTAATGTATATTTAAGTTTTTAATTTTTTAGTAATTTCATAGAATCGGGATTTTTTTTTAATGTTTGAAGCCACTTGAAGGAGTTGGGGTTGTATTTTTATGATTTGAGTTGACATATATAACCGTAACCAATGCGTATCCTGTTCGCATTTTATGCTACTCATGTCATTTATAAACTAGAGAAAGTTCTGCCTCATCGCAATACATTATTGTTCTTGGGATAGATAAAAAGAAAGCTCTAAAATTACCGTTAATTTAATGAATGGAATGAGTCATAATGACACTTCCGCCACTTTACCCCTTACCAATTGAACTAGTGTGGAAACTGACTCTTCAATTGAATATTGTATTCGCAAAATTGTTAAGTTACTCATCGAAACTTGCGAAATGTGACAACGTTAATTTTCTTTGCAGGTAAAAATTGGGCCCACCCAGCGGAATCACTTACATCTGGCCATATCGCTTACGTTGTCAAGGTAAGAAACTATAAACGCATAGGCCCGCTGACATGCTTAGGTGGAAGAAGTTTAAGAGAACTAAATGATTTATTAAATGAAATAAGTAGTTTTCCAACATCAGTTTTAAAAAAAACGAGTTAAATTTTCTTAAAAAACCTACCTTCATTCTTCATGCAAGGGCGTCTACTTTTTACGATTGCAATTAGCAATACACCGGACCGGATCAGGAAATCGAATAAGTTATGCCAGACAATATCCCACCAGTAATGGGTTCCGCGCTGAGGGTAGAAGCAGGAAAATTTCGATATGCGAAGTTCTATTTCTATTGGTTCTTTAAATCAATCAAAATAGTCGTTCTTTTAAATGCGGGGCCACTTCACGTATCTTCCAAGCGTGAAACGTAAACTAAGTAAATGTAGGATTTTTTTTCAATTTCCATGCAACTAGTCAATTAGTTTGAAAGAATTAGTATTTTTTTTTTTACTGCCAATCTGATTTAAATTATTTTAATTATTACTTTACATTATTGCATTCGGCTTTATTATAATAGATATAGTGGTCTAAGCTCGAAGAGGGGGTTGTTTATGGGCTACCAATATTGGAAAGTATTAGCCTTTTGATGAGCTGTTATTGAATAAGAAACAAATTAATAGATCTAAATTCATAGGAAGTGAAAACCGTTGTTGCCGGGCTATGGCTTTAGAGATAAACAGATAAGCATCCTTAGTTTAGTGACAAAGCAGTCAGTTTCTCGATGTTTCAAGCAATGAATCAAAAAAGTTTCTCGTCGTTTAGCAGGGACTCGAGGAAATTGACATACTACACCAAAGGGTTGACAACCGCTCATGTAATTACTAAGCACTGCCGGATAACCTTAAATATTACGGACAATAGCAAAGAGACAAGATGTAATATGGTAAACTTCTGGAATTAGTAAATTACTTTAATCTGCCCATTAGACTAGCGACAAGTCCCACTGCTGTGTCGTATAGTCGTACTCGTAACCTCTGTCCATCTCTAGAGGATTTGACGGATAGAATGATAAAAGCCGGCGTATTCGGTTCTTTAACTAATACACGCACTATGCAAATAAACTGGAATTCCGCATCCACTAACTTCTGTTTGGTTTGTTACGCTTTCCCACAAGTTCCAATTCACACACGGGCGGCATAAGGCAACAATACAACACTCCCTGTCACATTTTCTTGAAAATTGTATCTTCAAACAATTAAAAAAAAGATGACAGAGCATTGACCATGTCTTAATTCGGAGTTACATGTTAACACGTTTTCTGCCGCTTGTGCGCGTATATCCCAACAATCTATACGCAAAAGTGGCTGAGGCTCACAGGACAAAATTTTTGCAAATTAATTTTCCATGGCATTTAATTAAGTGTGACTTCGTCAGGAAATCATTGTTCATTAGTTCATTTTTCCACGAAAGAAAGCAAATCAATATGATTTGGAATAAATGACAATGACAAGGCTATACATACTTTCATACAATCATCTAATGAATTATAATATCACTTGCAATATATTCATATTATTGATATATGAGATTTACGTGCTTCCTAGAGCCTGTTTTTCTTTTCGTAACAATTTTTTTCAGGCAACAACGTAATCACGGCAGTTCGTATATATCAAGTCGAAATTAATTGGGATTTGATTGTTTGATTCGTCTTTGCAATTTTTTTGTGGCTGAGTATGAGATGCTGGAGGGCATTTTGTAGTACCTGCAACAGGTAACAGTCGGTACCAATCACCACGAGGTCACCTCATTCCACCCCAAGACAAGGGAAGGGAGGAAAAGGAATGGGTTAAATAATAATATAGGGAAGAGGGTCGGAAGAAATCTACACGAGCTCACGATGAGATCACCAAAAGATATAAAGATGGCGAAGATTGAATGCGGCAAATAGAAAACCTGCCATGTATCCTTTCTTATTAATCTCTATAATTTACAAACAGAAGCAGTGTTTGTTGAATAATATGGAAAATATGAATAATTGCAATTTGACATCTGAATTGATAGTTGATGAAGGAGTTCGTTAAGGTTTCCAGAGACGCACATGCAAAACATTAATCTTTCAAATTTTTATCCTTTGCAAAGGTGAAAGACACATTTTGATAAAAATTTTAATTCAACTTACTCATAAAGTGGAGGGGCTCAATTTACATTACTAATCAGTCTGATACTGGTAACTAACTGGTGTAATAATCCTCAAAATGCATTACAAAAAATCATTGCCAACAGCAGTGCGATACACCCATATTACCTTATTAAAAGCCCGTTTTCCTTAGTTGAGTTGAGTTGAGATAAAACTAACTTTCTTGCCAACTTGCGTAACCAATCGTATTAAAACAGAATACCGGTCTCACACACACCTTGCGCGGGCCAACTAATAAAAATTATGAGACTTTAAAAAGTTCTAGTGTTAATTTTTCATTAATAAATCAGTCGTGACTTGACATTAAGCTCAAGCCCTTATCAAATCCTTCGAAATGTGATTTTTCTTTCTTAATCTAACTAATATCCCTAGACTAAGACTTTTACTTATATTTCTGAAATTCACTTAACTTTATGTCCTTTCTCGCATACATACTTTCAAAGAATACAAAAGTAATGCTTTGCTGATAATATCGAAAACCTCGCCAGAATTCTTAAAATACTCGGTCCGGATCGTTTGTTTTAAATGGAGCATCCAAAATATCAAGTTTAATGGAATTGGTTTATCAAAATAGGTTTAAACGGTATAGCTTTACGAGTTACGATTTCCACTAGCCCTGTGAATTTGCATTTTATTCGAGCTGAACACTAAATGAGCCTTATAATATGCACTAAACTGTATTTTATACTGAATTATCCATTCACAGTTTCTTGGCGTCACGGAAGCCGAGCAACCAAAGGGTACCGAAGTGGTAAAGGAAAGCATCCGTAAATTAAAACTCGATGAAGAAATTCGAAGAGCAGAAGGAGGAAAAACTCCCAAGGTAATTCATGGTACTCCTTCTTGTTTTAAAACGAATTCAGCGTCAATGATGATGATGATGGAGCGAAATAACGTAGGTTCTAGCATGATGGTTCTCGGGTTTTCAACCAACATCCTTGTCCAATTGTTTCTGCGCCCTGTACTAATTCTGACCATAGTTATAATAGTTAGGATTCCAAACGGTAATTGAAAAGTCAAAAAACCTTGGTTATAATAATTGAATTTCAGCAAACGAAAAGCTTTATGTGAAATATATACTTTTATAAAATGTCAAATTTGACAAACGAACTTATTCTTTGTAATTAAGCGTGCCTCATCCATTCATAACTCCTTCCCCAACATTGCACATAATGAAAATGATTTTAAAATCCTCGTAGAAATTATATAACTTGAGAAATGCATTTAAAAAATCTCTCAAATTAAAAAAAAAAGTTGAGAACGTTTTCATTGAATCATATATAGTACATTTAATTGTAAAAACCTAACGTCCGAACGCATCAAACACCACGCTCCCTTTGTTATTTACCTGTGTGGACGACACAGTGTAATGAAGTCAGTTATTCACAGGCACTAAATGCGGATTTTCCCAAACAAATTTTATGAGGTATAAGGCGTGTCGGTCATCCTGTTTCAGAATCTATTAATGTAGCCGAAATTAGTTGTTGGTTAAAACATTTTCGTTCCGACTTTACAGCTTTTAACCGAACGTTGTATGTAATTGAAATGAGAATATTCGCCACTTCGCCCCACCGCAAATTCATTAGCTAAAAGCTAATTAAAGCATATTGAGATAAAGAAAAATACTGGTATACCTTATAAAATGCAAATAGATTAGTAAAAATCACTTGGTTGGAATTAAAAATTGCTGAATATTGAAAGGATGTCTTTTAAATATTTTAAAATAAATATTGGTTCCCAGGCTGAGTTGACGATTTCAGTTGAAGGAGTAGCCGTTCAAGAGCCGAAAGGGAAGAAAATCCTTCATCAGTTTCCCTTGCATTTGATCTCTTATTGTGCAGATGACAAAGAGGAAAAGAAATTCTTCTCATTTATTGCCAAAGATGGCGAAATCCATCGCTGCTTTGTCTTCGCCTCGGAAAAAATGGTAATTTGACAATATTAATTCATGAAGTGCAATTCAAATGCAGGCAATAAGGAAACCCACGCGCGGTCAGAGATTTCCTCCCATATAAATGGGGCCAAGGGAAATCCTGTGGTAAAGTTCATTTGGTTTTAAATGTGACTTAAAAAACCGTGGGATATCAAATGAACCAAAATACAATAAAGTTGACGGCTCGTTTAGCATTCATTGTACCCATAGACATGCTACGAATATTGGTGGAGACTGGATGTTGTCTAATATTTGGAATCTTTGATTTTTTTTTCTCCATAGGCGGAAGAGATAACCTTGACAATCGGCCAGGCATTTGATTTGGCCTACAAGCGATTTCTGGACTCTTCTGGTCGTGAATTAGAACTTAAAAGAGAAATTATTTTACTTCAGAAGCGTGTTGCAGAATTAGAGAACGAGAATATGAGCCTACAGGGGAAGTTGAGTTTACGATCTGCGGATGGGAATTCCAATTCGAGCTTATCCAGCTCCACGTCCAACATTGGTGATTTGCTTACGCTTCCGCCCGTGCCTCCAAGACTTGGGGACTCAGCAAATGTTGCCAATAAAATTATGGCGTAAGGCGTTTTACTGCTACAACCTTACTAATATGCATTACCGCACCTTTCGAAACTAACTAATGTTATTTCCTTCCAGTGAGTTCACCGTGACTGCAAATGAAATCGAGAGAAGAGCCCTAGTTGGACGGAAGCTCGAACTCGAAGACCTTCTTGATGATGATCCTTTTGGCTCAAAACCTCGCGGGACGCCAGATGGTATCGAAGCCCCGCCAAAACGTAAATGAGCGTCTAATAATATAAAGCTATTCATTTAAAAACAAAAGTATGGGAGTGGGGTGGGGCGATTTTAAGTTAGTCAAACTTGGCCTTAACCTCGGATCTTTTATGACTTCCTAAAGTTCCTACTAATTACTTTACCAATGCGCTATTATACAGCTCTTTCACCAACTCCGATCTGACTCCCACATGCTTCACTTTATGCATTCCACGTAATGGAAAGGAGATATTGAAATTTCAAGATGTTTATTTTTCTTTGGCCTTTAGTTTCGCCACCACCAAAAGGAAAGAAAACGGAAAATGGAATGAATGGAAGTTCCTCGATTGACGTATTTGGCTCGGATCCATTCTTCACAACAACACAATCACCATCAGACCCATTTGGGATGGCAGCATTTGGGGCAACGAACAGTCCGCCAGTGAATGGACATTCGAACGGAAATATAAATCATAGTTCAAAGAATGGATTTGACGTCTTCAGCACCACGCACCCCAAACCACAAGCAATTGATAATGCATTACATATCCTAGATAAGAAAATACAGGAAATGAAGAGCGGATTTAGTCGTGCTACTATTAACGACGATTTCTCTCTGGACATGTTGGACCCACTAAGGCAAACTTCATGATTCTTTGGAAACACTCGCTAATCAAGTGAATTCTACTTCAAACTGCGATTATAATGACAATGGGTGTCTAAGTTTCAGGCTCCAATTTTTTTTAAATTGAATTTTGATTCCAATTTCGTTCCAAGTTGAATTTAATTTGTTAAGTGAATTAAATGGCAAAACAGTATTTTAGAATACCTAACATTCCCATCATTATCATCGTTTCCGTTCCTTGGTTAAATGAGAAAGCGCCTCTTCCATTGTTACGTATGGCGTAAGGGCACTCCAGACTGCAGGATTGCACCGCTTTTGCTTCAACAGAGACAGGAACATCTTATTGGCCATTGTTGCCCAATATCCATGCTCGTCCTGGCAAGGCACCATCATCAGGTCATCCCGTGTTGGTGAAGCAAGACCCTGCAGTTCCTTGCTCAGGAATTCCATCCCTCCAACGTCGTGTTGAACAAGTGCCTGTAAAACTGTTTTTGCATTCTCCTTCCAGTACGTGGCATCTTTATTGGGATTATGTTTGAACTTAATCTTGAGAACTTCCGTCCGCTCTGGCTGTTTGGATTCTGTCAATGGGCGCTCTCCATTCTTCTTAATGATGGGATTTGGTCTGATGGAAAAGTGAACAGCATGTCAGGGATAAGGCAGGCTAAGAATATTATACTTGCGGAAGCTGTAATTGATAGTCTAATAAGCGCTTTACTCTATTCTCTGATGGTGGTAGCATTGTTTTGTTCCAAGTGGTCGAACGGGCTTCTGTTTCCTATTGGGAATTGACTCATCCTGCATCTTGGGCTCTACTTGCTACGGAAGTGAAGCCATCACTCATTATGGATTATTCTATGCCGCTCCAGATTACAATGACGGTGACTTACCGTGCCCTTCGATGTGACAGCGACTTTCTTTTTTTCATCAACTGGTGGTGGTGGCGGGTGTGGTTCAATTATTCTTGGAGGAACTTGTCTCTCTTCCATTCCAGCCAATTTCCTATCTAACTGAGTGAGCTTTCTGTAAACCAGAGACGATTAGCTTAGAATGAATGCAGCACAAAATAAAATAACAGTATGGGGAATGTCATTGTTATGTTACATCATAAACTTTTCCAAAAGCCTGTGCCTCTTCACAAATTGGGATGGAGGTGGAGGAGGAGAAAGAAAGGCCAAAGCAAGAGATTCCGTATCTTCGCTTTCACTTTCCTATAAAAAATAAAAGGAAATACATCCTCACACCTTTGGAACTATAAAAATGAAGCCACATTTGTCAGTTTACTAGCCTCCGTTGAAGATTTCTTTCCTACTGGAGTCGCCGTTACGATCACTTCTACATTTTGGAGTTTAATCGAAGTATGGGTTGAGGATGAGGTTGAGGATGATGCGGATCCTTCATTCGACTCATCATCTTCGTAGTCATCCTGCTCTACATTTTCGGTTCCTTCACTCGAATTTGATGTCGACACGTTGTCAGTTGCATTTTCATTTGCTTCCATATAAGCGGTGGATAATATATTTTCTACATGGATCGCAGCTTCCTGTGGATCTTCGGGGACATGGACCTGTTTGTGTTTTCTCATCATTATGCTATCAAGAATTGAATAGGCTACTCCGATTGGTGTAATTGGAGTATCCTTGCTGGTGGAAGGGTGACTGGGCTCGGTAGAATCTGATGATTGAATTGAAGCAGGAGGGATTGTGGAATCCGTTGCGGGATTTGAACTTTCAGTGAGTGCAGCGTCATGGTCATGGTCCTCGATGTTATTCCGCTCTAGATTTTCTGCTTCCAAGCTTAGACGTTCGGACATTAATTGGAACTCGGATCCTGATATGACGCCCCGATAATTCAGGCCCCCATCCTGTTTGCAAAATAAAAATCATTTCATTTATAGAACAGATTGCAAAACTAATTCGTTCAACTCTAAACGTTAGTACCGTCCTACCTGTAACTGTTGTTGCAATGCTAGCAACTTCTGTTTAATACTCTTTAAATCTCCAATCAAGTCTTTGCACTTCACTTTTAAGTCGAGCCTGAGCCTATATTAAAATCACACACAGGAAATAGATTAAACTGAAGTTAATCTCTTTAATTGAGAAGTTTGATACCGTGATGGAGCTTCCATTATGCACAGAAAAAATACTTTTGCCTCTTCTAACACAGTTAGCACACACCTGCACCAATTCCTTGAAGAACGTGAAATGAGAAATAAAATTTCACCGGAAGAATCGGAAGAATCTCACCTTTTATTTCATGACAAATTTTTGTTCGGCGTTGTTTCTAAATAAATAACCTTATTATTTTAAAATTTCTTACGTTACCGTTGACTACGGTATTTAAATGTATCTCGTAAAATTAAAATGTGGTGACGCTTTAGTGTTGAAATTCATCTTGTTATGAATTAGAGATATAATAATTTGTTCAAATGAAATTTTCCTCTACATATAACATCATCTTTCTAGCCTTGATCTTATCCCTCCCTTTTAAATTTATTTCCAGTCTGCTCGAGAATGTTTTCATTCGAAAGGGAAAGTGAGAAGTGAAGATAAAAAGTGAAAAGACAAGTGTTATGGAATGGAATGAATTAATTCATCTTCTCTGGAATTCGGAGAGATTTGCTTCTATTCCTCGTTCGTATTATTTTCCTTTCAGTAAACAAATGCTTGCCAATTACCGTTTTGGCCAATTGAGCCAATCGGGGAGCTGAGAAATTTCTGGACAGGAACTATCGCTTCAGTTTTATTCAAAGTCTGAGTAAACTAGAATTATTCTGATTGAAAGAAGTGACCAAGTTGTCACTTTTTCCTCGTTCCCAACGTAATATAAAAGTTTTTGTGCATGCTGGCCAGGTAAAAGATGAAGAGTTTCATTCGTCAGCCGGTTACTGGACGTACTGTAGAGAATGTTTTACAGAATCTGTCTATAGGTCTACTTTTCCTTGACATTAGGGCGTGCCCTAACCGGGAATCATAGCCATTGCACTGTGCCAAAATAAATAAATACACTTTAGATTTGGTGGGTGGGTGGTGATTTGACCGCGAGACTCGGAGTCCTTGGCCTGTTCTACATAAACAAGATGCAAACCTTGTATCTCAATGGAACAAATTCTGGGATCAAGGACGCGTTGCCGCTATGTGCAAGAAGCCCAAATGTTCAGCTTTACGTGCATTAAAAAGAACTATGAGAACTCGGGGGAAATTCGGAGGAAGGAGGTTTGGGTAATAGGGTCTCCCGGGTGCCGGTTCATGCTTGAAGAAGGCATACTATCTAATAAATTAAATTGGATGAGCTTCTGCCCAAATTGGGTTGCACAGATCAAATTCGTATATTTGGATTTTCGTGTGGGAGACTCCAAGTTTCTTCGGAAGCAAAAGCGTTGCGTCGTCGCCAGGAACCTCCCAAGGAAAAACTACAAGCAAGAAAGCAGAGGAATGCTCTAAATGAATTTAAAATGAAATCTATTTTGAGAGCTTTTCTCTGTAAGACCAAATTGGCAAGCGTCCAAAGATTTTTCAAATCCCATCTTTTGAAATCAGAATGATCTCGCCGTTTTTTCCTACTTTATTCTCACTCTCTCCTGCTGCTCTTGAAACGAAGCAACGTGCCCGATTGGTTCCACATTTAAGCCACTGTACCACTCATTGCTACTCTTCAAAAGTAAGCGATAAAGGTAACTCTTTCCAATCATAATCACATCGTCATCACTTTCAGTTTCATCTACATATCGCCAAGATACCGTTCCTTTAGTTTACGGTTAATAATTTCTAATTTTGGATTTGACTTTTTAATCGGTAGGTTTAACTGTTTTAAGGAAGGAAGTTTAAACCAAATGTTGAAATGGA
>Ga0194135_10001207_pt1 | contig 15234 bp, 19 predicted proteins | sample LitLau_LLRF_2013_FD_134024 | JGI IMG/M metagenome (GOLD analysis project Ga0194135, IMG submission 134024) | Freshwater sediment microbial communities in response to fracking from North America - Little Laurel Run_MetaG_LLRF_2013 (version 2) | ecosystem: Environmental > Aquatic > Freshwater >...
ACGAAACACTACGAATAGGTGTATTAGTAAAAACTCAAGAATTCCCCTCATCCTGTCCCCCCAAGTACGTTCCATCCCTTCCAGCCCCCACCCTTTGGAAGAATTATACCTCTAAACAGTCATTCAGAACAAATGCTTCAGCACCGCAGTCCGATGACGAACATGATGATGACAGTGAACATTGGGATGATAAAGACTTACTTCAATTCATGGGTTCTGGGTTTCATATGTGCTTAGCTAGCTTTTAATTATTATTTTTTAATACATGCATTTTTAAAGCTATTTCTAATAAAATGAGTGTGGCATAATAAAATAAATGATGCATCATTAATTGGAAACTGACTCAGCCCAGTAGCCAGACAGTTGTTGATTGATTACTGAATACATATATTTTTGTGTTTCCCAAAATTGTAGCATATAATCCAGAATTCATTTTACACAACAGAATTCTGGTGGATTAAAAACATCGGCTTCCTTCCGCCAATATGAAAGAATACTCCCAGTTCGTGATCGCAAAAACAAAACTTACGTCTTCTATTATAGCTGGTAGTGTTCTGTTTAGTAATTGAATCATCACAGAAGCTCATTGAATGTGGCTTGTGGTATCCGTATCCAAGTCCAATTTAAACCGCATGAATTTATCAGGAAAAGAAAACTCTTACGTAAGACAGTTTTGACAGTAAAAAACAGCTTTCTGCGAGTGCTCCATTGCGTAGTCTCTTTCAGTCCAATGACAGAGAAGTTGATTGATAGCTTCCAAGATCTAGACCTGCTACCATGTTCTTGACTTTGATACTGGTTGGCTTTGCCGTACTGCTGGGACTGGTGTGGACATACATGTCGCAGAAACGGCCAAAGGACTTTCCATCAGGTATACCAAACGATAATCAACCACAAAGTCATATTGCATTCATGATCGGTAGATTTATATTGCAATATCAGTGTATCATTTTCTTTTTGAAGGTCCATGGGGAATTCCAGTGTTTGGTTACTTGCCCTTTATGGGAGACGAGCCACACAAGAAACTTGGTCAAATTGGCAAAAAATATGGGGATATATTTAGCGTTTATTATGGTCAATACCCGTAAGTGCATTTCACTAATTCTATTGTTAGCCTAGTCTACCTGGCATGTTATCTAATATCTGTCATTATGCTCATCACAGAATTGTCGTTCTCAATAACCTACAAGTCATCCGTGAAGCATTCAGACGTGATACATTTTCTGGAAGGCCTAACTACTTATTAGCCATGAAACTATCGCGGGATGGTATGGATGAGTGATTAATGGAATGTGTTTCTGAATAAATATTATTAACCATTGTACACGTACAAATAGGCATAACCTTTAATGATGAGGTTGCGGGGTACGAACAGAGACGTTTCTCTCTAAAAGCCCTTCGAGATTTAGGCTTTGGCAAGCAATCTATGGAAAAAGCAACACAAGATGAAGTGAAAGAATTGGTCGAGCATATTAGGTAGACCGTGTGTTTCATAATTTCATATCTTTGAAAGTCTTGAGATACTAAATATATGATTTCCAGGAAGCATAAAAATGAGCCAATGGAGATAAAATTCATGTTCGGTCTATTTGTAATCAATTCTTTATGGTCAATCTTAACTGGAGAACGGTTTAGTGTGGAAAATCCTAAAATTCAAGAACTATACCAAATCTGTATCAAGTAATGCAAATTTAAAATATTAGTCCAGGGACGCCCTCCCAACTTTTCATTGTGTTTGCCTTACAACCATTGCAGAGGATTTATTGATCCTGAAGTCGCAGGGTCTTTGTGGTTTCTACCATGGTTGGCTAAATTAATGCCACAAAAGTCGGGATACAATGACGTTGTAAAAGCAGTTGAGGAACTCAGATCTCTTATCCGAGTAACGGTGGAGGATCACAAAAAGTCGTTTCAACCAGGAGCACCCCCACGAGACTTTATTGACGTTTACCTCAATAAGATTCATGAAACTACTGACTCCTCATCTAGTTTCTACAAGGAAGTAGGAGGTAAAACTTTTTCGTCCCAAAATTATAGCAAAAGCTTTTGTTGCTATAATTTATGTTGAACAACTGTACTCATTCTGTAGAAAATAACCTCATTCACGTACTCATCGACCTCTTTACTGCGGGCTCTGATACTCTGAACTCCACTCTTAACTTTTCAATTTTGTACCTGGCGAAACATCCTGAAATATTGGAGAGAGTACAGGAAGAAATTGATCAAGTCATTGGAAAGAGCAGACTGCCTGATGTCGAAGACAGGAAAAGGTACTATTGTATAGATTTAACACTGTCTGAAACTGATTATTTGTTTCTTCTTTCGTAGAATGCCTTACATGGAAGCAGTCATGTCTGAAGTTTTCAGAAAATCAGCCATCGTATGCGGTGCAATTCTTCACAGTACCACTGAAGATGTCAAGTTTTTAGGATACTTTTTACCTAAGGGGACAATTGTAATGGCCAATTTGTATAATGTACATCATGATCCTCAGGTGTGGGAAGAACCTGAAAAGTTTAAGCCAGAGAGGTTCTTACGGCCCAGTCAAGGAGACTTTCAGTCAAACGCTGGAAGTGGTAATCAAAAGATCGAATTCGTTAAAAATGACTCCGTGGTGCCATTTTCTGTGGGAAAACGAGTTTGTGTTGCTGAAACGATGGCCCAAACAGAATTCTTTCTTTTCTTGACGGGAATGTTGCAGAACTTTGATATTTGTTTTCCATCTGATCGGCCAACTCCAACTTCAGATCCATGTCCAGGACTTGTTCTGTCGCCTCATCCATTCCAAGTTATTTTCAAAGAAAGGTCGTAAAATCTTTCATAAATTCATTTATTTTTCTTAGATGAGGCAAAAGTTCAAAAAATTATTTCTAGAATATTTCACTACACTAATTTTCATAGCTCACTATTAGAAAAGAATATGTAACTCTATCGTTTTAAATTTATGGACGAACAGAATTGGTTTGCTGATTAAGTGGAACTTGATTTGGATTCTGGGTCCAAATAAAGCCCGACAAAAAGTTGTAATGATTGATAATGTTCAAAGTAGAAAGTGTAATGCTGGATCCCTTCTGACAGTTATTTGGTTCCTGGCCAAGAATTCCCAAGAGATAGTACCGATTTGAATCTGCCAAACACTGCATTGCTGACCCTTCGTTTCCCTGCGTAAAAACCGGTATAATCACTGGTCATCTAGCAGAGTCATATCAATAGCTTATTAGCTTGCAGCATGAAACTTACAAAACATGCTTGGCCTTGTATGCATAAAGACTGCTGAGGGCTCCCTGGACATCCTTGTGGAGTTATATGAATTTCCCCTGCTCCTAAATATGCTCGGGTTCTCCAAGTTTCCATTTCCTATCATAATGTCCAATATTTACTAAGAACTGAATTACTAATCACCGAGCATGCTATTAAAATCTTTACTACTTACTGGTAAATCTGGCCAGCCCAAGACCTGACAACGAGCAGTGGAAGCCTGTGCAGCAAGATTGGGACCAATAATACAAATTGGGAAGATGTGGGGGTAGATATCAAAGTCTACGTCCTTCAGTAATCGTAACAAAGCAACGTTGTTGGTAGTGCTGGCAAGTGAACCCATATCATTGGTATTAAAGCCTGAAAAAAATGACACATATTGTAATTGGAGTCGCTGTAGTACTATTATTTTTAAGCTAATGTGTTCATAAAAACTTACTAGGATGAATAGCTGCAGCACTAACGAAGATTTCCAGTTCGGGAAAAAACTCATGTCCTTCAGGTAGCGACCATACACCAAGAACTACTTTCATAGGTTGATTGTTTTGCATAGAATTGCGATACCGAATCACACAAGATGCAGTTGTAACAACAATACTGCTGGATATTAGGGTTCCAGCACAAAGAAACTTATTTTCTGGGGAAAGGATAGCTGCTGCCCACGGGTATTGTCCTGGTCCTGTATTGCTTAGCCTGGAGGGGTCTACTATGGGACTAAATCCGCAGTATCTCGTGGAGCTGAAAAGCTTTTCTGTTCCTCCTGTAGATGCATCTCCATTCGGTGAAAGTACAGTAGCTCTCATTGATCGATTTTGATTAACATCCTCAGGGGACAGATTCGCATTAGCATCATCAGATGGCTTTTCAAATATCCAATCTTCCCCATGTGCCATGGGTGGAGTAGAAATAAATTCATCTTGAGAAGGTTTAGCAGATTCCTGTTCAGAAACGTTGATGTCATCAGGGGCACTGCGTTTTCCTTGCGCATATTCTAGATGTTGTTTCAGAAGTTCAGGGTCAGTTTGCCCATTATTACTCTTCAAGACTACAACCTGTACCCATGAATATCATATTAATTCATTCTGTTCTATTAGCATACTGAGATGCAGAATCTCCTTATCTCACCTCATAGTCGCTACTACTCAGGGCTTTTGCTGCTCTTACTAACCGATCGATATGGGATTCTCCATTGGTTCCTGGTTGGTCAGTTGCTAACTAAATATTTTCAAACAAAAATGTCAGCAACCATTGCATTTTACCAAATGGACTGAATTAGATTGTGCACCTTAAACTTTTCAGCTTCACCAGCTGGGAGTATCGGGTTTCCATTTTCATCGTTTAAAATGAGTGTGACAGTCTTGATAACAACCCCTCGTATAGATGAATCATTTGCTATGAAGCCTGGACGCGATGAAGTCTGAGTTTCTTCTGAGGCAGCAGATACAACGGACCAATAAATAAATACAGCTGTAATGAAGTATAAAGTTGTACATTACTAAAACTTCAGAAAATATCTTTCGATTTTAAATGTTACCTATTAAAGTTGGAGCCATCATTTCGAACAAAAGGTTGCAGAGGAGTGGAAACACTAGAGCATTCGTAAGCTCACTCGTTACTGAATGAAAATGTTAGAATGGATTATTAGGGGTAGGGATGGTTTGGTAGCTATGTTCCTGAAAGAAATGAACTTTCCAAGATAAGCAAACTAAAGATAACCAAATTAGCTGGCTATTAATAGAAAGAAAGCTGGTAATCATACAGATACAATACAAGAACTGCATTCTTGCTTTATTTCTTTCTTAGTACAAACAAGAATATACACAAATAGTAAAAATTTAAACTACAAATGACGTAAACTTTACTATTAATCAAACTTAGGAACCGTCATTTTCTGAAAATGTATCCTGTTCCGAATCGACTCCATTCTCATCTATTCCAACAGCACTTCCTGAAGCGCTTCTCCTGCTTCGACTCCTCACAGATGCAGGAACTATTGATTCATTAGAAAGTAGACTGTCATCATCGCTAAAAGCTCCTCGATCTTGTCTTTCTTCGTCATCAGATGTATCTTGTATACGTCCAGGATTGTTTGGAAGGTCTTCAAGACCTTCGAATTGCTTTTGTAGACGCTTGGATACAGCTTTAACTGCCATTTTAAGGGCATTAATGGTTGGCTGAAATGCATCAAAATTCTATCATTATTTCCATTCAACCACAGAATTGGGTGCACAAGTAACTAATCTTACCGTCTGTGGAGAGGTCAAAATTTTAAGAAAAATATTGATGAGGATGTTGTTGATTTCGTAAGCTTTGTTCTGGCTCACAATCACAAGTTTTGAAGTAATCTTAATCAAAGATTTGTTTCCTGCTCGCGTTGGTTTCGAAAGAATGTCTTCAAATAGCATCAAAGCAAACTCCTGATGTACTTGCTAATAAAAAATTGTTGAAATTGAAATTTCACATCAATTCACACATCAATTTTTGTTATAATTAAATTTAAACTTACGTCTCCATCATCGAAATCTAAATGAGTTGGGGACAACAACGGGATTATAAAATCGGATATTTTCGTTATGTCAGCCTCGAACAGGGGACTGTTGTTATCCACGGTAGTGATTATGGTTTTAAGGCTGCACATAAATTAATTCATTGATTTGGACCCTTGAAGGAATCATCACATGAAAATAAACTCTGAACTATACGATACCTTCTAAGAAACCCTTTTGCCACAAGCTTCGCATTAGCAACTGACACTTTTGTAAATGCAGGAAGCCAACACCCAAAGTTGTATGGAATGGGACTGCCAGCTGAAATGACACACACGTTACCAATACCCCAATATTTTATTGTAACTTTTTAGCGTTTGAAAAAAAGCTTGCTCAAATAATCAACTATTTATTTGACCTACCGCATTTTTTGGAGGTCCACATACAAATAAGATCAGCCATGACAGTTTCATCGTTTATTCGAGAAGCGTACAATAATTTCATCCACCCCTTGGCTTTAATGGCTTCACAATTAATGTTCTAAATAGATGAATATGGATATGTAAAATGAAATAATCAAAACTCACTATTGAAATATTACGAAAACTATAGCTTACATCCATAGGGCTTTCCTTCGCAAATGTGTCTAATATTGAAATGAACATTGTTTCAAGGACTTTGGCTGTGCTGTTCTGATCATTGAATTCTGCAGGCAAATCTAATCTCAAACAATGAAGAAATAAAGAAAATGTTCAGACCCAAACAATCACAATTAACGCATGTGACTCACTAGGGAATAGTTTATCTCCATTTCCAAAGTATCGAAACTCGTCGAACTTGTATTTCAAGAGCATGTCAACTGTCCCTTTAAAGGCAGTGCAGTTAACATCATATTCCTTGTCATTAATCAAGGCCTACATCAAAGCAATCAACCGGCAATTAATATCTATAATTTTTGTTTTACTTTTCTACTGTACTCAAGTATATGATAATAAGGAAATAAGATAAGGCTGCGTGCTTACCGACAGCAAGCATCCCATCACCCTGCGTTTATCTTCTGGTTCAATTAGTCCAATCATCGCTAGCAAACTGAGGGAGAGCTGTCTCACTCGAGGATTTATATCCTAATATAAATATGTAATTTATATAATACATATTCATTATACACATATCTCTCAGCATTTGGGAGGAGAAAGGAACTTTTTACTTACAAACAAAAACTCTTTGGTCAGAAAATTTTCATACAGTTGCCTCACGAATGGAGTTAATTTGGGATGCAGGGTCAAAAATTCACCTAACATGACGAAACCTTTTAGTATGTTCTCTCCAGACAATGCCACTCTGTTATCGGTAAGAGTGGTATTCGCTTGTGACGCTGGCGCACCGTCTTCTTCCATCAAATCGTCCATTGACTTGTTCCTTCCTTGTCGGTTAATCGGATCATCAGTGTCGGCTATAGACATTTCACTAATTAAGCTGGCAGCACGTCTAGCACGCCGACCAGAATTTGCGGAGCTTGGGCCCGGAAGCTGGTCCAGAGGCATTGATTGTGGTCTGCCTGGATTCTCTAAAGAGTATTTTTCTGCAGCTTGAAGTTTCGCATTCAATTCATTAACTTCCTTGTCTATTTCATCCATTTTTGATTGTAATCTATGAGCTTCTAAATAATTCTGTGCGTTAGCCTCTTTATTTTTATTGGCTTCTAATCGCAACCGTTGAATAGCAAGGTTGCATACTTTTTCTTTTATTTCTTTCTTCTCCGTTTCTGACATGGGAGGAATACCTTGAGGTTCTTCAGGGTGCACACTATCGCTATCCATAGGTTCAACAATTTCACTAGGCTCTTGTTCAACTGATTTGCTGACTGCAGCAGCAGCTACAGGAGTTTCCCCGTCCGATAGTCTACTTCTAGACTGCCGACTGCTTCTATTTCTTCTTGATCTTTGTTCCTCTCCGGGCTCAAACGTTTCTTGAAATATTCCAGACATCTTGTCTGCAAAAGCATTAGCATCAACTACAATCTTCATGAGTCTAACTCCTTCCTTCACTAAAACGACATCGTCTAAAGCTGCGTCCAATAATATTTCCTTCAATTGCTTCTCAAATAGTCTTCTATTTCCTTCCTCTAAGCCAATGTAGATACATATTGGTAACACATTTACAAGACAAAGTAAAAGCGCTCCATCTTCATCTCTATCCATTGCTACGGCTTCGTCATGTTCAACATGTATGGCATGAATGATCTCTTTGATATATTTCATCATTACATCGAAAGTCGGCAATAGTTTATCGGCGTGGTACTTAAGTTTAGAAAACCGTTTGATCAAAAATATCCAAAACATCGTGGACTCAATTGAAAGATCTTTAACTGGGATAATTTTCTCTTCGTTAAGAAATCCAAGGTCAATTGAGTCAAATGTTTCCGTAAAATCATTACTATATACATGACGCAGAATGGTTTGGGAAACAGAAAAATCTTGAGTTCCAACATCAACAGCTCTCAAAAACTCGATAGGGTTATCATTACATTGTCCGATCCAAGCTGGTATTACCTTCTGAACAACAGTTTTCTGAATTCTTGGATCCGCCATTAAACCCCACATCAATACTTTGCACCGCATGCCTGGATGTAGCTGAGTGATTGGCTTGTTGATGAGGATCGAAAATGCTTCACCTCTAACCGTTGAACTTGTATCGAATGCATGTTCAGAGAAGAATATTGGTTTAATTCCGGGGCCATCAGTTAACGATCTGATGGCTATTTTCTTAACGTCGGGACTGGGGTCATACCTAGCAAAATACTTCAAGTCTTTGACAACGCTCTTGTCTCCTGTAAAATACTTCATAAGTGCCGCACTTATTTCCCTCACAGGTCCATGCTTGTCCCGAATTCTCTCTCCAATCATCTTCAAACACTCGCGATTTATGGTGGGATGTTCTACGATTGCTGGATGATCACTATGTTTGGCATAAATACACTGAACAACGTCCAGAACACGGGTTCGTACTAATTGCCGCTTGTCTTTGTGACTCTATTTTAAAAAAAAAAAAAAACACCAACTAATTGCTCATGTCATATCATCACAGACAAAGCCACTTAACTCATGTAAAATGTTATTCTTTACCTGAAAAGCTAGTTTAAGTCCATAAATAAACATTGGTTGCGAGCGCTGAGTAAACCCAACTTGCTCCTTTTCTTCATCAGTTCCAACGTTGGTAAAAATATTGTTAACGAAGCTGAGAGTTTTATTCACTTGAGGTGCATTTGGAGCACTGAAAAAAAGAAGGCTTATTCTCCACAAGCTCTGCGTAAAGTATTTCTGCCAGTCAGTAGCGAGCTAAAACAAGTACGCACTTTTTTCAATACCAAACCAATAATAATGAGGAGACCAAACAACAAGTGGAAAGTGACGAATAATACACGGCAATTTATGCAATGTCCACAATAAATATTCATCCTCACACTTAACGTGACATCTAGACATACCTCTTCGCTCTTTTCTTGGTAGTAAAGCTCTATGAAATTCTTGTACGCATCCTTTACAGAAATATTTCCTCGTTGAACGTCTTCCAGTATCTCCACGATGAAATCCCAAATAATCTTTTTCTTACTCTGGTCCAAGAAACCTCGTCTACTAGCGGTTGTCACATTCGACATTTGGCTTTGATTAACTTGTCGACTTGCTTGTAGAATTGATCCTTGTGCAGATTCATTCATAGTCGCTGAAGCGGCAGCCCGGGGCGGACCTCGTCTTCTGTTTATGGTCATCGTCTCAACAGACTGTCAACCTGATTAACCAAATAATTAACTACAATATACTACCTGGACTTCATTCCTTGATCACCGACGGTGGTGTGACGCTTTTATTTAAAAACCCGTACCGAATGTATAAATTTGAAACTTACTTACGTACGACGTAAAGTATACAGCGTAGATGCTACTACGACTCCAGCAAGCGCGAAATTTAGATAGCGCCTTTGGTGGGCCAAGATTTCGAAGGCCCTTGTCAAAATTTTGAAATTCACCGTCGTCTCTTTCGCATGAAACAACAACAGCCACTGCACTGACTGACTGCACAACGGTCAAAATTCTCTCTCTACTGCTGGTGTTATTGAATTAATTTCCCTCGACAGCATTTTCGCGCCAACAAAATTTCACCGTCTCAATGTACCCCAATAAATATTTTCGGAGTGCCCCGATGGACAAAGTGTAGGAAAAGCTCATAATTCATAGATTCAAAATCAGAACTCACTCATTGCATGAGTTATCATTCTTCGGAAGATTTTAAATGTTTTGATAACGGGAAGCCCCTGATCTATTTTTTGTCACAGGGTATTGCTTAGTTATTGTAACTATTGACTTGAGTGTCCATCCATCCATCTACTAATTACTAACGAGAAGAGAATGAATGTGAAACCGAGAAAGCACACTGCAATGTTTCAGCTACTTCAGCATACTTGTGTACTAAGTATCAATCACTTTAACATCTTTGCTTTGCTCTGAAATTTCTAGCATGATCTTTTTCTGTAATCGTTTTTACCATTAATTATGCATTCTTTGAACCATTTTACCAGTCTATTACCCTTACTTGATTGTTTCTCATCTTTATGATTGATTTACTGTTAGTCTGTTAGCCTAGAATATTTGCAATTTCTTGCATGAGCCATGAGCCGACTAGAATGTACTTTACAGAAACTGCAATTTACTGTGCTAACTCTATCGTTTAAAATGGCTTTGTTCAGTAGCGTGCTCATCCTATTTATTTTTGAGTCTGTGATTTCTCCAGCTTCTTCGGCTGCTGCTGCTACTATTCAAAGTTCAAGGGATTACAACTCTAGTGATCTTTACCGCATTTATAATTATAATCCTGCCGCAGGACCTGCGTTTCGAAGCCAAAATGAGTAAGTTTGTTCACATTTAAATCTCATTGAATAACACACAAAAAACCTCAGGGTGCTGTTAATTTTTGAATATCACAGGACGTTTCCTTCAAACGAGTTTAACGGGTACAACAGCTTTAACGAATATTACAAAAATACATCCAGGTCCTCAGTTAGCAGAAATGATGATTTATTGAATCCTTTGCTGCTTTCAATTACTAATGCTCCTTTTTCTTTACCACTCCATGATAATGACATTGGAATTCCAACGAGCCAAGTCCCAGAGTCCACGGTGGAAGTAGAACCCACGGAGCCACCTGTAAAAGGAGCTATCGATTATGTCCTATTACCGTTGTTGTTCATGGGTGTGGCAGGTCCACTCTTTGTTGTAATGTACGTCGTAGTTGCTGCAATAGAGTCTAAACTTCCACCAAATAATCAGCTTAAATCAACTGAGGATAGACATCTGCAAACTCATTACTTGGATGTGAGCTCCCTGTTCGAAAACGCTCAGCCTGTCTTCAGCATCCTGATGTCAAGCATGAGTAGAGCGATTGATTCTGATCAATGCAAAGAAAAGATTGCATGCAAGCTGAGTTCTTACACTAGAAATCTCCGGGTGTATTCTTGGTTTTATTACATGGAAAATATTGCTCGAATGTTTCTGCCACGAAGGTTTGCAAATTCATATGCCTCTGCCATGAAATCCGATGATTTTGATGAAAAGTGTGTTAAGTATCGTTGTTCTTTTATCTCTTAATAAATGTTGACTGCGACCACTCAGACCAGAACTTTTACTTGTGCATGACAATGACATTATTAAGTGTTCTCTTTTCTTCCACATAAGTGGAACAGACCAGTATGTGAATCTTTCTGAACTTACTGAAAGTAATTTTATCGTCTTATACTCATACAAGGGACGTCCAAAAATACGTTGAAAAAATTGCAACGCATACATAATCCCTACAATTGTTGGCAACAGGAATTATTAATTTTATTTATTTTAACACAAACTCAATCATTACACAATAACTTAATCTTTGACACTAAACCTGCGCGTAACAAATGACACCTGCCCCACCACATTATTTAATCATGGAATAAAAAAAGATTCTTTTCATAAAAGTAACAAAATTGCAAGTGTGAATCTTAAAACAAATTGTAAGATAACTGATTTACCATACACGATCTGAAAAGTATTCCAAATCCAACCTACTTCTAACTATAAATATTAGACTAACAATAATCTATCCACCTACCATTAAATTAAATTAAAAGTACTGTTAAATTACAAGTTCTTTGATGAGAAAGTTGCATGCGTCTGGATTTATAGCTCAGTGGTTGGTTTCCTCACTCCACGTCCGTAGTCTCTCATCCTGTCCTGCTTCCTGAAGTGAACATTATCATTGACTTGAGAGCTAATTGACATGTCATCGTCGTCCGACCTTAGTGATTGTAAGTATACGTATATTGAAAATTACATTTTTTCCAGTGAATCATAAGTATTATGGGATATTAGACTAACGAACCTTTCATAGATTGGGTTAGTGACTGAGTCTGCCTTCTGGATTGCTGCGTGCTGCTGGAATGTTTTCAAAATAGGAGTTTTTGAGTTGGAAGGAATATCACCAAAGCTAGTAGGTCGTGACATCATTCCTTGACTTGATCCTGGAGATCCGCTACTTCCTACACAACAGTCACAATTTATCATCTTTTTAATAAAAGTCTGATGGTACTTTGTTACTCTTGTACAGTTGTACTAACCTAGAATGCTGTCTCTTGAGTTGTATCCTGAACCGTCTATGTGGTAAACATGATTTCGGCTTAAATTCAGGTCGATCTGAAGGTCTGAGTCATCTATATCCAGTTCGTCCCCGTTAACTCTCATATTAAGAACCTGATGGAGAAAATAGTGACTTGTAGTAGCTTTTAAACAGGTTATATACGGGGTCACAGCTTGGACAGCAGATAATGTATACCTGCGTTTCATATTGTTTCAAACTGGGAGAATGGTCCATATAAACTGGCTCATAGCTTCTCGGAGGCATCACCACACGTTGGACCTGATCCTTGTAGGAATTATATCTAGACCACTTATAACAAATGTAGCAAACTCCTGCTGAACTGACTATGAAGATCAGACAAGCTAGTGCAACTAACGCTGCGGGAAAGGCAGCCCATTGTTGCTCTCCTTCAACTGGTCCCACAGGTTGAGGAGGCAATGGAGCCCGAGTGATTGGTTTCCGAACTTCAGTTGCTTTCACTCCAAGCGTACTTGAGACATAGTATGAAATTCCTTTGGATCCTTCTCGAGACATAATTGTCCTGAAATGCCACACACACTCTCGTTAGCATACTCAACTACATTTAGAAATCTTATTGATCAACTCAAAAGAAATAACTCATCATTATCATACTCAAAGACTTTAGGGTGTTCTCTATCCAAAATATGATCCGTGATGGGATCAACAGCAAAAAACCAAACGTCTGTAGCTGACGAGTCCAAATCCAGTGTGCCATTCTCTGTGATATACCGATGTGCAGCAATCTTTTCAATTCCGATTATAAGACTGGATGAGTCTTGCAGTATTTCTATGATGTCCCGTTCTTTGCTCTTCACTTTCTCCGGAGTTGTTCCTTGTATTACGAGAACCATCCTGTGGGGCTCTTCAATTATGTTAACCTTAAAATAGCGAAGTACAAACAATTAAACTTAAACGTGTTCTGCAATATAACTGTGATGCACAAGAATGCAAAAAAGTTGACATACAATAAGAGGTATTTGAGTAGTTTGACTTGTTCCTTGTGGCCCTTGAGGATTGTCTTTCGCAATCACATTAAGTCTGAATGGTAGCAAAGCCTGACTCACATCGTCCATCCCTTTTGTATTAGAAACTATTCCTGATTTTGAGTCAATCGTGAAATAACTTCTTGTCAAGTCGTTTTGGCTTTCAATAGAATAACTGATTTCATGGAACGACCCGGAATCTTTGTCTTCAGCTCGAAGCTGGACAACAGAAGTTGATATTTGTGCGTCTTCTGCAATCGCTCCGTAAAACTTTTTACCTCGAGCTATCTTCTGACTATCAGGAAACAGGAACTCTGGTCGGTTATCATTTTCGTCTACTACTCGAATTTTAATTCTTGCTAAAGAGTTTTTCTTGCTGATAACTCCTGGAAGCGTTATTAGCTGAACTTGAATTTCATATCCAGGGACTTTTTCATGATCAAGGGACGTTCGAGTCAATAATACATCGCAATTCCTCTCGTTATTCACTTTAACTTGAAACAAGCCTGAAATAAAGAAGAAAAACTAATTTACCATCTCTAGTTCAGCATAAGAATGCATGAAGTTAAAATATGTGTGTACCGTCTTCATTGCCAGTTACAATCTGGCAGTCCAAAGGAATGATTTCATCTTGCTTGTTAATAATGACCAAAGTCTTTAAGAGAGTTCCACCAGTGGCAGACTCTGGAATATCCACCAAATGATCCATTTCCGAAAACCCAACGCCAACATCAGGAGCAACAGTTGCGACATGATCCACGTTGACTTTTACGGTGGCCACTGAATCCAACGGGGGATCAGCCAAGTCGTACGCTCTCACGTCAATCTTTACACGCAAATAATTTGTATCATTTGTATACTCTCGTAAATATATTTATATTCAAATACAAATAGCAATAGAATACAAACCATGTATTCCGTGTCCATTTCTTTGCGAAGGTCATCCTTGATCGTAATAGCTCCAGTATCGTGATTAACATCGAAGTATCTGAGAGCCTTGCCCCTCCCTATGAGCTCATATTTGACCTTAAATCACAAATATGATAAGTCTAATGTAAAAAGCCAACGCATATACTTAAACAAAGCAATAATTTTACTTTGTTGAACGGAGCAGATCCATCAGAGTCCGTAGCTTCCAATTTCGCAACAACCATTCCCACAGAGGATGTATCGTCAAGTCTAATCGGCCTTGGAACAACGTTGAAAATCGGTCTAAGTACACAAAAATTAAATTCATTGCTTATCCCTTAAATATAACGCTACATAATATCCATATAATTTTAATCTGCTGTATAATTTCTGCTTACGGAACATCATTGATATCTCTCACATGCACAATTACCTATAAACCCACATGAGATTACAATCATTAATAATATTCTAATCTGTCTAATCATCAGCTGCAAAACCTAAATATGAACTGGAAGGTCAATTTCAAAAACATTACAGTAGTTGTAGATCCAACATTTCCACTGTCGTTCTCTTCAGTTCCTATGATAAGAATGTGTTTTGTTTCCCGTTCATAATCGAGTCCTTGAGTAATATAAAGGTCTCCGGTAATGGGATCAATGTTGAATTTGTCAAACGGTCCTTGTTTAATGTAGTACGTTATGCGTTTCTCAGTATCAGGATCCACAGCCTACAGAACAATAAAGAAATTCGCATAATCAATATTAATGAGATAACATCTTGACAGCAATGCAACAGAACAATACAAATCCTAATATTTCATATCATTCAGGAATGCTACAAAGCCCGTTGTACGACATAAAGATGTCATTATTACAAGATGAACTGTAAAAAGATCTAGATCACCTCTCT
>Ga0194135_10001208_pt1 | contig 15232 bp, 12 predicted proteins | sample LitLau_LLRF_2013_FD_134024 | JGI IMG/M metagenome (GOLD analysis project Ga0194135, IMG submission 134024) | Freshwater sediment microbial communities in response to fracking from North America - Little Laurel Run_MetaG_LLRF_2013 (version 2) | ecosystem: Environmental > Aquatic > Freshwater >...
AAAGATACCGACGACGACGTCAACAACGTCAATTCCAGCTGACCCCCCTCCCCTTAAAATATTCACCTAAGGTGAGGTCACACAAGTCCTTTATCATCAACAAGAACTCACCCACTCTGACAACTCTAACTCTACCACTCTGGCCCAACGACAGAACAAACCTCTTCTTCTCCCCGTATGTTTTCTCTATCTTTCTTTTGTACAACAACTCTCGGTTGATGGTGGTTACTGTCTTCATCTGTACTATTTGTTATTATTATTATCCTGTTGGGTGTCTGGTGGTGTATTGATTACGATAATTTACATAAGAGAGGTACTTCTTAAGGTTTATTTTACTGTATTACTACATTTCATTTTCCATGTCCTGTGACGACGACGACATTATTCTTATTTTTGACGTTGTTGTTACATTTCTATGACGGGTTGAATGAACTATATGTACAATTTTTACAGTGAAAACTGAAGGTTTGTACTGACTTACACGTTGGTAGTAGTAGTAGTAGAAGAAGTGGTGGTGGGTTCATTCTATTATTATTATTGTATAATTGTGTTGGATAGGATTGTTTGAATAAATAGTTTTTGTGTTTGGTTGGTGTGTGTTGTGTAGAAGAAGCCGAAGGAGGTCGGCAAAAAGGGAAAGAAATTTTCCAGGGGGACGGAAGACGGCAAAAAAGTGGCTATGGTCAGGAACTACAAGCGAAAGACGGAGGACAGGTGGACGAAGGAAGACCTCCTGGAAGCTCTTACTAATATAAAGGAGTGCAAGCTAAAGATTAATGATGCCGCTAGAAGATACAGGATATCGAGGGCAACATTGTATCGCCAGTTCAAAAAGTTCTTGCAAGCTGGAGGCAAGTGCGATGTCAACCAGTTTAGGACTTGTGGAGGGAATCCCATTCTGACGAAAGTGGAGGAGGATGTTCTCGAGAAGACCATAAGGGACTTAAGGGAGCAAGGGTTCACCGTTACGTCCTCAGATATAAAACGTATTTGCTTTGAGTATTGCGATTCCAATGGCATTCCCAACCAGTTCAACCAAGAAAAGAGAATGGCTAGTGATGACTGGTACTATGGGTTCCTCAAACGGCATCCGGATGTTCGAATGGAGAAGTCTGGTAAGTATTAACTCTGAGTTGATTATCTGAGCATTATGATGTGGGTGTGTATAGAACTCGTTTAGTCATTTTGGGGATATGTTGATGGTACAGGGGATGGTCCCTTGGGACTAAGTGAGCTGGAGCAAGAGTTAGAAATTCCTAAAGGCAAGAAGAAGCTGAAGAAGAAGAGTCTTAAGAAATCGGGAGGAGGTGGAGATGGTGCTCCTGATATCAGCGCGGAGTTTGCACTAGCCGGATCATCGGCCTTCGCCGCATCAGCAGGTAATGCCGGATCTTCATACAAATCCTGGAGTGGAGGGGAATCTCCACCGAAATTAGAGAAGGCTATTTCTAATAAGCGTGCTAAACTACAAGGAGGTAAACGTAAGTCGACTAGTAATCCCAGAAAAGGAGGCAAGAGGAAGAAAAAAAACAATGCAGATAGTGAGGGCGCTGACGAATCTAATTCTATCTTCCTCGACTCGGTATGCTCATCTTAATATTTCATATTATTGTTCAGGACTATAAATGTTGATGATTGTGGTATTTCATTGCAACCTTTTGTGTTAAATGGTACAGAACGAAGGGGTTGTTAATCAGCTGATTGACGAAAGGGACGAGGAGGAAGATGAGGAAGTTGAAGAGGCTAATGAAGAACTAGAGGAGGCTGGAGATGAGGATGAAGAGGAGGAGGACGAAGATGAAGAGGAAGTTGCAGGGACCTCAAGGACAAGTGAGACTGACGCGAGTTCAAAGGCTGACGATGTAGAGGACGATGATGACGATGACGAAGCGGGGGACGACGAAGATGACGACGAGACAGCACAGACAGCCCCAACTCTATCGTCAGCTGATGATGATGACGATGATGACACCTCCCGATCAGCTCCTGCTCTATCCAAAACCAATGCCGTTAAAAGAGAAAGTCAAAGCTCAAGTGACGAAGATGACGAAGATGAAGAGGAGGATGAAGATGATTAATTGTCTTTGCGTCACAGTGTTATAATTATTGTATTTACTGTTCACTCTTTTTAGTTCTAAAGAAAATTCCAATCTTACTTCAGGGGTACCCGAGTCTATCCTCTAACATTGGTATGGTAGGTGACCCCTGGAGTGAAATTCAGAAAGGGTCAATCTAGACTTGTCTTGAGGACTACAGAGTTTGAGTACGGAGTACACTTACCTCAACGTCAGCTTAACTATATTATAGCGTAACTGATACTGTCATCAAAAATTACAGACGAGTGAATGCATTCTCTCTTTCTATTAACTTTAATAAGGACTTACATCTACAAATTCCAGCTACTACTATTGGACAGAAAACCACAAAAGAAATCCAGACTACTGATCCAGACAACCTCGGCTAAGTTAGTTACTGAAAGAATTTAATGAGCAAACTGACGTACCACTGAATATTCTATAAATTATATTACAACATAACTGACTGTTGTGCTTAGCATCCACTATGGTTGTGTGTGTAAAGTAATTACGATGGTCTTAAAAATCCTTGTACGAATTGTCTGTGCTTCTGTAACCATAATAAATATCATATATACAGATTGTAAATTAAAACCTTATTTGTATTATTAATATTAGTAGTTAATTATAATTGTAACTTTGTGGCCGCATCGATAAGATACTATTTGAAAATTTGTTATTAGTTTTGTTACGTAATGGTGTGAATATAATGATTATTTAGAGAAACGTTACCAACCAATTACCTGCTGTCCACCTTCTCTTCCTCTTTGCCGTGCAAGATTGCGTCTAATAGTATGAACGTATCTGTAATTCGGTTTTACTTTTTAGAAAATAGGTTAGTCGTCTTCTTCGTGATTCTAAACATAATCGTCGTCAACTTCTTGCAATCACGGAGGTTTTGGCATAAACGACGTTAAGTATCTTGTAATTCTTTGTTGAAGTAAACAATTAGTTAAATCAAAATGATCTGTGTATTCGTTAATGCATATTTCATTTTTCTCATGCATGCGTCTTAAGTCAATTTGAACGATATCATTTAATAAAGCCGTCAATAGTGCAAACAATTCTACGAACGGAAATGTGAAGTTTATTCTAAAAATCTTGTTAACAAATAGCAATAATTCATTACAAAAGCTGGTGCACAACTATTAATTTCATGACAGATCTCGTACTTACGTAAGGTATACAACAATGATGATGCTGTGCAACGCGACACTTATACTTATTAACATCATTAATCTTCTGCCATTCATCATATTGACTCACAAAATAGGTATTTATACTAGACACACATCTTCAGACATAGAGTAAGATGTTTTATTTTACCAAAGTTATCAATACAGAATTAAACTAATAAGAACTCTGATTAAGTCGAAATTACCAAAATGCCCCTTACGAAACGAAGGCCTTCTCTGTCGTGTTTTTTACTTATGGCATGTTTAAACTCAATTAACTAGATATATGAGGAATATAAAAACTAACAGAATAGAACTAACTATTCTATGTTCAAGCTTCAGTATTTACCCCCGAACGAAATAGTTTTAGGAGTAGCATTATTCCCATTTCCGTTATGATGGCCATTACTCATCTTCAAAATTCCTCCATTAGGTTTCATTCCGTTGGTTCGGTTGTTATTGCTATTCTGAAGGTGACAATGGGATGAATTGTTGCTGTAGCTTTCTTCAAGGACAATTGTAACTTTTCCCTGGCCGTTCCCAGAAATCTCTGTGGGTGTTAGGTTGCACCTCGCCAACGCATTTTCTAGCTCTTTTTGCAAGTCACTTCCACCTTTACCTCCTATAGGGACTGATGGGGGCTCAACCAATTTGCCAACTCCAGGTCTTCCTTGACCAGAACCATTTCCACGACTGTAAGAAACTCCTGAAGAATAACTTGACATCTTTGCACTGCTTCCATTTGCCTACAAGCAAATCCGCAGTTTTACAAAAATCCTCGACAAAAATTCTTCGTATCTACTTAAATTAATCTACTTACATGAACATATTGCTGCGTGGCATCGCAAAAGTAAACTGGAGGTGGCTTTCTCGATCCCCTTGGAGGGTCTCGAAGTCTAAAGGACTCTAAGGACTGCATATCAACTCCAACATGTTTCGGTTTCCGAGGAGGAGAAGGAGTGGGACTTGGACTGTTGGAATAATCAGGCGAAGGACTTTCTGGTCTTTCTGCTAATTGCTGATTTGTATTGTTCATCGATTCAGTCTGATTTACATGATGCTTTGTATGACTACTGGAAACATTTGAAGCTGAGTGCTTCAGGCTACTTCCTTGATTAGTGTTGTTGGAATTCCCAGGTGGTTTCATTCCATTTGTTGTTATTGTGTTATCCCCCAACATAGACCTCTGAGGTGGAGGAGGGGGTGGAGCTTGGGCTTTACTTCTCAATGGACTTGGCTTCATCTGTCCTTCCGATTTATTACTGCTACTACTTTTCTCCTCAATGATAACTGGTTTTCCTGGAAGACTAGCAACCGCTGGAATGGAAGGAGCTTTCATAATCTTGGGATTTGGCATCGGAGGTGGAGGAACGTTCTTTGCAAAGTCATTTCCAGGCATCTGTCAAAAAATTCACAAGAGTTTCATTCTACAATCCTTATCTCTTATCCTGGTTCAAGTCTGGAAAAGTCAGCTTACACCGGATGGAAAGTCTTTAGTGAAACTAAAACACACACACATATGCAAACGAACAGTTCGTGCGTAAGTTAGTGTTAAAAGATTACATGTGTGCAATAGTACAAAACTACATTTAGTAAAAAGCGTCACGTTCAACAAAAAGCATACATTGGCACTGACTGTCGACAACAATAAATAACACTTGGTGCAGTAAACTATATAGAACATCAAGTGTGTATACAATCAATAATTCTGGTTAAGCGATATCCACTCACTTTCCCAGTTGTTCTATTCCACTTTCGGAAGAATATGTCGACAAACTGATTATCAGATTTTTTAGGTTGCCTACGAATCTAAAAATGTCTTTTGTTTTAGAAAGTTTCTTGAAGTTACTAGAGAGCATGGTCCAGCCATGCTTACAAGAACTGAAAGTCAAAATGCTACAGAACGTGTGTGTGAATCTTGTTGGTTGAAATAATGTGTCAATTAGTCTTAATTATGCGTGGGATGTCTTAAAAGTCTGGTGCATGTAGCCTCTCTATCGTGTTAAATATAAATGTCAGGTTGATTTGAAGTTGAAAGATGTTTCGTTACAGGAGGAGGAGGTGGGGGTGACTTGTTCCGTATGACGTGCTGCGTCACTTCTCTCTCTGTCTCTTCACATTCTTGATGTTGTCGTTCAATGCGAAGTTGCCGTTGTCTCACAATCCCAGCCACTCTTTGCGCTACCATTTGTCGCTCATGGTCAATCGCCTTCTGAACCCGACGGTTTCGAACTGCCTCCTACACCCAACAATTAGTATACAAACTCTCTACTTAATTCCGCCTTGAAACAAATCACTCATAGTCCTTTCTTTCAGTCTGTGCTCTACAAAAATGTGCTACTGCATTTGGGTTCATGTTACATTCTAATGATTAAGTATAATTTTGAAAAGCTTTGCTATTAAACATACGAAACACGCTCTGTCTTCAGAGTATTCTGAGTTTCATCAACAAATTCTACTTCAACTTCAGTGTCAACTAGAAAACACTTTAGTTATATAGAATATATAGGGAGGCACAGGAATAAGATTTTTAATTAGCAGAATTACTTGCATTATGCGCATGCATATTCGTATATACAAAAATAAGAGTCTTTACGAAAGTTTTTTAAAAGACTTTAAAGGAGAATCACAAATCACAAAAAATTAAACCATTTGGAACTTACGTTTCCACCGTCTTTAGAATCTCCTCCCGTACTTTCCTTGTTCGACTCTTCAGCCAAAGTGTGGGCAAACATTTTCCGGTGAGCTCGTTTGAACTCTTCGATAAGCTAAGGAATTAGCAATGTAACTTACAATTAGCTACGCTTTATAAAATAATGGTAAAATAATGAATCATTTCAATCAGCCAAACCTGTTCATGTTGCTGTCTCTTTTCTTGGTCAATTTGTCCACTAAAGATACTCCGTTTTTGTTCCACAGTTCCTGGTTTAGGACGCTCATCTTCTTTAGCTTGTGGATTATTCTCTCGCTGTTTTGAAAAAATGCATTGTCAAAATAATCTCAATCTAGCCTTAATTGTTCTTTGATAGCATCACTTATTCCCTGTCACCAACCGACATATCTCTAAAATAACTATAAGAAATGTTTACTCTCAAGCTTCACCTCTTTGCGTTTCATAATTTCTTGTGTTAAAGCCCCTGCCAAACTGTTTGCGGATTCTGTAGATGTTGAACTGCCTGAAAGAACTGATGGCGATTTCCGTAACGAAGATCTCCGTTTTTCCTCCTAAAAAGATGTGCAAACAATACGTTAAGCCATGTTTACTATTGATTTTGAAACAAAGTCTCACTATTCCCCAGTCTCACCTCAAATTTCCGTTTTTCTTCTTCCAAGCGTTCGGCTTCTTCTATCAGCCGCTTCTGCTTTTCTTCCAACTTCCGTCTTTCTTCATGAAGACGTTCCTCTTCCGACCTCAGTTTCTCTACAGGGTCCTGGCCCTTTACTTCAATAACAATAGTCTCCTTTTCTGCTTTCCTCCACACTTGTTCAACTTCATCCCACTCCATGTTTCTGTCCAAGGCCAAATTTTTTCTCCTGGGGGACCTGCAGCATGAAAAACATATCTTTAGGTTTCGTGTTCCAATGGATGAAGAACGATATGAATACGGTAAACGACAAAATTAATGGAATTTGTGCGAACCCAGGGTCAGGTGAAGATGATTCCTCGTGAAGAGCTTGATTCTCTTCCGTGACCATTGAAAGACGTTTATTAGGTTGCTCATGGTCATGAACAATAATATCTGCAGGACTGGGAGTTGCAGAAGACTCACTGGGAGCATTAGATCCATGAGCATCTCCGTTAAGGCTGCTGGCAGAACTGTTGTAACCACTGGACTCTCCAGGGAACAAGTCAGAAGCTACTCCCTTAATCACTCGAAGATTAAGGTGCTTACTCGACTTCAAATAATAGACAGCCTGTAATAGTAATAAGTAAAACCTCTGTTAAAACGATTACTTGTAAGACAGGAAACTACTTGCTACACAACAACTTATTTATTATGCCTTCTTGCAGCATCAACGCAACGCGTCGTCCGGTTTGAAGTGTATGTAATCTTGTAATAATCATTTTCTCACTGACATTACAGAATTCAATACACAGCACAGCACAACAGATTCACACAATACTCTCATGTGAAAGAAAGGGCAAGTTATGAACCAACTTTGTTGACCTGATATCATCAAGCAAATCAGTCAGATAGCATTTTTGCTCTGAAACAGTTTCCGGCAAGGTTGAGAGGTTGAGACGCATTGAGAATAAATCTTTCAAGAGGCCGTGAACTGTTGTGCTTCGGTGATCTTTAATTGCTACTTTAGTACTGAACTTACCTCTGCAAAAGGAATGTGCATGAAAGAATGTCCATTGCACGAGATTACTTGATCTCCTGGTCGAAGACCTGCTTCTCTTGCAACTCCGTTAGATTTTGTCGACTGCACAAAAATTCCTGGACGCTCTGGAGGCCCTTTACATATGCTGTGGGTTAAAATATGACACTGTATTAGTGGAAATAATCCTTTAAAACTTACTCCAAACGCCAAACATCATTTCACACATATTGCAATATATCCCAATATCACATAACAACACTCAATTAAGCGTTATGTTACAGGAATAATTCGTCCAAGTGCGAAACAGTTTTACATTTAACCATTATCGTTGTTAATGAATCAAGAAAAGCAGAAAAAGTAATTGAATGAGAATTCTTGTTGTAGTTCCCTATTTCTCTTTTGTACCGTGAATCTCTCAGAAACTCCACAAGTTACCGTTGTTTTGATGCCAAAAAGAGTTCTCATCATCGCGTTATTTTGATGAAGTAGCTCGAATAACCTAATGAGAAGATTAATAGGAACCACAACAGGGGTGCGTCTCAAGTGGTAAGAAGTCAGAGTGTGTGTGGTGTGGTCTCATCGCATATCTAATGTGACGAGTCTCATGTTCTCTTATACTTTTATTCTTAGATCACATAAGATGACAGATGGTTTGATGAAGAATATCTCTGTCGAAAAGTTGTAAAGATTACTCGCATTGCACTCTCCTTCACACTATGCACTTCACTGGGCTAATGACATTCACATATGCTCATCCCTTTAATATATCATGACCATCCTCATCTTCGTGTTCCCTTCTAAACAACAATCCCAACGTCTCTATCTGCATAACGGAATAAAGATTGTAATGTAGTTTCTCTCTACTGAAAACTGAAATAATAAACCCAAGTCTTCATCGCAGGAGATGATAAAAAACAACCCTCTCATCATCTCAAGCACGCATCTAATCTTTAGGTCCACGAAAAAACCTCCCTGTTTTCTGCAGAAAATGCAAAATCGTTCCTCAGAATAAGATCTGATGAAAATCTGACGTATTCCTTTTGAGGTTGTTATGAAATCTCATATGATATGAATGAAACAATGACTCCTGACAATAATGAGAACTGTAATACACAATTATAATGTGACTATCGTTAATATGGATTGTGCAAATACCTATAAATGAAATAATGGTAAATGTAGATTCCCTGCGTGGACGTGTCTTTGTGTCATAAATTGACTTATTCAGAATTTCGTATTAATTTACTTCTGCTTGTCTATTACCAATCTGAGACCGCATACATGCCTTGTGCATAACTCCTTATGGTTCATACACATACGGAATTGAAGATGATGAAAGACAAAATGAATGTACGTTTTATCGCTCATGCATACGAATTTATATTATACTTATCAAATATTGAACTAGCGTACTATTTACTCTTCCCTAACTCAATTAAACTGAGGACAATCAGAAAAGTCAATCAATCTAATTGTGGTTTACATATCATTATTAGCAACCTCCGTCGTTTCTCTTGATGGACAATTCACGGTCAATTACGAAGGAAATTCTTTTCTTGTTTAACCACGAAATAATGTTAAAAGTCGCTTTCTATTCGTTTAAGGGACTAGAGATCGCGTATGGTTATGCGTGTAGACGTCGTATTTGTAATATACATATTACACATTCATTCAACCCACAAAAATGCTGCTGCTACAATGCGATCAATTATTAATCCCAACACATTCCTCATCTTCACCCTCAGCCGTCACAAAATTCTTTTGTAGGTGCGAGAAGAAGTTTCTCTCAATTAAAATGGAGGACAATACAAGCCAGAACAATATGATCAATTCACGCACCCTACATTTCCATCCCATGTGTAAAAAATCCATGTGTTTTCTACTCTCATGCTCCTACACATTATTTTGTGAATATATGCTTGCTCATCACAATAGACACATAAATATTATATTATTATTATTATGCATGGAAGGTAAATTAATCCTTAATTAATTACGCAAAATTACACGGAATGAAAGAGAGCTTAACGTGGTTCGACTATGCATAAGTAAGTACAACATTGCAACCACGGGATGCTCAGGAAACAATCAACTATCCTTCATTCATATAACCAACAATAAAATCTTAAGTGTTTTTTTAATTTGCAAGTTCAAGGATGTAATTTTTTAAGAATGGATTTCGCACAAACTACAGAATTTTCTTATTATGCCTTAAAGAAAGTGTGTATGTGTTAAATCTTACCAGCAGCCAAGTCCTGATTGTCCCGTGATGTCTATAAAGACTTTGGTTTCCACTCCGAGGAACTCAGTCCGTGAATCCGGTTGTGAAGAAGTATCAGACATCCGAGAAGTAACAATTGTATGTCGATTGTTCGGGAGACTCATTCCTCCTCCATTAGAATGTCCATTAGTCCCATTCAAAGTCTGTTGAGTAGCCTCATCCGGTAATTCAGGAAGAGACCTAGGTTGCTCCTCAACCAATTTCCATGTCAAAGGGTCGCCTGTCTTTCTAAATTTTGGCACAAAAGAAGCCACACTCAACTCCAATTTCTTAAATATCAAAAGTTGCATAAAGTTTTATTTATTCTGAAGCATTTTTCGTGAGAATTCTGATTCAAGTCAAATTAAAGAGAAGGGAGATAACCGCAGAATACGTGAGAGAGCTGACGAAACGAAATCTTCTGCTGACTGTGCAGTGAATTGGATTGAATCATGTTACGGGACTTTGAATGAAAGTCTAAATCAGATCTTTACAAAAACCAACTTACTCTTTGACAGGGAGCATTCCAACACCTGCAATAATAAAACAAAAACCAACAATCAAAATCAAACCTCGTAAATTACCATATCCACACATACGCTTTATATATATACGCACACTGAACACCATCTGCCAATAAAATCAATCCTACCGTTATATTCTTTTCATTCCCGATCAAATCAATTGACACAATTTTAATACAAAAGGATCATCATTTACTATAATACACACACACCGTGTATAATATGCGATATGACTGAATGGCTATCATCATTTCTCCGCACTGCAACAACATGTGCTGTGCAGAGCGTTTTGATTTTTCATCCTTCACGCATATAAAAACATTTTTCATTCAAAATTATTCCCAATCACATGTAATAACTACAGGGAAGGTAAAAAGTGTGTCTGCTACACACGTACAGCAGGTATAAGACGAATATCAAAAATCTGTTATGTTTTCTTCGCCTTAATTTTAGTTCATTGATGCCCTACAAATAAATAATGATGATTTACCGATGCAGACTTATATTGTACACGGCGATTCTAAATTCAAATGATACTGTTCTATTGATCTACAAGATGAATCAACTGAGACGGCATGTGCTATTCTCATCAACGAGTAATTGATACTTTTTACAGCACAATGACAAATTTTTACAAACCATCTACTATGCTCCTGCAACCCGCAATTCACCTAAGGATCTCAAAATGCCTCAAGACATTTCAATCATGTTACTTCAAATAATCTATTATAGGTTTCAAATCATAAATGGCTTTAGAAATCGACACAATATAGCGATTAAATTTTCTTTATCGCAATACAGACAAGATTCGTAGCATATTATGAGACTTCATATAGTCGATTTGGCACATAGGACACAATACAACTCTATGCAAAATGTGACAATAATAATAATGGATGAATATGTTGTGGGCACAACTAATTACTTAATTAAATAATGTGTTAACACTTTTAAAGCATACAAGAAGAGGATCATGTAAATATTTATAAGCTATCTCCTACAATTACTTTTTGTATTCTCACGCACTCTGTAATTATTGCATTTTTGTCATTTCCCATGTAAGAGATGACAATAAGAGACGCCAATGTAATTTCTTCATCGTTATTCTACGTACGTACATTCTTCTTCTTGACTAATAAACATCTCAGGTTCTGATAACTAATCTTCATATATACTCATTCATACTCGCACGTGTGGTTGTCTAAGGCTTGGGCGAATGTGCGATAATTACTGCATGTTCCCACATATGACACTCAATTAGTCAAATCTGAGAGTTGTTGCAGAGGTGTAGACATACACTCAGCCAGCTATTTAAGCGCAGTCCCTTTCATTATGAAATTCTTCGGATGAACAACTCCTCCAACTTTATGTCTCTTAGTTCCCACGAATATTTTAAATGCATATTCACTTTTACACAATTCTTTCAGTAAAATCCTATAAAGCCTTTTACAGTTCGTTAGGTCGTCCCCAACCATATTTTTATTCCCTTTCAATACGCCTTGCACAATTTGAACAGGCTCGCAGGAATTAAGATACACTTCTCTTTATACACGTAAACCATTACAAACTCACATTTATTATTAATAGTTTCATTTCCTCATTTTTTTGTCTTTTCTATTTACTTAGTTGTCCTGTAATACACTCTTTGTAGTAAATACTTTAAACTCTCATTATGATACATTACGTGAGTTTGAGAATTCCAAAACTTATATGTATATATTTATATTGACTGATGATGGGGCAATCCTCCTTCATAATATTATTTACGATTCAAGCTTAATCGAAATAACAATAATAATCCATCATTCATCATTATTCACTGAAACCCTTCACAATCAAGATATCAAGGATAGTTATATTCATTCAATTATTTCATTTACGCAAAATTACACTTATACTCCTGCAAATATTTCATCAGCTTCTATAAAATAATACGCGCACGTACAGTTTATTACACTAATGTCAGTATAATAATTTGTAAATCGTACAATACAATTATTCCATTCCAATACATAAATAATATATTAAATATAAGCCTTGCTGAAATACACAGAGAATGTACAATCGCTCGCTATAATTGTGTCAGCGGTTAAAAATATGACGAAATTTTTAATTCTGATTTTCCATATAAAAACAGTCACGCTTGGTGACAAAAACTTTTCTTTCTTATAAATATATCTGTCAAAGAGTCGTCGTACATTGCACCTCTCTTCCTTTTAGCAAGAAGAAGTCTCTGTGAGTTTGAAGAATATTAATAGAGATGTCAAAAAATAGGTGGATTATTATGCGACGACGATACTGTCAACCTTCACTCTATATACACATATAGTTACACGTCTCATCTCTTATTGTGAATTCCTTTCTTGAGCATTTCGATCCTACTACCCCCTAGGCTATATAGCATCCAATTAAAGTCACCCACTGGCAGCTTCACATGCAAATCTATTTGAATTTATCAACCGTACAATGGCAAAAAGTTTGTAACTCGTACAAACGGAAGAAAACGGGTGTTTTACCTTCTTACAATAATAATACTTGGGTAGCATCATCACTTGTAAAAAGTAATGTGATCTTTCTACAGACAAAAATAACAAAGAAACGATCAGAATATCAAAGAATCAAAAAAGGTTCTTCTCCTTTTAGTAGTGCAACCACAAGAAATGCTGATGCGATTCAAATTGAGAAGATATTGTGTGGTGCGAAAGACTTACTAATTACCAGGAGTAAATGCACGATGGACAATATATCAACTGCACATGCAACTGGTGAGAATGTATAGAGACAGCTTATCTACCATGATAAAATAGAGCTATATATGGTTTATATATGTATGAATGTCTGACTACATACTACCGTTTTGTGTCTTCACACCAAATAAATTCTTCTCTTTATTCGCCGATCTACAATCAGAGAGATACAGTTAGACACAATGCATCCCATTTTCTCAGTCATTTGTGAGTTTCCATCCAAAGAACTCATCTTTTGTGAACTGAATCTCCTCACTCACTAAACTGTGTGGCATAACGTAATTACGTGAGAGACTTACTTCGAACTTTGAGATGAAGTCCCGTGCGAATCCTCATGAGGGAAAGACATTCGTGGTGAACAGCCGCTGAGACTGGAAATCCGTTCACTCGCAGAATTTGATCTCCAACCTGAAATATTCAAGATTTGTTATATGAAAGCGCAATCACTCAGAATCCTTATGATGATGAGTGGAAACAAGAAAGAAGTACGTAAAGTGAGGAAAGCCAATAAAGTACAACAGGAGAATCTGCTTATTATTATTATTACTTAATAAATCCATCAGACTCGAATGTGCAATTTATTAGTCGTAGACAAGCCTATGGTACTAGGCACAGCCACAACAAGAACAGGGAAAGTGCTCTGACAACTTTTTGGTTTTTGGTGTGATTTCGTGTTTTACATGATCATTTCAACTCACTTTTATTTGCTAGACATGTGTCCCTCGGAACACAAAAAATTGTAGCAGTTGGCAGTATATAATATTCCCGTCCAATTTATTACACTTAGAAACTAGCGAAAAACAACTGTAAAAAGTAAATTATAAAGAAATCAAAATGTGGATAATTTAACTGCTAGGAAATTCATTTTTCTGCCACAGGTGATTACGATTACAAAACTGATGAATGATGGATGAGAATTCAATCGCTGAATTATACCGTTTTGTCAAATGAATAAAAACTGCATATTATACTTTGCACCCACTTAATAATATTTGGAATTTCTGGTGTTTTATACAAAACTAATATTAATATTACGAAAATTCAAACTAGCATTTCCGTCTTGTCACCACTAAACTATTATAGCACAGACAGCAAAGAAATATTAGCGAAATATTATTCAGATACATAATAGTTGTTGTGCAAAAGTTAGTTAGGAGCACTTGTTTCCCACACCTTTAATATTCCCCATGACATGACAAAAACCTATTTAGTCTGTAATTCACGTATGATCATTGTGATTATCAGGCTTACCATTTAATATCACAAACAAACATTTTTAAATGCAATTATTATGAATTATTATGCGGCTCGCTTTTGACTGTCACTCGCTCTATACTTCTCGACTTTTAAAGTTTTGCCAAAATTGAGCTAAATTATTTAATTGTGCCCAATAAGTGGTTAGGGTGCAAAATCATTTGTGTTTAAGATATTTTCCTTTTGCCGAGCTTCAGAAATGAATGTGTGTTTCATATTTATTGTTGAAATCTTCGAATGTTCGATGCGGCTTTGGTGAAAAAAAATCAGACAGTGTTTGCTAAATGTGTTGTGACCAAATAGAGAAGTTTACTCTCCTCCTTAAACTTTAAATTTATGTCACACTTCCTCTTTCAAAACTAAGAGAAGGAGTATAGTATATGCTCAGTTTTCCAATCTTTGATAAGCTAAACTGAAGACAATTAGAGTGCAAGCAATATATACACAATTGATATTGTGTATGCATCGTGTGACCAATCAAGTAAGCAACTACAGCAAAAACTGTGAGAAATGAGTTTTAATCCAATCCAAGAATGAGACAAAAAATACTGAAGAATTTCATGCCATTTTAAAGGATTAATAATCTTTACCATTTTTTTGATCTTTTTTTTTTTGTGAATAAATTAATTTTTCTTCGTTTTTTTTTTTTTTTTTTTTTTTTATAAAATATATTTCCTCTTTTAGTGAGTGAGCAGTACCGTGAGTAGTTAATCTTCACATCTCGCAAAACTTTAATAGCAATGTTACACTTATTATTTTATCAGTTTTTCCTTACCTTTAGACCTTGACGATAAGCAATCGACCTCGGGTCAACAAAAGACACGAAGATGCCCGTTCCATGTTCATGTCCACCTCGAACAGAAAATCCAAA
>Ga0194135_10001209_pt1 | contig 15229 bp, 18 predicted proteins | sample LitLau_LLRF_2013_FD_134024 | JGI IMG/M metagenome (GOLD analysis project Ga0194135, IMG submission 134024) | Freshwater sediment microbial communities in response to fracking from North America - Little Laurel Run_MetaG_LLRF_2013 (version 2) | ecosystem: Environmental > Aquatic > Freshwater >...
TTGTAATTATTGTTGAAGTCGCAGGTTTATTTTTTCTGGCGAGGATCATTGACGGCAGGAAGTCCGACAGTAACACTATCACAAAGAGTTAACAATGCAACTTTTGTTCTGGAGTCTCTCACGCACAGTATCAGACAGGAACTCTAATTTGTAGGATGACTTTATTTCTAAACCAGAGTGTGAAAATTGTTTGTAACGTTTTTAGTATTACATTTCCAGCAGATGTAACTGATTTTGTCGTAAACATCAACAGTCCTTTCAAAAGTCAAAGCCAAACTGTCAAACTGACAGCTATCATTCGGTACGACTCATATTTTTTTTTATTTGAACGGATATTATATCATTCGTGGATGGTATATAAATTCCGTCTAAATTTCTCTTCAGAACTTCATCGTTTGAAATTGAAGAGAATCATTGTGGAGAATTTCTTCCGGTCGGGAAATGGGGGCGGAAATGGTTGCAAGATTAGGACCGTTGGAAATTTCTGCTAACGTCCTTACATTGACAGCCACTTGGACTTCTCTTATGACATTTATCGCATTCGGCCAATTTCCCAACTTCCTAGTTTCCTATTACACTCTGGATATGTTGGGAGACCAAGTGAAGTCTACCTTTGTTGACACGGAGGATGCCTTTGATTTCATTATCGGTAAGCAGGTTGCAAATGCAATCGGATTCAGAGTGAAAGCAAATTTCAATATATTTTAGCGTCCTTGCATTATTGGCATTTGATTAGTTGGTGCTGGTTCTGCTGGATCAGTGCTTGCCAACAGGCTCACAGAGAATGGGAAATATACGACACTGCTTCTGGAAGCTGGGGGTGAGCCAAATCCTTACCAACATATTCCAGCCCTTTGCCTTTTTCTTCTCAACCGTCCTTACATTGATTGGCAGTACAAAACTGTCCCACAAGAGAACGCCTGTTTAGCAATGAAGAATCAAGTATAATATATCCTAGGAATGCTCAATTTTCTAATTGGTTTCTATATGGTTAATTATCTTTAAATTATTTACTCCACAGCAGTGTTACTGGCCCAGGGGAAAAGGTTTGGGCGGAAGTAGCCTTCTTAACTTTATGATTTATACGAGGGGACACCCATTGGATTTTGACAACTGGGCAAGTATTACAGGGGATGAGCGATGGAGTTATGAGAACGTATTACGATTTTTCATGAAATCTGAAGACTACCGAGGAGAATTCTTTAAAGGTAAAGAAAATGACAAAAGGACGAGAAACAATCTTTATTTAAGTTGAAATCACATTTGTACAAATTTTTTAGAGGAGTACCACGCCCGCGGTGGACTGCTTAAAGTTTCTCAAGCACCCTATTATCCCACAGGTGGACTAGGTGAAATGTTCATAAAAGCAGGAAAGGAACTTGGGTATCCCACGGTTGACATCAATGCCAACTATACTGAAGGTTTATTTTAGTATGATCTTACAGAGATTTTATTTACTCAAACTGTATTAATTCTATGGATGAACTTTTCAGGACTTTCGCCAGTTTTCTCTACTCAAATGAACGGACTTCGTTGGAGCACCAAACGAGCATTCCTTGATCCAGCTATGACAAGGAAAAATCTTTTCATTCACAAGTTTTCCCATGTATCCAAGGTAGTCTATTTTTTGTGTTAAATTCCAGGTTGGATTAATCATTCCAACTCCAAATTAATCGTCTTAGATTCTTTTCCGGGGATTGAGCAATGAAGCGTATGGAGTTGAATATTGGCGTCATGGGGTGAAGCGTACTGCCCACGCTAACAAGGAGGTCATTCTCTCTGCTGGTGCTGTCAACTCTCCGCAAGTTCTTATGCTTTCAGGGATTGGGAAAAAGGGACATTTGGAAAAATTAGACGTAAGCAAGGGACTGCTAATATGGATGCGTATAATTAGTTATTCATATTAAAATCAGAATAAGTTTGTTGAATCAAATCTTACAGATTCCAACACTTGTTGACGTACCAGTAGGATTTAACCTCCAGGATCATATTTCAACCGGACTAGGGCCAATACTTTTAAATGAGAGCATCACAACCATATTCGACCGGGATATAAATGCAGAAGCGATTCAAGAATTCGCAATTTCTGGAAAAGGAAGACTAACAACAGCAGGTGTTCCTGCTACAGCATTCTCCATCACTCCTGTTGCAAAGGGAAGGAATGAAGGAAATTGGCCTGACGTCCAGTACCTACCTCTTGGATATGGTGTCCATGCTTCCGTTGTACCAGACAATGCGCTGACATTTAATATGCGTGAGGAAGTAATCTCCCAATATTTCCTACCTCATCAAGGGAAAGACTCTTTTCAAATCATCGTTAGTCTTGCCAGACCAAAAAGTCGCGGAACCATCCAGTTGAAAAGCTCTGATCCCTTTGAGCCTCCAATTATTAATCCAAATTACTACGAAGAGGAAGGAGACATCCTGACCGTGCTGGAAGGAATCAAAACATCCCTTCGACTGGTTGAGAATACAAAGGCATTTCAGGGACTCAATGCCTCCATGAGTACCGTCCCATTTCCTGGTTGTGAATCTCATGCTCATAGAAGCGATGCCTATTGGAAATGTTTCATAAAATCATACTCCCTAACGGTCTATCATCCTTGTGGAACTTGTGCCATGGGGAGTTCCACTTCCCCGGATGCAGTTGTTGACTCGGAGTTGCGTGTAATTGGAACGAGAGGCCTCCGAGTCATTGACGCATCCGTCATGCCTACCATACCGGTAGGAAATCTGAATGCCCCCACTATTATGATTGGTGAACGAGGTGCCCAGTTAATTCTGGACCATTGGGAAGGACTAGAGAGGGCAAAGTTAGAGAAATTCCTCCTAAAAACAAAGAATCGCCCCACCGCTCTCGGCTATAAGTGACTTCTTTGAATGAATGTTTTGAGATTATTATTTAAAAAACTAAATTTTATGGAAAAATACATTACAAGTTGTTTCTAGTACGAGCTAGAAGGATTTGTTAAGTAATTCCGCAATCAATTACGCGCTGAATTCCGACCAGGTGAGTTACGGAATAAGGTGCTGTGAAGCATACTGCCAGATAGCTATAGCCCCTGTAACATGAACGTTGAGGGAACGTACCACTCCAAGTTGTGGGATTTCCAGACATTTATCCACGACATGGAGAAGCTCTGCTGGAATCCCGCGCTTCTCGTGCCTAACAGAATAAAAAGAAGTCGGTTTTGTATGTTTAATCAAATATATACATAAGGTGGTCTCTGGCATATCTCTTACCCTAATAAAAGAACAGATTTCCTGGGAAATGAATACTGATTCAGTGGGATGGATCCTACCGCTTGTTCAATGGCAAGAATTGTGTAACCTTTGGCAGCATATGAGCTCAGGAAAACCTCCAATTCTCTCGGAAGTACCTAAAACGAAAAGAAACGTAAAGAAATTACAATACTATTTAGGCTGAAATCGAGTGAACTCATAGCTTATATGGTTATTTACCTCCATAATTTCCACCCAATTATGAGAGGAGACACTTAGGGTTTTAAACTGTTGATCATTCAGGATTTTGAGACTGGAAATAACTAGTTTGGATACACCAAAGATTTCACTCGAGCGACACAGGCCGCCAAGATTTGGGATAAGATCAACCAAGGAAGCGACGACAACGAGTCCTTCATTCGTACAACTTTTTTTCCGTTCCTGGATTATTTCTGAGAATTGTGTCAACTCCTCCTCAGCCACGGGTAGGAACTTCCATGGGTTCACTTTCTTTTGTAAAGAGGTTTGACTTCGGAATAACTTGGGTGGTAGCACAGCATCATTAGAAAGAATTCCCTCTGCTGATTCCTCTCCCATTTCACGACTGGTCTCTTCAGATAGAAATTTTCGACTGGATTCACCCGAACGAAGAATGTACTCTTTCCTTCTCGTTTCGGAATGATACAATGAGATTTGGATTTTCTGAAACTTGGGGCAACTGCCAATCAAACTTAACAAATCCTTGCGCTGGATGCTTTCGTCAAATGACATTCCGGACAAGAGAGGGACGTCAATTAGAACTGCCTATAAAATTCAAGGTTTAAAGAAAACTAAAAGTAAAACTAAAAAAGTATTTATGTTTTACAAACATAAATACAAAAATAAATGGGCAATGAGTCGGGTGTACCTCTAAGTTAAAATCGGTTACTGGATGGAAATAATCAACCCAGAAATCTACAACTGCACTCGTTGTTTTCAAAAACGTTCCCGAGGTGGCGAGGGAGCCTTGGATAAGATTTTTATAAATGACTTCATAACGCTCTAGACTGTCCACAGAGAGGTTCGAAATCCACTTGTCATAAATCCGTAGAAAGGAAAGCTAAAATGAATCAAAGAAAAGACATTATCAATAAATCAGGTTTGGTTAATAGCATAATGATGACAAAGCAAGTCATGGTTACGTACGGATGCGTACACTCTAACGGGTAGATGCTGCCCAATCAAAAGGTTTACAAGCATGTCCATCACCCTTGTGATGAAAACTTTATCTGCAGAGTACATTTCTCCAGAGATGATTCCTTGTACGACTTGCAAAGCAAGTGTAGAAAAACTACATCCAAATCCAGCCCTTTGTCCCATGTGCTGTTGAACCAGAAAACAATCTTGTATTGTAAGGAAACAGTATTCCTTGCCAAAAAAATAAAAATTAACTTAAGGCAAAAAACATGACAGAAGAAGACATTAACCTTGACAGAAGCTTCTAAGAATTCAATCCGTAATTCCTGGAATTTGATTAAGTTCAACGCGATGATCCACTCCATCAAGTACCGAACACTTTGCTGTGAACTATCCCGACAAAGCGTGGTCATCAGTCGCGAGGTCACTAGTTTAGCTATACCCTGTAGCAAGCAAGGAATGCGTTCGTTAAATCATTCATAGAAAATGTGAACAGAAAACGATATGTGATGCCTTACAGAAGTGAAGTGGGGCTGGAGTAACAGGAGTGTCTGGGCAATGCGCTGCTTGATACGGTGAATTGGAGAATTTCCAAAGTATCGACAATTCCTTTCCGATCCTTTGTCATTTATCTCCAGTAAGTGCTCAACCACTGAGCTCAGTGAAGCGGAATTGCATTCATTGAGCATCTGTAGGTCAAGGAGTGTCACGAGTCCAAGAATGCGAACATTGCAGTCTGCTGTCAAAATGAATTCGGGTCTAATGTAAGTAAAAAAAAAATTATATTTATTGGCTTTACATAGTCTCGCGTAGACTAACCATTCATGGCTCCTATTTTCTTTTACAAATAAGAATTGTTCCGCACTTACTTCTCCCAACTCTTTATTCCCAGTAGACAATCTCGGCGCCAGGAGATTTCCATCGTTTCTTGTTTGCACTCGTAGTCGTAGATTCGGGAAACCAGGCTGTATCAAGAGAAAAGATTGATATAATTTAAATATTATTTTAATGGGAAATAGTAGTTGGTAATTCATATCGGTTAATGTTATTTAAAGTCTAACCGCATGTGCTTCATTAGATGAACTCCAAAATAGGTGGCCCGGATACAAACGTTCTTAATCTCTTCCAACCTAGTCCCGTCCTTTCCTTCATAGCTCAATGTCGACAATTTCTCGAGTAGTATTAAAGGGATCCCAATAATGGTTTCACCTTTTTCAAAAATCTTCATTGCATACTGATAAGGAAATCAATAAATGAATTTGTTTCATGAGATTCAATTATTAAGTGGTTTTCTTTAAAGAATTAAAACGTAAACCAACCTCAGCCAGAATTTGACAGCCTTGGAAGTACTCATGCGTAATAAGACCCACGAAACTGCTCACACCCTTCCAAAACAAATCGGATCTCTTCATTTCCAGCACTTGCGACCAACAGTATGAAACGAACTCCATCATCTCGTGCCTTAAAATAAGATAAGAACAAAATTAAATCAACCAAATATTTTTCTGTTCTATTAGTTTAGTTTGTTTACATTCTTGGACAAAGCTGAGGAAAAGAGAGACAGGAAATGATGAAATTGATTGAGGCAACTATGCCAGTGGGCGGAAGTATATCCATTGATCTGACCATGGAGAGGGCTTGAGCATTGATTTTTACTTGAGTGTTCCCAGGGGTGACAGAGAGTACTTGCAGGATATGCGAAAGCATGTTGATTCTGGACTCGTAGAATTTGGAAACTAGATGTAGATCCCTCTCCCCTTCATAATTTTCGAGTTGAGTACTATCAAGAACCTTTTGGAACACTTCGTGATTACAAACTGGAGAGGATTGAAGAGCAAACGTAACGAGTACTTTGCTGAGAATGAGTAGTCGGGAAATCTTTCGAAGATCCGTGCCCATCGATCTCCCAAGATCAGAAATATTACTAATCTCTTGCTCCAAGATCTTATAAGTTTCCTCCAAACTCGAATGAAAATCAAACTTGGATTCCAGGATTATTTCCAACAGATGATACGTGTGAGCTGCTGGGTCGAGTTGAGTTGGACTTTCGCTTATACGAGTTATTCCCTTTGTAAAGACATCATTGAATATTCCATTTCGTAAATCAGTTCCCATTCCTCGTGTTGCACAGAGTCCAAGGCACTGTAGAAATTCCAACATCCCAGGGTTTCCATCCAGGAGATCCAAATGACTGGCGACAACTCCATCCGTGAAGGAGTCTTTATCCGACTCTTCAACAATTTGAAGTTTCTGGAACAAGATTATAAATATTAAGCGACCAGTAGCTCGCATTTCGTCCCCTGGCGCCGACGCACTCGGAGTTTCCAGGATTGTTGAAAAATTTAAGGTTCGGAAATGCCTCCAGTTAGAGCAAATTCCATTTCGACTTAATTGGAGAAAAAATTGGCGGACGCTGCTGCACTTCAAGGTGTCAACCTCTTGATTATGATCACTATTGCCCGAGTTATCTGCTGGAGTGGGATAGAGCTGGCTGAAAATGGAGATGATTTCAGTCTCAATGACACTACGAATGTAGCTGCTGGCAATGGTGGAAATGTTTCCAAGAAAAGTGTTGAGCAAGTTCAAATCTACATTACCAAGAGAATGCACTGAGGACAACTCTGATAGGGATGAGGAGAGTGCTTTCAAGATAAAAATAGCAGCAAGTGGACTCAAGCCTTTGCCTTGACTATCGATTAGAAACTTGAATAGAAATTGAAAAATTGATCCAGGTTGAATGTCTTCTTCCATGTTGATGAGGAACTTCCCAAACGTTTTGGCAGCCATGAAAAACTGTTGAGCTCCAGGAAATATCCACGCAACACTGTCCCTGATCTTGGGCATTATCGTCAATTCTAAGAAATTCAGGAACATGCTCCTAGTGGTCAAGTTATCTTCTCTCTCCCCAAGTTGTCGTATTGTTGACCGTGCACTCATAAAAGCGTTCAGACCCATCTCCACGATTTTCCTATTGTCGTGATGGATCATTTTTTGCAGAATGGTGAGATGGGCACGTAGAAGGAACTCATCAGTTTGAAACTCTTGGGATCGTCGTTCAAAATTTATAAGAAAGGGTTCGATTATGTGGGATTGCTTCTCATCAAGTATTTCAAAAGTATCAAAGAATAAAGTGATTGGTGAGCTTGGGTCCTCTGTTTCCGGAGTGGTGAGTAGCCGGAGTAGATGGAGGGACAGCTTTCTCTTGGACACATTTTCAGACAGGAGATCGATGTGAATACGTGACAGAATCCTCTTGTCTGATCTTGTCAGTTGGATTAGTTGAGCCTGATTAGATTCAGTACTTGACTTTTGGATGTAAATACAAAGAGCCTTCATGTCAATGTCAATGGACAATGGCTCCTCAGCACCCTTGTCTCCATCATCACGGTGGTCCACTTTGACTTCCTCGGAATTGAGCTTGAGCTCCGTAGGTGGTTCTTCCATTTGGAGGACAAAATGATGAGGAACCTACGAACTCCTTACCCCTAAATGAAAGTAAAGTAGAATAAATTCACATATGAGAGAGACGTTCATTTCTTCTACGTTGGAGTAACTTAATAATATTGTTAGGTAACCAACCAAAGTTTTCCATAAAGTAGTAAACTTGGTTTTCTCCTGCACAAGTTAGTAGATTCCACAGTACCACTCATTTTTGGCTATGATTCCACGATCTTGTGCAGATGCAAAAAAAAAGAACGGAACTGAGCTCTTATGTAGCATGTGCCTGACGGATGCCGGGTGAAGGTGGCTAACGATTTATTTTAAGCACAATTTCTTTATTCAAAACTAATCTTGTGCGACTGCTTAGATTGAAATTGGTACACATACATAAACTGCTCAGCTATATTATTGTTTTTTTTTTACCTGGAGCGAGACTGGCGCTTGGCCGGTTCAGGAACACTGATTGAACACGAACAATCAACAAACGTCGTTGTATCCTAATCCAGATAACGATAATTAAGCAGAGAAAACTGGCAGGTTAAAATGTTTTAATATGAAATCAGATGTTTTATCGAAGTTAACTGCACGTTTTCGGGTTGCACCTATTTTCCTTCGCACAACTGAGTTTCATTCGGAACTGGATTGGGCATCTACCAATGAACGGTGATCGTCGCTTCCTTGCTAAAAAGCTGCTGTTCGTTGGACTTACAATTAGAGAGAATTTAATGATGGGCAATTGACAAACATTTTGGTTAATTTTTACTAACTTATTAGCCAGCGGAAACTCTAACAGGACAAAATGGAATTATGATTGATAACGACTAATTATGGAACTAAACCTTGTAAAACAAATCGTAAATCAAAAACCTACTTCCTAAATTTTGTTCCGAGCACAAAACTAACGCTGGCAAGGGTGGATTTATAAGTTATTGTTAGAAGGTAAAGCTAATTTTTGGTGAGATTTGGAGGAACAAAATGACGAATTTAACATAAAACTTTAACATTAGCTGACGTTGGATCACAATGCGAATTGAGGTTATGGCGGCGGCGATAGTCTTCTGCTGACTCCAACTCCAATTCCTATTGGCACTACACCACCACTCAAGGTCAACCTGAACCCCTGAACCCATTGTATACTTTATTCACGGATGCTTGACTTAATATTTTGCGAAGACCTAAAAGAAAATATGGAGATTAATAAGTGCTAACTTACCGTTTGATTCCAATACTGGGAGAAAATGAGCGAAAGCTTACCCGCTTTGTCTTCCTCCGAGAGATCGTTCTTTGGGAACTCAACATCAAATGTAATCGTGAGAGTTCCATAATTATTATTATTCTCATAGGATGGCATGCCCTCCCCCTTCTTGCGAATTCGAGCTCCAGGCCATGTTACCTTCTCCCTCGAGATGTGTACTTTGTGGCCGTCGAGATGCTCAATGCTCATCTCAAATCCACTGAGAGCATCCTGGAGAGAGATCGTCACGTTCGTGTAGAGATCATCACCCTTCCGCTCAAAACGGGCATGGGGGGCTGTCTTGATCCGAATTTTGAGGTCTCCTGGTTCTCCGTCAATATGCGGCTCTCCTTCGGCTACAAATCGAGTCTCTTGCCCATCTGTCATTCCTGGTTCAATCTCGAATTCCAGCATTCGCTCCTCACTGACGAATCTACGTAGAAAGTCAAGACAAGAATTTGAATTATGTCAAACAAGACATCAAAGGGATCCTCAAATGACAAACGTGAGTAGGAACAAAAGTTTCTTACTTAATGTTCGGACAATCGTCGCAGACGGCTTGTTGTGTCATTTGGAATCTACCAGGACCTAGTTGTCGAGTAACCATTTCCTGTCTGCAGTTGCATTTCCTTGTACCGGAAGCGGGTTTTGCAACCGGCTTGTTACGAGTAATCTGGAGAAGACGTGAAGAATGAAAGTGAAAATGACAGATATATTTGTTCCATAAATTGGAATTACTCATATATTCACCTCCACAAAATTTCCAGAATAGAGTTCCTCGAGTGTAACTTGTAGGTCTAGTACAATGTCGGCTCCACGTACAATCTCCCTGGACCGTTGTTCATTTCCGCCGAAGAAACCAAAATCTCCAAAGAAGGATTGGAAGGGATCCATGGAACCAAATCCAGGATCCTTCTTGAGACAGTCTTCACCACATCGATCGTACAATTCCCGCTTCTCACTATCAGCCAGCGCTTCATAGGCGGCACTCAAGTCCATGAATTTCGTATTTGCATCTGGGTCGTCTGCATTTTTATCTGGATGGAGTTCCTTGGCGAGGCGACGGTAGGCTTTCTTTATCTGGTTCAAAGAAGCTGAGCGCGTGACTCCAAGGATTCGGTAGAAGTCCCGTCTGAAATAGTTAGTTAGGAAGAATATAATTAAGAATACTAAAAACTCTTAATATGCAGTCAAATTCGAATCGTCCGATTTCTTTCACTTACTCTGACAGAACAATGCAAGAATTGAGCAGGATGAAGAGGAGGGGAATGATGAAATCCAAGTGCTTTCTCTGCATCTTGACAACAGCTAGCTAACGGCGGAAAAGCAGTGAGGTTTAGGAAAGTTGTATCCGCTTTCTGGTTCTATAAAAATTGAAGTAGAGGAGTTGAATTTCCTAAAACAAATAAAAGAAAAGTATTAATTGAAATATGTTTATGCACGTATTAAATATCGTATGTGCTATGGGAAGAACCGCAGAGCTTACCAGAAGAACTGGAACGGATTACGGGCGCCTGTAAACTTCAAGACCGTGACAGACACCAGACCGGAACCGGAAACAAAGTAGAATAAAAACGTACTGGTGATTTGTCAATTGTGAGTGCCAAATCAAAATTCCAGTAAAAAAGGAAGGTAAAATCACAGTCAAAGACTGTGACTGTGGTAAAATTACTCCTTCTCGAAACTTTGAATTGCCGACAACTGTGAGCCTGTCATTGGTCGTTTTTTTCCGCACGGCGATTTGAAGTGATTCGACTCCACGACCCCCACACAACATTGCCAACTTGTTTTCAAGCAGTTATCATCACCGGTGATGGGCATTTAAGTTATGTAATAACTAGCTTTCCATTTATTCTTGTTATCATTAGTTCGAAGGAATTAATTACAGAGTACTATCCTAATTAAGAATCGACTTGTCCAATAATTTCTCATGTTTTCTCTTGTTTCACTGCTCTTCAGACCAATTCAGTGTCCAACACATAAGGGTGAAGGCAGTAAAAATAAAACTGTCAAAGCCAGCCTGTCTAATGAAGCACGGCATTGTATTGCCTTGCTTTGTTTACTATAATCGTTTCTTCATTTAAGTGAAATTACTTCTACTGTTGATTAACCTAACTTTGTTTCAAGTAAAATGTTTACCTTAGTGGCTCAGGGTGCCGAAGCAAAGCTCTACACGGGATATTACGACGGTCGCCCAGTAATTGTTAAAGAAAGGTTCCGAAAGGATTACCGACATCCAACACTAGACGAGCGTCTTACAAAGGAACGGCTACGAGCAGAATTAAGAGGGATCCAACGAGCAAAAGCCGTCGGTAAGTTTCAACAATGGATAAAGAATGTCACATTATCTGTCTCTCTGACACAGGGTAAAGGGGGAGAGAGGTAGGGCAGGGGATTTACCAATTTTAATTTGTTTTTCTCTTCATAAGGTATACGAACCCCTGCAGTTTACTTTGTGGACGGGAAAAGGAATAGCATATACATGGAGAGGATTGACGACGTGGATACGGTCAACGTGGCAATTGGGAAACTCCTGGTAAATTAGTGACTCTTTTTAGTGCATGGAATAATATTTTTCCGCCCGAAGGGTTTTGTCCAAACTGACAGACATCTGGACCAAGGGTTTGTTTTGTTCAGGTTAGGTTAATAGGTTAGAGTAGTGCGGTGAACATGTCTGCCAGGTCAGACAAAAACCCTGAAAAGTTCGGACAATTTAAATGGGAGCCTATTTCAATTACGCTCCGTGCTCTACTGCTTAAGCTCATCTTATTTATTATACGTTTTTCAGATCAAAGGCCCGTCAGAAACTGGAGGAGGGGACGCTGACGCTGGAAATTTGTCAAGGCTGAAGGCGCTTGGCCATGAAATAGGAGTCACTGTAGGAAAGCTTCACGCAGCGGATATAATTCACGGAGACCTCACTACTTCAAATATTTTAGTCAAGAAAGGAACTCAGGACCTTGTACTCATTGACTTCGGCCTCAGTCACATGGATGACACTACAGAAGACAAGGGAGTCGATTTATATGTTTTGGAAAGGGCCCTTGCCAGCACACACTCAAGCATTCCTTGGATATTCGATGATGTCTTGGAAGGTTACAAAAGAGCTAATATAAAGGACGGAGTACAGGTTCTTAGGAAGTTGGATGAAGTTCGGCTAAGGGGTAGGAAGCGGACGATGGTTGGCTAAGTTTATCATAGCCACCAATAAACATATAGTATATAAGTTTCGATTATAAGTGACAAGGTCATCGGATTAGCAAAAACCTAAAAGTATTGACCTCACTTTATTTTTAATTCAAAACATTGCTATAGTCATTCTGTAATAATACCTATTACAAAATAAATGTTCATAAAGTAAGATTTTTCAGTTACAGTTTTACTTTGATTGGCAAGAAAGCGGTTGTCACTTGTGCTCTCCATTTCCATTGTTGCTTGAGTGAGTTTTCGTTTAGGTGCTCGTGCGATGCGGCGGTGGATTTGACGAGGGTAGTGTGAGTTCGCTTGTTGAGATTCACACAGCAGCACAGCGGAGTGATACGAAAGGAGCTGAAAACTTGAAATTGTCGAAGGAAAAGAAGTTCGTGAAAGGGAGCACAGCAGGAGACAAGACACATTTTCGCCGCTGTTAATCATTTCGTTGGTTCAGTTTACTGGATTTGAAGTTGACGTATAGAATGGCAGGTAAGATGAGATGAGACAGTTGGCAATTTTTTGGGATTGAATTAATAATTATAAATTACGTCTAATTCTCTCTGCTTCTCTGTAGATAAATCGTATTCCGGATGGGGTAATGAAGGGGGTAATGACTTTGCCTACTCGTTCAACGACCAGCCCCAACAAGGATTCGAGACTTTCAATTATCAACCATCAAATCCACCGACCAGTAACCAACAACAAGGATTTTACGACCCAAATCCAACTACTCACTACACTTCGTCCCCGGCTCCAAATTACTTTATCCCGCAATCTCCTTTACCCCCGTCCGCCGCAGACTCTTCTGCCTTTGATAACAACTTCCAAGATGAACCACCACTTCTAGAAGAACTTGGAATCAATCCGAGTCACATTGTGGAAAAGACACTGTCTGTCCTCAACCCTTTCCGTCATACGGATGCCGCAATTCTACGAGACACGGATCTGGCAGGACCAGTCGTTTTCTGTGTCCTCTTTGGTTTCATCCTCCTCCTCTCAGGGAAGGTCCATTTTGGATATATTTACGGAATCGGAGTTTTGGGCTGTCTCGGGATGTGCTTCCTACTGAACATGATGAGTGTGAGCGGAGTCTCCCTGGGAGTGACGGTCTCTGTTCTTGGCTACTGTCTCCTCCCTATGGTCGGGTTGGCTGGGGTCAACCTTCTTCTGTCGCTTCAAGATCTAATCGGGATTGCGCTAACCCTAACGGCTGTCATCTGGTGTGCTCTCTCCGCGTCCAAGCTCTTTGTCACCGCTCTCGAGATGCAGCAACAACAACCGCTCGTCGCCTACCCATGTGCTCTCGTTTACGGGGTCTTCGCCCTCCTCGCCGTGTTCTAGTTTTCTAACCATTTACTAATTGGATCTGGACGGAGTCCGACATTCTTATAATCTGTTATAGGCACTAGAGGAAGAAAAATTAAAAAAAAAAAACAAAAAAAAAACATCATCATCTATTTAATCTAACAGCGATTTTGTTCAAATATCAATCTCCAAAGATAAATTCATTAATTATTACGTTTATCATCATTAACGTTCCGAATACTTTAACGTTATTGAAGCGGGAGGTCTTGAACGTTAGAAAATGAAATTCCAAAGGACACCCCCAATTGTTTACGTGGAGACAAGGAAACAAATCTCCACCACTCGCAAATCTCCCTACTCCAAAGTTGTGGGATTTGGGTTTGTTGAGTTGAGAGGATTTTCTTTCAGTCTCATTTTGGAAAGGTTTGTTTGTACTCAAGTGCAATTCGAGTGAGTGTAGTGTGAGTCACTTCACGTTGGGTCTCCTAACTAAGTCACTTCACTAACAAACTAACCAGTGGCCATCCTTAACACGACACGCGTCATCATTTCGAATTTGGGCCATTGACCAGTCACAGAGTGACACATCGCTTGAACTCCTTCACATCTTACGGATTTCCGTTCGGATGCTGGTAGAAATACTGCCTGTGTTGTGGTGGGATCTGGTGTAAGACTGACTGTGTCTTCAATTTGTAGGCGGGGGCGGGGAGAGTAATTACGCATCTTTTGCTTACTGTTACTCAAACACAACTGTACTTTGTCACGGCGAGGCAAGGGACAAGGGAGGGAGTGAAATGGCTGCAACGTCGATTGACCTCATGAAGATCTTCCCAGTCATTGACTTAGGTGACGGATTAAGGGATTCCCCCAAGTTCCGAGCATCCCTGGATGAGAAGATGATCAACTTGGAGAACCTCGAATCAAAAGTTGAGAAATTGTTAAAGGCATCCAATTCTATGATCGAAGCTGGGAAGCATCACCTCAACCTCCAGCAGTATGCTCGTTCAATTTCATATACACTAAAAGTTTATCTATATTTTTTATATTTCAATTTATTATTACACAGTTCCTTCCTAACAGCTTTAACTGAAGTCAATGTTCACTTCCGAGGTGATAAGTTTGTCTACTCTGCCTTTGGTACCTTTTCAACGCAGCTGTTAGAAATGGCCAAGTACCAGACCGCACTCATTGACCAAATTAATCGGGCCGTTTGTCACAATCTGGACAACTTCCTTAGAAAGTAAGCTGTAGTTTGGAGTGGATATTTTATTGGAGTTAATATTATGCTTCCCCAGCTACAGTGTAATCCACTGAGTTGGAATTTTTTTCGCAGGGATATTCGGGCGTGTAAAGATGCCAAGCTACATTTAGATAAATCTGCAACGGACTATGAAAGTGCCTTACTCAAAAACTCAGCAGTTCCAAAGGGAAAGAATTCGGAAGCTGAGGAAGCGACGAGTGTTTTGAATTTGGCGAAGCAGTGTCATCGAACTGCTGCCCTCAAAATGATTTATTCCCTTTCCATCTTTCAAGAGAAGAAGCGATTTGAAATATTGGATAGTGTGAGTACAGGGTTACGAGTTATGGCATAGTAAATTGCTGCTGGGGGATCATCAGAATAAAATTGTTTATACTCTCTAACCAGACCAAAAAAAA
>Ga0194135_10001210_pt1 | contig 15227 bp, 17 predicted proteins | sample LitLau_LLRF_2013_FD_134024 | JGI IMG/M metagenome (GOLD analysis project Ga0194135, IMG submission 134024) | Freshwater sediment microbial communities in response to fracking from North America - Little Laurel Run_MetaG_LLRF_2013 (version 2) | ecosystem: Environmental > Aquatic > Freshwater >...
CCACCCCCACTGCCACTGCTACAACTGCTGCCACTGCTGCAACTGCCAGTACTGCCAATTGATATTCTAAGAAGAACTGTCATTGAATTTGCTGTATATGTAAAGGTCCTTCTTCCGCTTTTCACCTTGAGGGGCGGCAAACCTCGTTTTAAAAAAATGTTCGCGAACAACACGAAGAACAAGACGGAGGATGCCCAGGTCATGATAAAGCCGTATCACTTAAGTGACCCTTACGTTGTCGTACCATCGTCTCCTGGAAGTGGAAACAACGCTAAAAAGTTTGTCGAACGTCGACGAGTCGTAGGTGTCAGTAGGAATAACAAGCAATCGTTCTCTGAGGACGACACTGACTCTACGTCAAATTCATCTTGCAGTCACTCCAAGAAAGGTGAATGGCATTCATTTTTTTGCTGTGTGTTTCACAGTTCATACTTTGAGTTGGAGTTGTTTGAGTACTTTAATGATATATTTAATTTAATTTTGGTTTATTTTGCTGGAAGTGGCGAGGTTTGTTTAGTTTTTTGTGTAGTATTATAATTACGTTTGAATTAGAAGGTGTGTGTGTGTGTGGATATGAGTGGGTGGATTAATTTGTGACATATCCGTAGTTAGAGTTATTATTGATAATTAGAAGAAATTGTTGTTGCAGTTTAAATTGCCTTCACGGGAATTATTACTTTTCAATAGTATTAATACGAGCTAAATATAAACAAGTTCTAATTGGATTTGTATATTATCGTCTTGATAATATGTCTCATGGTAAGATTTTGAGTACATGACAGTCAAAGCGAGAGCTATTCCGAGTTTATTGCTTCGGATTTTTATTCGAGATGCTTTTACAAATTTTAAGTATAGTTTTTTAATAGTTTTTTTTTCGAAAGCTTCAAACGTGTGTAAGGATTGTAATTTAACTGACCATTAATTTTTTAAATTCTACTAGGGCGAGACACAAAGATGGTGTCGGCGAAAGGGAACAAGCGGCGATTAGCTGCGATGTTTACCATGACGTTCGCATTTTTCCTGGTGGAGATAATTGTTGGGTATCTTACTAATTCTATGGCCCTTGTCGCTGATTCATTCCACATGCTCAGTGATGTTGCTGCTCTCGTAGTCGCGTTTGTTTCTGTTAAGGTGATCATAATTGTCATTATAAATGTGACTTAAAGTTGCCGAGTATATCATTATCTTTAATTTGTTTAATTGTTTTGGTTTTAGATGTCTCCTAAGAAGTGGTCGAAAAATACATTTGGATACGCTCGAGCCGAGGTTCTTGGCGCACTCGTCAATGCTGTGTTTCTTGTGGCATTATGCTTTTCCATCATGGTTGAATCCATCAAACGGTTCGTCAATTAATTTGAAACCAGACATGACAATTTCAAATGTGCCTGTTTTAAGTTTTGTATGAAACTACTCTTAGGTTTATTCACAAAGAAGATATCGATGAACCTGAATTGATTCTTGTTGTGGGGGTCTTAGGACTTTTAGTTAATCTAATAGGATTGTGCCTCTTCCGTCGTAAGTAGCTATTACTTTTTAGGGTTTTGGAACACATTTATTCAAGTTTGATTGGTGACAAATAGATCATCATGGAGGAGGTGGACATACTCATCATCACCACACTATTCAGAATCAAAGTCGACTTACCAGGATGGTGGCTACTGATGATAATGAAAATGATGAGCGGGTAACATCTCCAGATAATGCACCACCTCAGGCATCCATTCCATCAGATTTAAAAGCAGCTTCTGCATCTCAAGTAAGTTTTAATGTAAGAGGTCGAATTTTAGGGGTCTAAAGTGTTAATACTCTGGTAGATGAATATGCGAGGAGTGTTTTTGCACTTGATGGCTGATGCTCTAGGATCTGTCATTGTTATCATTTCTGCGTTGGTAATTTGGCTTACGGACTGGGAGTGGCGAATGTATGTCGATCCCTTACTTAGCGTTGTAATGGTAGTCATAATCCTGTGCTCCGTTTGGCCTCTGTGTAAGTTTAAATTGTTCCATTTTCCGTTCTCCCAAAAACTTGAGACCTTGCATTATCAACTACTGAACATTTTATTCCAGTGCAAGAATCTGCCATGATCCTTCTACAAACAGTACCTACTCATATTCAAATTGATGAATTACAACGAAAACTCATTGGTGAAGTAGAAGGGGTCATTGCTGTTCATGAATTCCATATTTGGCAACTAGCTGGTGACAGAATTATAGCCTCTGCTCATATTCGGTACTCAATTTTATCATGTATCATTTAATTGCCACTAATTTAAGAGACCGATAATTGAATTTGATGGGTTTGGTTACAGATGCCGTAATTTGGCTGACTACATGAGAATAGCAGAGAAGGTTAAAGAGTTTTTTCACAACGAAGGGATTCATTCTACCACAATTCAACCAGAATTCGTGGAGGTAAAAATAAAAATATTGTAACTCATGATCATAATCAAGCTGTCTCAGTTTAAGATTGCTATCGATTTTAACATCTGAAAATCTGAAAACACATTTTATAATCACTTATAGCAAGAACCAGATGCCAATAATTCGGACTGCTTTCTTGCCTGTCCTGAAGCTGCTGATGTTCAAGGCGTTGGATGTGCTGCAAGCACCTGTTGTGGGCCTCTACGCTTTAACTTGATGGACGCTATTGACATTCCACCTCCAGCTGAAGGGGACTTGCTCATGCAAGGAAGCAACGCGTGTTAACTGCTAAATTTAACTAGGGCCTCTGATAATTTATTGTTGTTAATCTTATGAATTATTCCTGTTTATTATTTATTTTTTAATTAGGGTGACATTGTCTTCCTTCCAGACAGTCGATGTTGCAGATAAGTTTGAGCCTACGACTTTCACAGTCCCTAGTCTTTTTACATGAATCGTATTGCTTGTCGCTCATGTCCTTCTTAAATGAAAGGATATGCTACTTCGTTTCCCCAACTTCTTTCCAGTGCATCTAGTCTCTTGTATGTTGTTGAAATAGTTCAGAGACGTACTTATAGTTTGATTTAGTATTTATGATTTGAACTGTACTTCGAAGCAATTAAGTAAAGCTTTTTTACTATACTCCCACCAGGAGTCGATTAGTAAATGCTATGTCTGATAATTTAAGAATCTGTTACCTTTATTATTACTAATACAACAAAAAATTGGAACGAGTTTGGTGTAGAAAGAGATTGCATCTTGTCAACTACTTATTACTGACAAGAACGGTAGTGTTATGAAATTGTAATTACTGCAGCCAAGATCTGCAGTTGTGATGTAATTTAAGGGGTTTTCGGTTGACTAATTTTAGGTTGTATAAATTATACTTTTAAAATACCTCAGTGAATCGTCTTGAAAATCATCAGAAAATTCGTAGACATTCTTGTGTATTTAAAGTATGTGATATAGACCATGGGTGAGAAAAATCGAATTTCATTTATTTAGAATGGCTTTTGTGTTGTTTCCTGGAAGTCAGACTAGTTTGTATTACTAAAATAACATTCTGCAGGAGAGATTTTCATTAAAACGATTATCATTAAAGAAACTGGTATGACATGTCGTAAATTTTTGGCGTAACTGATATGTTACTACTCAAACTGCTCGAGTGGTTTCATTCTGTGTATTAAGTTTTCTTATGATTAAAATGAGTATATTTTTAAGTAAACGGAGAATTTGAGAGCAATAAGATTGTTGAGTTTACTTTAAAACTGATGGCAGTAATTATTATGAAAATTTTATTATGAAGGTCTTGTTATCATTATTATTGAAGTCATTGAACATTTATTACAACTTGGTGTACTTTCTTAAATTGAGGAATAAAGTGACAATGTTTCTTGAACTGTATAGTTATTAATAATTCATCATGGTAAACTTTTTTATCTGCAACTTGCTTTGAATCTTATTCCCAGAATTGAATTAGATGTACTCTAATACACTACTAGTTTTATAAATTGTGCGAATCTCTTCCGATCAACCATTCATACGGCCAGCAACTTTTTGGCCATGTTACCTATTTCAACATTACAAGTATGTCAACATTTAAAGGTCAGAGGTGATAGGGTACATTTGTCATGAATGCAATTCTTTTTTAAATTATTCTGAAGCCAGGTACTTGCAGTCATGAAAAATTACCGCATTTCTATTAGGTATTATTAACATAAATCATTAAGGTTTACTAACAACGGATCATTTGTAGTTTGATCAAAAGTGAGCTTTAAAGCACCTGAGCATGCAATATTGCTTCAAGACATAGAAACTATTACAAAACTTAAAATTCGAACCAATACTGATTTGTTATTAGTGACAAACTTCTTTTCGGAAGTCCGAAGTCCCATAAATGCATTCGGTCAAAATTCGGCACACAACAGTACAAAATAATACTAATGGAAGATAATATAAAACGTTATTGCTACACCTACACATATTAGCTAATATCAGAGTCGTAGGTCAAGAATAATAAGTTGAATGGCTCTTCAAAAATGCTGTCTTTCTTCACATGACTAGATATGGGATTCATATTAACAGCATATAAGCCCTTCAAAAGTTAGTAGTATAACCTATAGATATCTATGTGGGTAAAAACTTTGGTGTAGCATAGAACCACTCTCTTATCTTTAGTTGCAACATTTTCCCCAATATTAGCTGCTGCACCTTTTGACCAGATAATTCGACAACTAGATCGTAAGGTTGTCGGCTTATGTTTGGACATTTCCAAAAGTCCCTGGAGGAGGTCTATAGAGCTTAGGTAGAGCAAGTACTTGTAGGCTATTAAATGCATATTTACGTTGTCCAATATTCTTCAAAGTGTTCTCTCTTCTACAGCCCTCGCTGAAATAACATAAAATCGATAAGGCCAACATAAGTGAGTGATACGTGAGTGAGAATTTTTTATGGAGTGAAAGACTTTTAGTTACCTGCGCATAGCATCCAATGCCGCAGAAAATTCATGTTCCGCTAAGTCGTACTCTTGTGACAAGATTTGCACTTGTTCTAAAGTTACTGACATTGATGTACGGTCTTTTCCACTTTTGCAGCTTGAGTACCTAAGACCTGCATAATAAAACCATAGGAGATTAGATATGAAATACAGCGCCCAAAATTCACAGTTGTATAATCCAACAAACCTACCCATGAGCGCTCTGGTTATCTGAGCTGACAAGTGAATAATTTCTACGTTTTTCTTCTTTTTCGACAAAAGTTCTTGGTGCATTTTATCCAACAGAAGATCTACATTAGGCTCTACAGTATGGTTGCCTAATTCCGGAATTCAAAATATACACTTACTCACTTAGATCACTGACATCAAGTTTCTATTAGATTTAATCAAACTTACGTTTGGAGGTGAACTTAATAGGCAAAGTTAATTTACGAAATCTTCTATAGTATTCATTAAGCCGAGCAAAACTGTCCATGTTGCTTTTCTCTTGAGGTTCCACATTTCCTACCATTTCCGCAATGGAGGCCTGTTCGTTGATACCAATGTTGAAGAAAACTGGCGTCACAACAAAACTGGAACTTCGGCTTCCGTCAAGTGGTAGCATGGAGAATAAGGTTTCAGGAATAGGTAACACAACTTTGAGTCCACTTCGAGACCCATAAACTTTCGGCATTGGGAGACCTCCTGCAACACATCCACTACTACCGTCAGTTCCTCCTACAATCATCACAAACTCCACCGTTTTGAGATCCTCAATTGCGACAATCATGTCATTAAACATTTCTGCTTCATTTCCGTGGTGAGTTAAGAATGAATGGAATGAAATAAGAGGTCCTAATCTGGTCATCACATACAAGAAACTTGGATCTGGCTTCCGACACCACAATCGACTCATTAACCCGACTACCAAACTTGTCAACTGGAAATTTAAAAGTCACCACTCAGTATATAAATTTTTTGCAACCTTACGTACTACTTTAAACATATTTATCGTTATCTTACGGCATGTGAGAAACAAATGTCGCGTCGATATTTTAAGACATGGCCCAGGTCGTTTCTTTCCTGGAGTCTGAAAATGGAATGCGCCAATCTGGATGTTTTCAGAAGGCCGTCTAGGGCTAATCTTAATTTTTTAACACTAGATCTCAGTTCTTCACTCCAATCCCCGTGTTCCGAGACGGTCATAGCTGTCATTGCATTGATTTCTGAGCCTGAAGATTCGATTGTTGCACTAACAGCAGTTTCAGCTGGCTGCTTCTCATTTTTACTCAGCACAGGACTTCCAGTTGAAGACGACAATGATTTTCTCCAATTTACTGCTCCACTGGAAGCCCCATTATTATTTAAGGTACTTAATAGAGGAGTTGTGGTATGGATATGAACAGAATGAACACGGGAAACCCCTTGAGATGAAGATCGAAAGGACTCTATTTCAGCCCCTTGTCCGCACAAAACTTTAACTTTGCTATTCAAACTGATGAGACTCGCTTGAATATTTAGTTGGGTCAAATCCCACGGCTCAGGTTCCTCACTTGGTCTGTAGTAATTGGAAGATGGAGAGTCCAGAAATGATTTTACAATATCCTCTATTCCCACACCTGAGTCTGGCGTGTTGTCTTCACCAGTATCTTTAGCCTCTCTTTTAATTAAGTCCACGAGAGACCTCAGAGGTGAGTTTGGAGTGTCTACAATACCTTCGTCAACGAAGTCCTTATTGCCACTCCCCGACAAGGATGTAGAAGCAAAATACTCTGCAGGACTCATTTTTTGCCTTTCCAAAAAGTCAAAGGCTTCTTCAATAAGTGATTGGTCACATATCGTCAACAGAAGACGACACTATAGATAAGGATCAATCAATGAATAAACCTGATTACATGCTCTTTCCAAATTAAACAATATAATTATATTGCTTTGCTCCAATTCAAAGGCTTGAGAGCAAATCCACATACCCGGTGATAAATCTCCTGTACAAATCGATGCATTCCATGAGTCTTTCTCTCCTTGGCGAGTTTCATGATAACTTGCATCCTTTCAACAATTTCTCTACGAAGTCTCTTAATTCCTTGCACTGAATGGTGAGTCATATCCACCTTACTTGTAGCCTCTTCTTTTGTCTTATCCCAATTTCTGAGCATCCTAACATTACAACATATTTTCCTTAATCAAATCTGCTTGCAGGCGGTAGCAGGAATCATTAAAGGCTTCAAGCTGGCTAGTTAAGAAAAGACGTACCGTACGAGACCACCCCTCTCATACCCTTGTGCATAAGCTGTAAAAGCTCCCATAGTAATTGTATCATGAAAGCCACTTTTGTGCAAACTCTCGTTCTGTGCCCACATTCTTTGTAAATGTAAATTCAGCGGAACAAATTCCAAAGTGCAATCTGCTTTAGTTGAACTCTGCCGGAATTCCCACCCTCCACTACTTCGTCTTAAGTTGTGCCGTGCTTGCGTGTACAAGTTTATTAGCCACAAATGCCTTTCGATTATATCCACCTGTCTCGAATGCCAAGGTTCTCGAAGTTCTCCTAATCCAATCATTTCTTGAAGTAATTCCTTTTCTTCTGCTATCCAAACGGATCTAAAATGATACATACTTGACGTTCTTTGTATCTAAAAATTAATATCTCAAATCATAACTAACTCACAGTAACTGCTGAGGAAACAGAAAGCTTAGCTTCGACTCCGCCATAATTTCATGAACAAAAATATCCCCTCCCAATCCGGAATGAAATCGATACGTCTGCACAAAAGGATGACTAAAAAGAACACCAAAATTGTTTTGTAATGGGATTTTCAACTTCGTTCCAAGCCTTGGTGGCAGTGATTGTGTTCTTCTGTGAGAAAACATCTAAAAAGGTACAAAATGCCCTTTCATTCATGCTATTCGCCGTAAAAAGTATAGTCACATAGTAAAACCATGTAAAACGTTACTGACAAGGGTCTGGCCAGCAGATCCACAATTTTTGGTATCATATCTGTTTCCGGAAGTTAAACGACAAGGCGTACTCTCTGTGCTTGTTCGTTCTTCTCGCTCCAAGTTCCACACGGTTATACTTAAAAAGCCAGGGTGGGTACTAGGATGAGATTGTGCAGAAGGAACAGGAGAAGTAATAGGTAGTCGTATTCTTTCAACAGATTTTAAAGCTCCCAATAGAAGACTTAGATGACCGACAACAGTTTGAGTTCCAGTCATTCGTTCTCGCACATCGTATACAGAGAAACGGACTTCAGTATCATCAGAGAGTCCATCACTTTCTCGAAAACTTACGGTAGTAAGGAAAACGGGATTACTCGTTCTCTACAATTCAGAAGAAAATGACATTTTAGTCTTCGTACTGAAAACAGTAATTTGATCTCTTTCCAACCTGAGCAGCTTCTGTGCAAGCATATTTGATCCAATGAGGCGACTTGCTTCGTACATGTACGTAGACCTTTGGATTAGGAGCCCGACCATGGGAGTCACATCTGAGGTTGTCACATGACAAGGAAATGTCACAAAGAGGAGACTCGGCAAGATCTGCCAAAAACACTGCTATTTATCGGTTCCAACTTGAATTCTCCGTATTGTGTCTCACCTTCTACATAACCACTTGACTTAATCTGGGCCTCACATGCTGCTTTGATTTGAAGTGTCTCTAACTGCTTCTTAAGAGATTCCAATTTGGTCTTCATCGAACTGAAAGACGCTCCTGAGACTGCTGTCACCCATGCTGATCGCTCTATTTCACTTGACGCACTTAACCAGTAAGTCGGACCGGAATGGAATGCTAAATTTCAATCAATAAAAAAGGCGTCGGTGATTACTCAATCTCACAATTCCCCATGAACAATATTTTATGGGTAAAGCTAGCATTTACCAATTAAGAAGTGAAATCCAGGTTGATTCGGGTAAGTTGCTTGGTCTACTGTAACATTGCAATCTTCTAGCACAATTACACCCAATGGTTCTGACCAATGATCAGTTGTCTTCAAGTAAAAAAGAAGGTTTCCGGCGAGTCTAAACCATCTGTCGCAGAAAGCTATTCGAAAGGAAAAATGGTATTAACCACCTTTTACGTTAGGTTTATACGGGAGAGACTAGCATTCTAACAATTTAACATTCACGAGAAAACATAAAGCAAACTTATAAAACAGAGAATTAATAATTAAATACCTTCAGAATTCGGAGCAACACAACTCAATCCAGAAGAACTTTTACTGTTTCTTCCTACATGTAGAAAGAAAAGTACATGAAATCAAAAAGTAAAACTAACCACGTTTTTCTCAACACATTCCTTGAATACATGCAAACTGAAGCTTTCGTGCATGCAAATATCAGAGTTCCACATTACACATCACACTAACGACATAATATAAATACAATCACTCGCTCTTTCATGCAGCCTCTACTTTCATTACAATAACTATCAAAACTCAATTTATCTCTGCTCAGAACATGAACATAAATCAATTAGGAATCCAATTAAATTCTCATTTCCGGAGGAACTGTATGCGCTTACTCTGAGCTCTTCTGAAGAATCCCTCAGGCTTCTCCCTCAAAACGAGAATTCCTTCTTTCTCGTACTTATGGCCAGATTGGGCAGCGAGGTTCAGCAGGTCGTCCTTATTGAACCGCATGACCTTTCACCTTGTCCAGTTGGCAGCGTTTGTTGTTCAGCTACTTCTTACACACTGCTTCTAACCTCCCATGACTATAGAGACTCCCAGACTACTTCAGTTCCAACCACCATCCCCAGTTTTGATCTTTGCTTTCTCCAACAAACCTACAAATTCGGTTCAATAATCATCATCATTTCATGATCTCCAACATATCTGAAAGGAATAAGAAGTAGCAAAAAGGAGACAAAGAGCGCAATATAAGAAAAAATGTTTTCAATTGTGTATAAGCCACGGACGAAGCATAATAATCATATTTCAACCTAATGGGACACCCATGATCCTTCTCTCGCTCATGCAAACATTGATTTCAATACAGAGGTTATAAAGGGACCAAAACTGCTCCCACGAGACTAGCACACTACCACAAAATTACATCCATTCACGGGATTACCAGAGGATTTTTGTCTTTCTCCCCTCTAAAAGTCTCAAGACTAGTCAACGGAAGTGCGAAGCAGGAAGGTGTGCAACAAGGCAGGCAGGTGTATATATATATGTATGTCGTCGTAAGGATGTATTATGATCTCATGCATGACTCTTCGGTGGTGGTGTTAACTAAGGAGGAGGAGAGGCATCGGAACGGAAAGAAAAATGGACGGAGAAAGTACTTGCCTGATCATATAACTCTCAGGTGAAGTGAGAAAGTGCTCAGCTGGGGAACAAGTGGTGCTGAGAGAACCCATTTACTAAGGTAATTTCCCCAACAGAACGCACACGTAATTAAATGGAAGCGAGGTGGAATTGGGCTCAACGTTACTTGCATGAGATTTAATCTCAGCCTTTCACTCACTTAATTTACGACCTGGGGGGAGTTTAGCCCTACAACAATTCTTTCACCTTAATGAGCCTCTGTCAACACCAAATGCCGTGGACCCCAATAATGTCACAAAAAATTCAACCTGTCGTTTCTGGACTTTCCTCGCGTCTTTCAAGAAGCAATTAGGAACCACCACCACCACCACCAACTCTGTACTCATCTCATTCTCTCATACATTTTACACGAAGAGAAAGCACAAAAGAAACTCTTATCTCTCAATTTATGGCTACTTCCTTCCTTCCTCAAGACTAATAGTACTTCCTTGCCTCCTCTACTTCTTCTCGTCTAATTCTACTCTTATACAGAAATGTTCTGAGCTCAACTTCTACTGAGCTGCCTCCCAGCCCAGACTATATCTCTCTCTCTCTCTCGGACTTCAATGAATATCTTGATTGAATTACTGGCATACCTACAATAACTATATGTACGAACACAATACACACACACTGCGTCACTTTATGTCTTTATAGCTTTTACAATCACCTTTGTAGCTTTTACACAAGTGATTTTAGACATTATTGGCTATTGAAGGACACGTATCTAGAGCCCTTTAGAAGATTCTTATTAGAAATTGAACTTCTCTACAGATTACAAATTGCATATTGCAACAGAACTGTTTGAAGAACAAACTTCTTGAAGTTTTATTCCAAGACTTGAAACCATCATTAACCTATCCATCTATCACTATCTCGTATGACCAAATTACTATATTCAGAGCTTCTTGCACTAGGACGAGTTCACAAGAGAGTACTTCGCATAAGTAAATGTAATGACTCGTCTGGTGAATGTCACTTAAATTTACATGCAGCTTCTGCTTAAGGCAGCATTGCCAACAAGTCACTTAAGTGAAACAAAACAATATAAATTACATTATTAACACCACTTAATAGTAATTTTAGCTTAGCTACTAAATGGCTAAATCTTTTTTGGTACTCCTAAATATAAAAACATGTGCAGCTATGCATTAGCAAGTACCAGATATTTCAAAGACTTGAAACCTTGAATGAATGAGCTTAAATCAACTAACTTGCAATCAAATAGGCAATAAATTATGCAAAAGTTACGGGGTTTGTTTACAAGCTAACGAGTCAGTTCGGCCAGTCAGTATGTAATGAAATTATACTATAAAACTATAATATATGCTTATCTGCGCTGTCTACCATGCAGTATAAATATTTATTTATGTAGTTATAATGATTATTAACCAGTTATCTAATGACACATGTGTACAAATTTAAGCGTAATGAAAGCTACTTTAAAGCTGTAAGGATGTAACTGACTGCAGTTAATGCTTCTGTGACAAACACAAGCATTCCGATATATATATAATATATATATATATATTTTAAATCTCACCTTAGTAGTATAACTTGAAGGAAGACAGAGTCACCGTAATTAATACTAATACAGACGAACACTAATGAGACGAAAAATTGACACAAGATGAACTAACTCCTTTCACAAGCTTAAGTGGATTTCTTGAACTAAATTATTTTGTAAAGGCTGATGCAAACAATGCTGATGAAAAACGCACTATTGAACCCTTCTGACTGCTGTAAGCATTCTGAAAGGCTTAAGCACAAATTCTTCAATTGACTGTCACTATTTAACTCCACTCACAGAATGACACAACCAACAAATACCAAAAAAGATTCTTGTCAGTCTGTTGGGTGGTGGTGGTTCTGTCTTATACTTGTTATGGTGGTGGTCTTCGTTGTCCTACTGATCTCATATTCCAGTAGTACCGGATGAAAAACCCTTTTTCTCGATGTGTCTCACCTCCAGACTCCAACGTACGCACACGCATGAGACACCTCTTTGAAATAATCTTTTGTATCATCTTCAATCTTCGAATTCAATTTTGAGATTATTATTATAAATAACTATCTCAAGTTTTATTTCACCAGTAGAAATTACTTAAATACAAATTAAAGGTTAAGGTATTACAATTACACTATTTGTGAGATGGATGGATGGCAGTATCTCTTCTAGCTCAATATAATATACATCCATACTATCTGTTAAGAACATAAAATTTTGAAAATTGGCTATCATTTCAGTATAGAAGACATAAGAATGTAAAAATGCTACTAGAATTGAAGCGAGTGAGATTTAGAAGCAGTCGTAGAAGATTAAGTGTGAAAATATACTTTAAGTTTCGAATGCTTAATGATTACGTCATTTTATAAACTTTTAACGCTAGCGAACTAATTTATTAGCGTCCACATTTGATTAGTTAGTTGTCCTTCGACCTTTTCATGCCTTGACCAAAGCTGGTCTGGTTTCCAAGTATAGTGCTAGAGGCAGTGTTGAACAATGGCGGTGGTGACTGGAACTCTAGAATAGTTAATGAAACCAAACACCTATTACTGTGACATTCTTACAAAGAAATAGTAACAGCATTTAAATAAAAATAAAAGCATTTAAATAACCTCCACGATGACGGATAGGAGTCGACGATCGGTAAAATGATCGTGATTCCCGTTCTACAAAGCACAAAAAGCGTGTAGAGTGTATAATTAAGACATAGCAGAATAATAAGAGTGCAGGTCTACTGCGAACAATCATCAAATGCTACTAAAAATAAATGTTGTTAGCACCCAAAAGCTGCATAGTGGTGAGAGCAACCAGTAGTGTTAGCAAAAAAGGAAAAAAAAATAAAAAAGACAATGTTTATGAAATAACTCACGTGGAGCTGAGGAGAAAATACTATTAACACGTTCATAAGTTTGATTGTACTGATTATTAACACTGGGTGGTATAACAGGGTCTACTCCAGACGAACCCCTGGCTGCGTCTTGACCAAACACTCTCGACGATAGCCGATCACCACTCACAAGATTTGGTGAAGATTCAGTTCTAGAATTACCTGCAGGTTGTCCGAAAGTCATTGTAGCGGTTGCTCCGAAAGTATCACGTCCACTCATGCCTCCACTTGCAAAGCGTTTCAAATTCTTGTGAGTGATGAGCTCATTGTATACTTGCTCATGTAGTTCTTGAACTTTAGCTGCCAGTGATACGACCGTATTTTTCGTAACTTTCATAACAGCTGGCAAATCTACATTTCAAATCGTATTTAATACTTGACACACCTTGTGAGCTCTAAATTAGCAACAACAAACTACCTTTTGCTGAAGATCCACCTTCTACTACGGAATGCAAAGCCGTCTCGCATCGTTCTATCTCTCGCTTGTAGATGGTCATTCTCTCCACGTAACCGTTCACTAATCTGAAAAAGTAACTGGTAGGATCGGTAATATCCCCTTGCAAAGCTAAAGGTGTGTCTCGAGTGACCATAGCCATATCCGCATTTTTCATTTCCTTTACATTTTCAAAACAATCAATACTAAACCAAGCGTAATAGTAACTCTACATATCTTTGTAATTCTTGAAACTTACTTCAGCCACATCTTTTATCAATGTTGTGCAGATCATGCTCTGCCGACAAACTTGATTAGTTAAATTTAAAATCGACAGGCGGATTTGCTCAATCTCTTCTGAGAGCTTATCAATATTTTTATCACTGGCGCGTGCTAATTCAGTCATCTTAACTTTGTGGCCTTTAATGTGGTTCCTTAAAATAAAACAAAGGTATGAAATACAGGGTAATTCCTGATAAATGGCACTTTTTAATTTTAAAAATATGCTACAAATACCTCAAATCATCTACCAACTGGAGAACTTCAGCTGGAACAGGGAGATCCTTCCAGTCTCTTGCCTCAGGATGCTTGATTACAGAAAATCCACCTCCAAATCCAGGAGCTCCAGTAGAACCACCACCTTGTTGAGTGCCCCCAAGTCCTCCAAAGTTACTCGGAGGAGCCTGAGCAACACTTACAGGAGGAGCAGCGAATCCCCCTCCAAATCCAGCAGTTCCAGTATTCATACCTCCCTGAGTACTTTGAATCCCACTAATTCCCCCAAAGCTAACCTGAGGAAGAGCACTGCCACCACCACCAGCAGGGGCTGAAAATCCACCAAATCCAGGAGTTCCCGTTTGTTGAGTTCCAAAGGTGCCTGGAGCGGAAGTTGGAGGAGGAGCAGAAAATCCGCCAAATCCTTGAGTCCCCCCTTGTTGCCCTTGTTGAGTATTACCAAATCCTGCAAAACCACCCTGAGCTACACCCCCTGCAGGTTGATTCCCTGTTAATAAGGACATGATGGCCTAATTCTTATTAAAAAGTGTCTGTGGTGTCGTAAATCCTGATAAGGTGGAGGTGTCTTTCCTTGTTCTGTTCGTTTCGTGGTTCGGCTACAACAGAAAAGATGAAAAGGAAGTTTGCTCTTGTTGCTGGTCCTAATCTTGTGTGAACTTCCGTTTCTTGACCTGTTCGTGGTGGTTCGGCAAGAACAGAAAGAGGAGAAGGAAGTTCTGCTGCTTTGCTTGTCGTAATGTTTTGTAATGCCGGTGTTGGGTGAAAAAGCGCGCGTGACTGTTGAGCTGGGGCAATCTGATTCGCTCGCATCTTTCTATGCACTAGAGTTGTCGAACAAAGCGGTTTCATGAAATGCATGTTTCATGAAATGTACGAATGAAATTGATGAAATTCGATATGCATCATCGGAATCTGTTTTGATAAGCTGAGGTGGTATTGAGTATGTAGTCCCGTGTATGATAACCGCTTTATAAGTGTCTATACGTCACACTTAAATCCGTGAGTCAACAAACGATCCACATATGAAACTTTGGAAACTCATAGGAAAAGCGACTCGGCGAATCCTCCTAAGAGTTGACAATGAGTTTTATATGTGAACTTGGTGGTCCAATCTGATGGTCAGTGTATGGCAAAACTGCAACTTTTTTGGTCTTTCGAGATTAACTATAGAACTAAGAG
>Ga0194135_10001213_pt1 | contig 15221 bp, 18 predicted proteins | sample LitLau_LLRF_2013_FD_134024 | JGI IMG/M metagenome (GOLD analysis project Ga0194135, IMG submission 134024) | Freshwater sediment microbial communities in response to fracking from North America - Little Laurel Run_MetaG_LLRF_2013 (version 2) | ecosystem: Environmental > Aquatic > Freshwater >...
ATTGATGTGTTAGTATAATTAAAATAGTTACCATTAATACTTTAATTCCAACTGTTTGCCGGGTCGGGATTAGGTTGTCGAGATTATGATCACGGCAAACAGGTGAGCAATCTCATCCAAAGGGAATTTTATTTCGGGAACGATCAACCCACGATCCTTGTCTGTCCCTTGGATCTGAACTCAATGGCCTCCGTGAAATTATTCGCAATTTCCGTCCTCCATGCCACTTCGGGTTGCATCCACGTTTTAGTCAACAATGGTAAGGATTCAAGTAAAGCCTTTTATGTTGTTCGGAATTGACTTGTCGTCAACTCTACTTTTACGTTTTTAGCCGGCGTGATGTTTCCATCCTTTGAGTTAACGGAAGATGCTCTTGGGAACCAAATCCAGACGAACCACCTTGGACATTTTGCGCTCATATATCAACTCATGCCGGCCTTGCGCCGGGGAGGAATGACCGTTGGCAACACTTTCGCACGAGTCATCAACGTCAGTTCAGTAGCCCATTACGGAACTAGAATCACGTCCGAGTCCGCCAAGGCTAGCATCTTATCACGGTAAGTTAATTAATATTTCAAGTCATTAATCCCTAACTGGGACTACGGTAATAGCTGAATAGGTATGGAATCAGAAATAAGGACAGATATTAATTATTCAATTTTATTACAGGAAGAATGATTTCCAGATTTACATGGATTCCAAGTTTTGTCAGATCGTTACATCTGTTACCTGGAATAAGAAATTGATAGCCAACAACATTCCCGTGCGAATCCTCAACGTCCACCCCGGTATCGTCAACACTGATCTCTACCAAAACGTGTTCTACTACAAGCTGGTTGCCCCTCTCATGTCTCTTTTTTACAAGGTAACCACAAAGTTCACGTTGTCAAATTGGCCAAATTGATTAACCAAACTTAATAAAGTAATTATTTACTCCTTCTGGTGTTCCGGTTTAGACTCCACGTCAAGGTGCTGATTGCGTCGTGTTTGCAGCTCTTTCCCCAACTCTAGAGAATAAAACTGTCGAATTCCTGGTCAATTCTAAGGAGAAGAACCCACTTCCTCGAGTCCAAGACTTGGAAGTCCAAGTTCGAATTTGGCTTCTGTCCTGCATGGCAACTGGTACCCCGGCAGATCCATTCAAAATTTATGACTTTGGACAAAGCTGAGTGAGACCGAAGGCTACACGGGAAGCTCAGAAGACTTGCGTTTCCACCAAAGAATACCGTAACCTACGAATACTTGAGAGTGAGAGTTGAGACTGTCAATCGTCTAGTTAAGTGGCTGTGATGAACTCAAACCATATTTAGTCCTGCGAAACTTCCACACTCCCGAAATCTTCCATGTTATACATTCCAAATTTTTCAGAATTCTAAACTTTTTCCCGTCTTTCTACAAGGTCACAAAATTCCTAGTTATTTTCATTTTCAATTCAGAAGATCTTGTTTCAACAGAGTTGGGTGATTAAGAAACTGATCAAGTTACTCAAATTATTCTACTCATTTAAATAAAAGAAACCACGATGTGATTCATTACTTACTTACGCCTCCTCTAGTTCCAACAATGTGCGATTCTTTTAGATTGACAATGGAATAAAGAGGTTTATTAATTCGTTTTATTTACCTGTGACTCATTTCCCCCAAGCAGTAGAGTAGTAAATCCCTTAATTACGTTAAAACCTAAGAAATCACAACCTTGTATTTTTTAGCATGGCCAAAATGGATTAATAATTTTGACCATGCGAATAGAAAGCAGCTTCCCTCCCAGAGACGCAGAGAGGCCGGAATGTAGCAGAGAAACTGGGATTGGGATTTAAAAACGGACAGAGGACGGATCAAACAATTCTTATTGGATTTTTGTATGATCATCGGAAATGCACCAAAGTGGATCATGAGATCTTGGAATTCATTGTTCACGGGTCGCTGGAGAGGAGACACTCGAGCAGAGTCACTAGAAATTATCTTCATGACGGAATACAACTTGGAAGGCGAGGGCCGCTTTCTTTGTTTGTTGGTGTTAGGATGAACTGAATCTTCTTTTGGTATCAGTAGATCACGATTCGTTTGATATGGAGGCGGCTGATGGATTTCAAGTCTTCATCAGGATATGCGACTACAGCAACCTTCCGTTGATGAAGAGTTGGGACGACCATTGAGATTGACTCCCATCCCGGCTGTGGAATCATACTGAGAAAGAGGCTCACGGACCTTTGCTTGCTAGAGAAGGATAATGATGAGTTAAGTAATTGGCTGTTAGTCAGATGGAGACGAAAAGGATTCGGATGCAATTACTTCAATTAGAGCATTAGCGATTTCCATGAATACTTTTTCAACGTTGTCGGCTTCTTTCGCTGAAGTTTCCATAAAGTACATGTTGTTGCGCTGGAACGAATCGAAAAGGATTAAAATGCCATTTGTATCCTTTGCCGAATACAACCATGTTTCGCACTAGGAGATTTGAAAAACTACCTGAGCAAAGTCTTCACCTACGTATGTTGGGATTTCCCGATCCTCTCTATCAGTTTTGTTCCCTAGAATACAGGAATTGAAACCGGAAATAAAGAAATATAGGTATATGTAAGAAACTCACCGACAAGGACACGAAGCACCTTTGCATTTGCGTATTCCTCCATCTCCCGTAACCACTCAGGCAAGCAATCAAACGTTGGCTGTGAGCTGACATCGTACACTAAAATCAGGCAGTGGGCTGATCTGTAGTAACTAAAAGGAATACAAAAAAAAATGAGTCGCCTTAGGAATTAGTATGCGCATTCGCAGTCACTGGGAAGAGATCTTTGAGCCTTAAAGGCCACTCGATTAATTGGATTAAATTCCCCTTAATCTCATAATGTAACCCACTCGCGTCCGTGAAACGCCGTTCACAGGTACATGTACTGTAAATTGCATTTGAAGATTGTTTTAAGAAGAAAGTTTAGAGCAATAAATCAAATAAATCCGATAACTTACCTTTGCGTGATGGACCGAAATCTTTCCTGCCCTGCTGTGTCCCTAACAGTAAATGACTGTTTATCAAAATCAGTGACTGGTGATGCAGATGCTGAATTTCTTTGAATACTCAACTGACTTACCAGATTTGTAACTGGAATGCAACAAAAGGACGTCATTACTAATTACCCTAATTATTAGGAATACTCATTTTTGATGTTTTAGTTATAATTTACCTTCACTTTTTCCCCACTGATATCCACTGTTTTTATCATAAAATCAACACCAATCGTGGCCCCTTGACCAGGTGGAAACAGGCCCTGAAACGCGAAACAATATTTTAGTAAAATATATTCAAAAAAAATTTTTTTGAGTAGGGTTTTAAAAAGAAACACATGAAAGGAAAAGAGCGTGTGACCGTGACTACTAACCTGTGTGAATCTTCTAACAAGACACGTTTTCCCAACACCTGCATTTCCAACCAATACCACTTTGAAGAGATATTTATAGTCTTCCATTAAAATGATGGACGTTTCCTTTCAATAATTCTAGAACACGTATCGCACACACACCTGAAGGTGTGTAGTGAAGTAGTAAACGGAGGAGGTGATTATTGGGAGCAATAACAATAAATCCCGGGAGTCTCCCTCCTTTCCCTTCCTTTCGTTACAGATTTGACTAGATTCAATCCCTTTTCATCTGATGGTGAGACTTCGGATTCGGATTCAACAATGCGACGATAGGTATTGAATGGTGATTGATGACTGGCGATGGACAAGGGAGGAAGTTCGTTGACTTTGGATGTGTTCTTCCTTAAACGAATTACCCTTCAAGGTGGAGGACGTGTTTATCAGTAAGGCCTGAGAAAAATAAAAGCAAAAAAAACAAATCAACAAGAATCAGCTGTTTGGAATTTGGCTCGGGCGTGAGAATTTTACTAAACAGGTGTCCCTTTGACGGTATTTTTATGGCAAGACACCACACCAACAACCAGGCAGGCTAGGCAAGGAAAGAATGGCCGCTGCTGCAGTTAATTCGTAATAACTTAAAGATACTCTATCTGGAACGATCCTTCATTAACAAAAATGGAGTAAGAGTTAATACGGACAATACGGCAATGACTCAAAGGTTCCGTCAATTGTTATTGACAGTCGGCGATGATAAGTGACGACACGGCAAAGCAGAGGATGGATTAAATGATAAATGAGCAGCAAGCATACGTACAATGAAGTATCTGCTGTTGTGTTGAGCTTTGTCATTGAGCAGTAAAGAAAAATTTGATTAGCTTGGCTTACCAAAATCGAAATGTGTTGATGTCCTTCTGTGGATGTGGACTTACTGCGTTCTATCCGATGGTTCAGAGAATAAATTATACCCCCAAAGGATAAATGTGAGGAATGAATCAGCCACTTGCACTTCTTTCCATTTCAAAGATCTCATTCGCACAGATTCATTTTTTGCATCTAAAATCTTGAAATGGATCTCCTCAATCTCCCCTCTCTCTCTCCCTCTCCTCTTCTTTTCTGCTTCTTCTTTTATTCATGTGAATTCTGAAATTAAACCTTTTGTTTTATTTATGATGACCTAAAAATACTGAAAGAATGACGAAAATAATGCAACGTCTTGATTTTTTCTATCTCGATAATTCGGAGTGATTTTGAATTTACCGCTACAAAAATTCCCATGGCACCGGCGGCACTTGCGGAGGCATCAAGTTCAAAGTTGAGAGTTTGTTCTTTGTCGTTCTTCCGCTCAACGGACCAGCCCGCCTCTCCGAGTCTCGACCTTCTGCTCAATTCATCATAATTATTATTCAGTATCGTCGTAACGTTGACTGGTGTGGACGTGCCCAGTCAGTAAGAGACTATTCTAATTTCAGAAACGTTTTACAAAATTGCTCACTCAAGAAGGTTAAAGTTTACTTACTGGTATTGAATTCTATTTTTAATTGCAGAATTGGTAAGGACATCGAAATACCGCAAGAAACTGTGGAAGAAAACTGGACTAATGGAGGATACGCTGCCAGGCACACCCTCCTTCTCCTTGTCCTCCGGTTCAGCTGGAGACGAAAGTGAAGATGAGACAACCGTACCAGTGCGACCCGTCAAGAAGAAGCAGAAGTAAGCTTTGAATACAATTTTACCCATTTCACAACTAATTAAGCACTGATTCCATTTTGACGTATTCGTCTTCTAACGATTGCCTTCCTTGTATTGTCAGAGTAATGAAGGAAAGCATTCGCAAACTGCTGATGCCTCATGTAGCTGCTGATTTGTCGTCGTTTACTGAGGAGTTGAATGCAGCAGAATTGGCCCTTGAATACGCTGAGAGAGTCCAGGATCCATATTTGTACGAGAAGGAACTGTACGCATCAATGGACTACCACCATGTGGAAGTTGACGAACTAAAGAGATGGGCAAAGGTCCATCGTACCTTCTCTGCGGTTATGGCAGAGGTTGAAGAAAATGGTGGGAATATGAATGGGCTATACCTCTATCCACCTGACGGATATCGTTACCGCCCATCGAAACCAAAGACGGCTGAACGTCCGCCCCTGTGGGCCCCGAAACGCAGCATTGTCCCCCCTCCATTGACGAAGTCTAAACCAAAACCGAAGCCTACTTCCAAATCTGGAACCAAAAGTGGTGGTCGAGTTCCGGTTCCATCTAACGTTCCGACTCTTCCAAAAACTACCCCAGCCCCATCACACTCAAGTAACAGCAAACGGGCCCTTCCTACAAAACCATCTTCACAAGTAGGCGAAGCTGCAACAAGGGGAAATTCGGATCAGATTTCGTCCAGCCCGAATAAAGCCTTGTCGACTGCGGGCTTACCGCAGGCTCGAGTTGTCAAACTAAACACAAGCTGGACACCTCCAATTCCCCCTCCAATCAAATCCAGATACCTCGAAGTCCCTTCCGTTAAGCTCAAACAAACCAAGTCTAATGTGCTTGGACAGAAAAATTCGATTCCTCGAGTCAAGTCAGTTCCATCCTCCGCTCTAACCGGCAGTCGGCCGGTTAAGAGCCGAACAAGTAAAGCTGCGGCGAGACAGAGCACAGAGATTTCGACCGCTGATTCAGTCCTCGAGACGCCCGTGGATAACGACGGTGGGGTGGACTCAAAGACTAAATCTAATGGAATCAAGATGAAGAAGAGTTCTACCGGAACTGGAAAGAAGACTGGAGGGAAAAAGAAAGGAAAAGGGAAAAAGACAAAGTCAAAAAAGAATTCTGCCCCCATTGTTCGGGAATGGGACTACATTAACCCATTTGCTCTGTTTCCAGTACTTAGCAAGGATTCCTTTTACCCGGCCTTCAAATTCTCAAACGAGACGATTGCCAGTACGAAATTATAAGATAAAAATTGTAAACCTTCTTTTACGTTTCCCCGATACTTTTCTGATTAATTTTTTAGATTACTTGGGACCAAACTTTTACTCGATTGGGGAGAAGCCAATGAGATTCCGGGATGCACCATTACAGCCACCCCCACCCCCACCCCAACCAGAACGGAAAGAATCTGAGGACTTGACCAATCGAATTTACTACCACTATCCAAAAAAGGTGCAATTGAACGCGGATGGAACGCCGAAACCGTATCGTCTAAGTCAGCTAATTCCGTACCACGTTCCTGCGCCCAAACGTCTACCTGTGTACATTGGTCCCTACTTTCCATCAGACGAAGATGTCAGCATCAGGGCTCCCGTGCTCGTGCCTTCCAATGAATGCCTTTCTCCCATTCGGGAAAAACACCGACGACGGCGAACCTGCGAACCAGTTCCAATGCCACCGTCTTTGGAGGAAGCTTCTGTTATCCCACCGCCAATGGAGGAAAGTTCTGTTATCCCACCATCAACTGAGAAAGCTCCTCTTATCCCACCACCAACGAAGTCCAAGTCCGTCCGCAAGGTTCGGGCTGCACAGTCACCGAGTATTTCTGCGACCAACCAGCAGATGCCAGAGAGGCGACCTCCATCCAAGACGAATAGCAGAGTCCCAAAAATGTCACCTGTAGTCCAAACGAAAAGCAAAGGAGAAGCCAAGTCAATTCTACAGCCTATCCTTACGGTTTCTCGTGTCAAATCAGTACTTCCGAAACCCCCGGGCACGTCTCCGGCCAAAGGAACCAAATGATCTTCACGTCCTCATTCATGCAACGCCCAAGTAAATTCACACTCTAACGCATTCAAGAAATTAATTCCAAATTTAACGTATCAGGCTAAGCACTCCGTTCAAAACATGCAAATAAATTTTTAAACCCAAGCCAGGCTACGCGGAGGCGGAATAGCTGTTGCTGATTAGTTGGTTTCTGCTACGACACCATCTCCTTATTTTTCTGTCTATTTCCTTGTTTAGGTCTTTCCCCTGATTAAATAGTATTGAAGTGCTTTAACAATTCATTTTTTGTTCCCAACTGATTCCGTTTTGTTTTCATGTTTATTTTTTACCTATCTGCTCTGATAAAGTAAAGTTTTCTTGCTTTGCTACATGAATTGCAACAATAGCTTCAACTGTCTTTAGTGATAACTCCATCAGTCTGAGCAGTGATTAATTCAAATCCTGTTGCGAGTGACGCGAGGTCGTGATATAATTTAATCTTTTCAATTGGGCATTGACAGCCAGAAACAGAAATTAAACATCCCATGACACTCATCAGACGGGATCGTCACGCGGAGTTCAACACACGTTTACCCACAATCTGTTCCAGCTAATTCATTCGCATTTAAAAGTGTCAAGTAGCAACTTCAAAAAACACTTAATACCACCGTTACGTTTTCTATCCAATCAGTTGACTCAAGGGTACGCTGTACTTTACAGAAAAAAATTCTGCATGAAAGGACCGATGGAAGAAGTAGGGCCTAAATTTATGAAAAAATCATATTGGTCTAGTCTCGTGAGAAGCATCTCGGATTTTGGAGTCCAAGTTACCGTAAGCTCGCAGGCCTAGTGTGACTGCCTTCCAGTTCCAATCCGTCGGAAGTGGTGAGTTTCTGAGGTCTAGCTCCTGATATTCTTTGCTTTTGACAGGACGAAGCCCGGAATTTCCTTCACAAGTCAACGGCGGAGCCCTTATCGTCAGAGTACTTGTTCGATCCGCATGTCACCGCTCACAGGTTCGTTCCTCTAAAAGTAATTAAGTCTCTCCATTCCTATCATACCAATCATATCCCGTCTCCTGCTTATTCTATAATTTTGTAAATAGAACGTATGGGTCAATTTCCCATGGAACAGACTACGGGAACGGATCACCCAGTTCGAGTAGGCGTGGCTCTGCCAACGTATTTGAGACCGAATCCCAACTTTCCGATGAAGATGAACCAGTCACACCTCCGCCTGCCACCATCTCCTCTTATCCTCTTCCAGACTACCAAGTGGAGAATGAAGTTGCTCAGACAGGGGAACAACCCGTCAAGATCCCAATTATTAGTATCCACCGCGAGCAAGATCTCAACTTTCTCACCGTTGATGCTGCGGCGTAAGTCTATAGTGAAGGGCTAAGGGAAGCTCACTGTCTCCTTCTCCTTCAGGAACTGTTTTCAAATTTCAAAAAAAAAACCATTCCCAGGTTTAAGACCATTTAATTTTTTTAAATTAACTTGGAGCATTCAAGAAACCATTTTTCAATGGAGATGTACGGACGTAAATGTCAAACCTTGTCCCCGGATAAAAGAGCTTTTTGAGCGGAATTCCTGGAGTGTGTTTTTGTCTCTGATTCTGCTGTGTTAATTTGGGAATGAGTGATTAATATAATCTTGTCTCGATTATCAGGAACATATATGTGCGAAACGGCCGGGGATCACCAGGAAGGAAGTCCAGTGGTTTCCTGAGTGGCTCAATCTCACCCCTCATTTCAAGCGTTGATTTTGAGCCGGAACCGGAAAAATTCACTTGGGCTCGCATTCTTAAAATAATTTTCCTCGTCGCCATTTTTGTCGTCCTTGCTGTAAGATGATACCCTTTTAATTTGAAAGTTCCCGTACAATTGATTAACAAACATGATTTCGGCTTAGGGCGTGATAATTTCAACCAGTGAGAATGAGTCTTCGAGCAAACTCATCACGGTTTCTTCCGATTCCCCTTACGGTAAAGTAATGCCGAGGCAGTAATAATCAAACCGGAACTAAGATTTAATAGTAATTAAAACGGGACGTGGTGTATTCGTTTTAGCAATGCCACTATTACTTACGGAAACGTTTGTGACTTACTACCCAATTTTGACCGTTGCTGTGAAAGGGGCCTTTGTTCCTAGTCCCTACGGAAATTTAACCGAGGACCGACTTTTTGTTGACGTTGAAAAAAGAGATCGGGACGGGAATATGGTCCCGGTAAGGAGAAACAACGGTAACAAATCTTTGAAATTGGAGTTCATTTTACCTGAACTTTTATCGGTCTTAGGTCTCGGGAACTTGGGAAATCCCAATTTTTAATTCACATGAAACGGGAGGATCCGTAGTTCCACAGACTACACTCCTCAATGCCTTCAACCTCAATGATATCGAATGGGAGTAAGTGGCTCGCTAGCATTTAAAATTATAATATAATTCAATTAACTATTGGTTCCTTTAGTCTCACATTCTCAATTTTACGTCTCTAAGGTATGGCTCACACTACTTTGTCGTCTTTCGAACAAATACACCCAATCCCAATCCATTCTCCGTTTCTGGACGCCTGTTGACACAGATCGTGGAAGTGGGTGCCGTCTTCGGCGGGCTCGTCATGATAGGTTTATACATTTTGATAATATTCGAAGTAAGTCTCCAATATTACTCAGTTCTTGGCGGATTAGAAAAGGAATAACTAAAAGTTGATTACTATAGTTAGTCAATAGAACACTGGCCGCCATGTTAGCTGCCGTTGGAAGTATCGCTTGCTTGGCGGCAATTAATGAGGTCAGTCCCATCATTTGAAGCCGTAAGAATCTAACTCTGCTCAAGAAATAATTATGATTCACTTTTGTATGATTAGCGACCAACGACGATGGAAATGGTGTCCTGGCTTGACATGGAGACGCTCATTCTCCTCTTCTCCATGATGGTCATTGTGGCAATTCTATGTGAAACTGGATTCTTTGATTATGCTTCATTCCTAATGTACAAGGTAGGTGGGGCCTCAGTCTTCCACATAAATGGATCTAATTAATAATTCACTTCCCTTCCTCCCCTATATTATGTATAGGTTGCGAATGGTCAAGTATGGCCATTAATGACTGCCATGTGTTTTTTCACTGCCTTGGTAAGTAGAAGCTCTCTTTCGTTCTCATGTTGTTTCTCAGTAACGATTGTGTAACTAATCTTAAGTTTTAATTACGATACTCACTCAGCTAGCCCACGGATCGTATTAGTGCAATTCTTAATTAACTTTCGCTTGGGTCGTATCATGTCATGGTCGTCAAAGGCGTGATGCATGCTTGAAAGACTCATGGCGGATGGCGGGTTTTATTTCTATAAAGTTTCGTCATAGTATAGCTTAATTTTTTCCGCAACAGGTATCAGCGTTTTTGGACAATGTTACCACGATCCTTCTCATGACGCCTGTCACCATTAGGATCTGCGAAGCAATGGAACTCAACCCCGTAAGAAGTACAAAGCTAAAAATGAAGAAGAGATTAAAATTAAAATGATTTGTATTTTAATTAAGGTGCCTGTCCTAATCTCCATTGTCATTTTTTCAAATATCGGAGGGGCAATAACCCCAGTCGGTCAGTTTGGCATGTGCTTATAGGTCCTTTAGTTGACATCATGTATTATAGTTAATATCCTTTCTTATAAGTTTAGGCGACCCTCCTAATGTCATAATTTCAAACAACAAGGATGTCATAGACGCTGGAATCGACTTTACGACATTCTCCCTGCACATGCTCGCCGCTGTAGTCCCGATCCTTCTTGTTTCCTACGTTCACCTTCGACTCATTTTCAGGAACATCAAGTCCCTCAAGTTCTCTGAACCCTATGAAGTGACTGGTAGGGGCATTCTACATCCGATCTCATTAATTAACCAGGATTTTAACCAGTTTATTCTGTTTTATTCTGTGTCAAATATATTAGAACTTCGACGTGAGATTGACGTTTGGTCCCGAGCTGCAGATTCCTTGTCTACCTACTCCAAGGATGAGAAACAAGTTCGTTCTCTTCTTTTGTCCAAAGTTGTCCATCTGCAAAATAAATTGAAAGCCAAAATTCGAATGGGCGGGTAAGACCTGCGGAGCAATGAATGTCGGAAAGGATTTCACTCGTTAGTCAAATCGTTTATTTTCTTCTATAGGCAGTCAGAGGAAAACTTCCAGGCGAATCTGATTGATTTGGAAGCCAGCGTGAGTCTATGATGCTTTTTCTGCGGACGGAATTGTAGAGTTGAAGCTGATTTAATTTACAGTGCAAAATCCGGGACTGGGGGCTATTGGTAAAGTGTGCTGTGGTGCTGACGCTGGTTATCATTCTCTTCTTCCTCCATTCAATTCCGCAGCTCAATCTCTCCATCGGATGGACAGCACTGCGTATGTCGTTAATGACGCCTCCCAATTCTAATAATTCTCCATGGATTGATTGATTGATTGATTGAAACAATTTTTTCCTGAATTTGTCAGTGGGTGCCGTTTTCCTTCTTATACTCGCTGACCGGCGTGAGGTTGAAGGGATTCTCTGTCGAGTAGAATGGTCCACCCTCATATTCTTCTCCGCCCTCTTCATCGTCATGGAGGTAAGCCAAGGATTCCAGATTGGACGACAGACCTCCAAAATTCCATCCAATGACCATTTTGGAATTCCTTCACAGGGCGTTTCCAGGCTTGGGCTATTGGAATGGATCGGAAATCAGACGGAGATGATTATCATGGACGTGAATGAAGAAGCTCGACTTACAGTTGCGATCCTACTAATCCTCTGGGTTTCGGGTATTGCCTCTGCCTTTATTGATAACATCCCATTTACGACGATGATGATCAAAATTGTGACGCGACTCGCGGACCGAGTTTCCCTCCCGCTTCAACCCTTGATTTGGGCCCTAGCCCTGGGGACCTGTCTCGGAGGTTTGTCTCCAATGAATTCTCAAACTCTGGAGTAATTTCGGAGGAAATTGTCATGGGTGGATATTTCTCACAGGAAATGGAACAGTGATCGGTGCCTCAGCAAATGTGGTCGCAGCCGGGGTTCTCGAAGTAATTAGTTAAAATTAACTTCTCCTTACATGTCTCTTTGAGTTTTGTATTTAAAATCACTAACACTAATCATTCTTTCTCCCATTACAAACAAGCAACATGGCTACAAGTTCACATTTATGGAATACTTCAAGTGAGTGCAGTGCGTTGTTTGGATTTAAAAATGAATTAGATTAATCGAGATTAACCGAGGCCATCCATTCTATTTCTCTCAACAGGATTGGATTCCCAATGATGTTAACCTCACTTGGGATGTCCACTATCTACCTTCTGATATGTCACACTTGGCTCCAGTGGAATTACTAGAATGAAATATCCACAACCCGAGCGACTTTCCAGCCGAACATTCACCGTCTTACCAATGACCACCAATCAACATCAACCACGACCACAAACTTAACTACATCACCTGGATCTCGCATCAAAATATCAGCTCGGTCCAAATGCGGTTGCGAGCGCATGCGGCACGTATTGATGTAAAATTTTGCAAAATTTGCAGTTTTTCTCACTTTATTTTGCGCCAGGCGCCGCGCTCATACTTTGTCCAGAGAATGTTAAGGTCTAACGACTCATTAGCCTACACTTTAGCCAAGCGTTAAGAGAATCAACTTCTCATAAAATAAATGTTTACAAATAAATAAACTTAGGAGAACCCAGTAGCTTCATCAACGACAGCAGCTTCATCAACGACAGCAGCTTCATCAACGACAGCATCTTCATCAACGACAGCAGCTTCATCAACGACAGCAGCTTCATCAACGACAGCAGCTTCATCAACGACAGTAGCTTCATCAACGACTGAAGCGTCAGAGGCCGAAGCAATAGTTTCTCCGTCGGAAGCCGCAGCAGCAGCAGCAGCCCGCTGCAGCCGTTCGAAGTCCGATCCAATTCCAAGGAAAGGCAGTTCAGAAGCCTTATCAGCGTCAATCTCTTCAACTCGGGATGACTGGAACAAGGAATGGATATATAATTATGCGTCTGCGGATTTTGGTTCCGGATATTCGTATTATAACATTCAGTTAACAATTAATCTTCTTTCTTAGTTTTAATTCAAATCAAATCAAATACTTACACTGCCATCGTGAGTCACGTGGAAAATCCTGTTTCCCGCATTAACAAAATCCTTGTTGAAAGTAGTGCAGAAGAATTGAGCATGATTCTCCTCAGAGAATCTCTTGAGCACCTTCACAACTCCCTTGACATGCGCCGGGTCCAAAGCCTAGTCACCAATTTTGTATATAGAAATCACAGTAAGCCAGGATCGTCGCATGTGCTTTTTTATGGGATTAATTAACGACATTACTTGATCGATCTCATCGAAAAGAAAGAACCGGGCCGGCGTGTTCTGTTGAAGTGCCAAAATGAATGCCAGTGATAGGGTTGTCCGTTGTCCACCAGAAAGCGTCCGAATGTCATGGATTTTTCCCCTCCTAGTAATAATTTGCAGTTTAGCTCCAACGAAATTTTCATCCGCCCAGTAAGTTGTTTCGTCCACCTTGAACAAAAAAAATTCAGGCCTTATTTCAGTAAAAAAAAATCATTAAAAAAATCATTTAAGTTGAGCTTTTATACTTACACTAGGCCCGGCGTGACTGTCACCATGTCCGAACTCTCTGTTCTCGCTGTAAAGAACTAAGTTTGCCTCCTCATCCCGATCTTCGCGACTACTCTCTCCAATGATTTCACTGTAAATGTGAGACAAGGAAAACTGGATGTGCTTAATAAGCCACATCGCCATGCTGGGGCCAGTCAGCATAATCGCCTCCAAGGAGGTCCGACTTGAACTCAAGCTAGACACAATGAATGGATAAGAATCAAAGACAAAAGAAACAGAGAATAGTAATTAACTCCTATAGATGTACTTACGCTTTTCGCGCACTCTTAAATGATTTCTTTGCCGTCTTTGCCTTAGATTCGAGAATGTCTGAGGTGTCTAATGCTCGCAAGTTTACGCGGCTCTTCTTATGTTCATTCATCAGTTCCACAAGCTTGGCAAAGAGATCAGCTGTTCCAAATTGGGCATACTGAGGGTACTGCTCTTGCAGCGTTGTCTCATCCACTCCCTCTCGTCGAAGTTTAACCACCTTCTCCATCATCGCCTTTCGTCGTATATGCACGGCGGATCTAAGAAATAATTGCTTCTGCAGTTCTGACTGACCTTTCGACAAGCTAGCTGATTTGTCCAACAAATCGGAGTTCGATTGATCCAACCTTTCTTGTATAGCATTTATCTGGAATCCCATTCCCAATAAGGTTATAGAATAATTTACCGAAAAAACCAAATAAAATGACAACGTAACTCACGTGTGCAATCTCATTCCCTTCTCGAGTCTCAATTTTCTTCAATTTCTTCGTCGAGTCGGCTATAGCTGCCTTTACATTCTTGAGTTCTTGAGCTACGCACTGAAGGGACGCTGTAAGCTCAGGCAAACGCTCCTTGTCCATCGCATTCGCATCTTCATCAAGTCTGAAATGAAGGAATACACGGGTTAATTATGAGTTAGTGTAAATTAATGATTAGACTTCAATCCAGCAACGCCCATAAGAAAGTATTTAAAACATAAAAGTTACCGGGACATCAGACATTTTATTTTGAGCTCGAGTTCTTTTTCAATTCTTTTTCGGTTCTGGGTTTGCAATCCATGATTCTCCTTCGCTGCTAACCACTTCTTCTTGCGATCTTCAAGATGTTCAAGACTAAGTTTCGGACACTTAAAGTTGGCCTTCATGTCCTCCTTTCTCTGGGAAATCATGGCTTTTAGAACTTCGGCCTCCTCAAACAACTCGGTAACCCGGATAGCAGCCTTCGCCTCAGCTTTTTCATTGAAAGGAATCTCCAACATCAACCGTTCCCCCTTCGCAATTAATTCTTGAGTTTCAGTACTATGCGAAACAATGAAACAATAAAGTAAAATTAATACAAGACGAAGACTCCAAAGTACAGCATGGAGTTGAATCTTGAATGGATGAACTGCTCTTACCCATTCTTGTCCAACTGCAATTGGAGGCCGTCGATTTGTTCAGTCATGGTAGCCATCTCTTCCTGAATGCGACTCTCCTTCTCCGTAGTTTTCTCCAAGTCGAGAGTTAATTGTTGCAAGGTCTTCTGAAAGTTACATC
>Ga0194135_10001214_pt1 | contig 15209 bp, 7 predicted proteins | sample LitLau_LLRF_2013_FD_134024 | JGI IMG/M metagenome (GOLD analysis project Ga0194135, IMG submission 134024) | Freshwater sediment microbial communities in response to fracking from North America - Little Laurel Run_MetaG_LLRF_2013 (version 2) | ecosystem: Environmental > Aquatic > Freshwater >...
CAAGTGGTGGTTATATTTCTAATTCTGAGCACAACCAACATGGATTGAATGAATGGATGCGTAACCAGAAACATTATACACTAGGCAATTTGAGTCTATGCTTAGCAAAGAGTCCAAGAGATCCCATTTAATTCAGTCATACTGATTGAGTTTGATGCACAGGAATCGACTGCTAATGTGAATTCCGTGAGTGTGGTGAGAGAGGATCCTTCCTAAAGTTTTTTCATCTCACCCACATCCATCAGTGAAAAGGAAATGGAGCGTATATTGGCCTGATTTCTTAGTTTGGGTTTAGATTAGTGTAGTTTGTGTCTGTGTTTGGCTTACTTTTGCTGGGATGACTGGAGTAGAGAGGAGGAGTGCAATGATCCAGACAATGAAAATGACACGGCGGCAGTTGGTGATTGTACACAGAGATCGAGATCGCATTGGGAAGACAATAACTATAAAACTACAAAAAAAAGAGTCAAACATTTTAAAACAATGAAATGGAAATATCAAGAGAGAAACAAAATACGCCTCACCTACTTTCACTTCTCTATTATATAATTTCTAAATATTTAAACCAAGGATGGGCAAAAATTTAACGCAGAGCCCGATCCTAAGTCATACCGAAACTTAATCTACATTTACCTGACCTAACCTAACCAATAAGCAAAATATTTTATGAGCAAGATAAGCCCTGGCTCTTATTTCTGATATTCCGAGTTTGGAGTTTGTTTTTTTTTACTAAATAATAATAATTTAAAAAGTACGAAACAGAAAGTCCATGTTTGATGGCTTCAAGTGTTCCTGTGAGTTTGGCCTTCCATTTCGCGAATTCTGGCAGTTGACTTGTGACTTTGTGTCAGCTGACATTTCTCGGGTTCGGTCGAAGGTTGTCCCGAGTTCTTCTAGCAGTATTTAATAAAATACCCCAAGTAATTTAGTCTACACATTATTGCATGGCGATAGCTGAATGAGAGGCTCACTGAGAGAGTAATCTATTCCAACCCTTTGCTTTCGTTTATGCGCTTTTAATTGCAAATTTACTATAACCGTTGTTTTTTCATCAAGAAAGTAAAGTTGAATAAATTGTGACTGTGAAGGATAAAGGGATTCCAAACTTAAAAGTTGGATTTTGTATTGTGGATTCTCTATTGATTGGAAATGGGATCTGGCCATGTCAGACTATGAATCTCTCCTCAACTTCTTCCTTCCATTCTCAAAGTCCTCCTTTCTTTCTCACTTTCTCTTTTGTTTTGATTCCATTCCCTTTGTCTGGGATTCCTATGCTTTTCCCTTCCCAGAGTTTAAATCAAGTACCAAGATTCCATCGTAATCCCCTTCCGCTATGGTTTTGATTCTATATGAGAGTTCCTCTTTGACAACATATTTTTCCAGATAATAAAATGAAATAAAGAGAATGAGAAAGCGTGCGAGTGAAGAGATGAAAAAGGAAATCCTTTCTTCAAACTTTCCCCTACCCGTCTCCTTTCTATTCTTTCATCTTTACTACTCTAAAAGTTTCTCCGACGTAGACTTTTAATTCTCCTCCGTTCGTCCTCTCTTCTCTGTTTATATTTCTTAGGTTATTCCCTGATTGGAATGGAGCTAAGCCTATTCCCTCGCTCTCCGCCTTCCCAGAACCTGTCAAAATGGAAAGTGACAACTGACAAGTGAGGATGAGGAAGAGGAAATTAGAAAGGAGGAGAAAATCCTTCCTTCCAAACAAAAACAAAGAAAATTAAGCCCAGCCTAGCCTATATTTCTAATAAGCAGGCAGCATCTTATCCTTTGTCTCCCCTTGGTTTCGTTTTCACATATTTGTCATTTTGAATTTTAACCAACTCCTTCCATTCGTACTAAATAGTAAAGAATGAATAATGAACACCAAATAATAAAAAAATGCAAGATGATATTCCATAACTTATGGATTCGACAGAGTTAGAAGAATATCAAAGACGCTTGTCAATTGCGAGATCAAAAGGAGTGGAAAGTGGAAGAGATTTCTTAACCTTTCTAGGCTGACTGCACAGAGGGTCAAGACGTTGGCAGCAGCCGAGAGGAGTTCCACATATTTCGTGACTTTGCAGACACTCCCATCCTCATTCCACTGGACCATGAAATACTGAAGGGTCTCCAGTGGGACGCAAAGGAGTAGCAACAACAAATCAGAAACGGCCAAACTGGAAATGCAAAAACCAATTTACAAAATTCCAATATCCTCCACTCTTTTAACATGTTCATAATCAAAAACGAATATTATAATGAGTGTTCACCTGACAAGGAACAGATTGGTGGCATTCCGACTCTTCCGATCCCCAACCATGACCGTCACCACAAAAATGTTCCCGAGGAGCCCCACCACGAACGTGATTGTGTGCGTGATGATGATGTGGAGAAAGAAGGGATTGATGAAGGAGGGATTCCGCATCTCCTCTGGATTGTCCATCTCAATCACAGTATCCATCTCCCCACTCTCACTCTCACTCACATTCAGGGAAAGAGAAAAGTTCTCAGTGAACCCGTCCATTGTCAACCCACCAACTAGTCCAGTCCCAGTAGTTCCATTCCAAGCGGCAAAAGAGTCAACGGAGTAGTCCATCATATCATTCCTAGAATTCCGTCAAAATACCCAGGAAGAGAGAGCCAAGCGCATTCTTCTCCGCAGATATCAATTAATGGCACCAATTGTCAACGGATCATGTCAACGGAACATTCTGACACCGTCTTCCGTGTCCCCTCTGATTGGATTAACTTTTACTCGATTCTTCCTCACTATCTCATGTCCCACTCCTTCAAATCCCACGTCAAGTCTTGTTTCGTCTGATGAGAGCGACGGAGGTGGAGGTGAGGCAGAGAGAAATTAGTCCAGTGGAGGGGTTTTCTCATTTCCTCAATTGAGGGACGTGGAGGATGTCCCAAGTTTGAGTGGTTTCTGGGTGAGATGGAATTGGAATGGAAATGGAGGCTGAGATGAAAGATGCGGAGATGAGATCGAGACGTCAGTCCCCGTTTCCATCTGAAATAAAAGGAGAAAGCAACAAGTTTAGTTTACAACTCACATTCACTTTCTCCCTCTTTTTATTCTGTTTTTGATTTCACTCGACACACGACGCTTCCCGTATTAATGCAATTACTACAAACAAGCACTTTGTGTATTCTTCTTTCCATCCTTCTTTGTATGTATTGCGGAAAATATAGAAAGAACCATGATAAAGAGCAGACTAAACTAAAGAACAAGTAAAAGTGTGTGGTTGACATGAAACTGATACGGTTCCAATCGGAAATGGAATGGAGTTTCAGTTTGTGAAACATTCACATTTCTGCATGATTTGATTTTTCTAGCATACAGATGAACGAGATAAGCAAACTCTATGACATCCCTCCCATCTTGTCATCTCCATATTTTACCCAAAGAATATTCAATCAATTCTATTCGTATCTTGCATTCATCAATCGTGTTCAAGGATTGCCGCCCTCCGTATCTCACCAACGCGCATGCAGCGTAGGATGGTAGACACACCATGCTAAACGAAATAAATAAGCTTCAACTCGCTCCAAAAGGTCAGGCTCATTGGCAATTAGGCTAGAGAAGTTACCAGATCCCATGGTTTCCTTTTCCAGAAATTTTCAAAGAACAAGAAAGAAACAAAAGTAATTAATTATTCATTAAATTACAAACATTCCTGTGATGAGAGACTCTTTGACCTCGTGAGTCAAGTGGATTGAGTGGAAATAACAAAAAAGGGAGGGCATTCAGGAGAAAATCAGATCATGTCCCTGCATTTGGTCACAATGTCCCTGATGTTTGTTTTTATATTTTTAATTAACGACCGCTGCAATCTTTCATGAAAAAAAAAACAGAAACTGGCTGAAGCAGGAAGAAAACTAACAGACAGGTTATGCTACTCTCAAGCAAATGATTCCAAAACTGGGGTCTGTTCCCTGTGCCAGACCGCCTCCCTCCTGGGTTCCTGTCATATCACTTTCTCAAAAATACACTAATAAGGATGTCTGGAGATGCCGCTATTTTTCTGAATGTGGGTTTATGTTTTTATGGAGGATGATGGATGAGGACATGATGATGCGCGTGTCAACTCAACTGATGACGGATCTGCCGCCAACGTCATGACACGTTCGCCTCAAATAGGATCCTCCTCATTCTACGTAACTATACTTGGTCAGTCACAAACTTCGGAATGAAAACCGTGGTTCCTTTGAAATGAGCCTCATGGGCCCTTAAGAATAATTGCACTAAATCAAAAAATTGGGCCGAGTATCTAATTGGGAATATATTCAGGAGGTGGCGTTGATCTTTCTGGTGATTGGCGTACCACAGGGTGTCAGCCTCCTTTTGTTTCTTACCAACGCGCAACTTATTATTATGCAACTATTTAAGGAAAAATTGTCCAAAGACGCCTACACAGGACGCATTCTAGTTGTTAATATGTAAAAGAATCCACTCACATCTAAAGTTAAACTGGTAGGATGAGACGGCGTAGTAGAATAAACGATACTAACTAATTGGGAATACGCCTCAACAAATCCACTTCATTGGCCAAGATTTCGTTGGGACGTCAACGTCACGTATAGTTCTCTGGAAGATGCTGCGATCCGTTGGCTTTTTAAAGCAAAAGGACCCTTGAAGATGTGAACTTCTCAACCGCATGCCTTACCATTTTCTCTTCCAATTTCATTCCACTTAATGAGGCAGGGGGAGGGAGGGAGCGATCTATCAAAGGAATTTGAGGTTTAATGATCTCCGAAATTCCTTTCCTTCCAATTTACCTGACAAGACTTGAATGAGGGAGGGAAGGAAGGAAAGTTCCGTGATGGATTGATAAATTGAGCCAGTGGATTGTAGGAGGGAAATGATGGCTTAAAATACGAGTAAAAATCCAACGTAATCCTCCACTACAGACTCCAGCCAAGTTCAACTTTCATTCAATAAAACACTCCCAGACTATACTTCCATAGCCTTTTACAAGATGGACTCAGGTAGAGACCGAGCCCAGTTTCATTTTCCTTCATGAGTTAAACCAATTCCAGAAGAAATCATAAAAACATTCTAACCTAAAGTGAAGCCAAATAGAGAAGAGAAATCAATGGAGTCCTGTGAATTGAAATTCCACCGCCCGTTCTTCTTTCATCATCTCCTTGAATGGTTTCAGAAAGAACTCAGAACGGAAGAAATGTTAAAAGAAATGACATTCAATAAAAGAGTTTTCAGTGGATTTATAAATTACTGATTGGATCAAATATTTAAGGCCATTTCTATTTCATTTATTTTTTAAATGGAAAACGATACAGTGTTATGATTTAATATAAATTCATTATGGGAATAAATAAACGGGGAGACTGCGCGTGCCATGAATAACTAAATAGTTCTCTAAATGAGCACCAAATAAACGTATAAAAGTCTTTCCGTCGTTCATTTATATCCTCCACCAATATTCTAACATTCCTTACGTTCACTCTCTTTCTTATTTAACAAACGCGGCTAATAAGAAGTGAAGAGAAGGCAGAGGTGAGAAATGGGAGATGGGATGAGAGGAATTGTCTCCTGTTTCTCATCATCCTCCAACTCTATTCTTGGTGACTTTCTTTTATTTCTTTGATTTTGATTTGTCATGTTTCCCGTTCCCTTCCGCATGCTCGCCCTTTCCTCCAATCAGGATCAGACGCTTGGATAATCCCTACTTTCTTTTCCGTATAAATATATCAGGAATAAGCTACGAGTGGGTGCTACGGATGGTCCACCTGGAATGGAAAGACAAGACCAGACAAGAGAAAGCACAAAAGGAAAGTATTCGTTTTGGATTGGATTTAGGTTGGATTTTATTGATTCTTTTCATTACTTTCAAGTTGGTTATGTAAATTGGGGATTCCATTTTATATCCCTCTCATATTCCGCCGTCTTTCTAGGTTACTTTCTATGCCAGGAATCGGAAAGTCGAGATATTTTTTCTCCAGTTTCTTCCCTAGGTACAACTCAGGAAGGAACTACCCATGGAATAATGAAGTGTTTGCTTGCGGAGAGATGGAAAAGTCAAAAGTGTTCAACGTCAACGGAGCCATCCCACCACTTCTACCAGATTAAAAGTGAACGCTCATAAACAAGGCCATAGGAACAGAGAAGCTCCTTTCAAATCCTCACCTCAGATTTGTCAATCAGAAACGAAAGAATGTGGAACAATAAAAGGACGCTCTTTTGGGGTCCTTGAGAGACTTGTGGCCTTTGAGATTTTAAGGACTATAAGTTATGTTGCCTCTAAGAATTTAACTCTGTAGCTCAAGGGATTTTAACTCTAAAAGATTTGTGCGGGATTCAACAAAGAATCTAGAAATAATATACGAATAAAAATAACAGTGGCAATGTCCTTTGGATGAAGATCCTCACCCGGATGGAAATCTCATTAGTGAATGAGAAAGTGGAGGTTTTGTGGTTGGGGAAATGACCTTCCGTTTTCCCCGCCCGTGGTTCCCATTATTTAGGCATTCCAAGTCATCATCCTTTCTCTTCGTCATCCTCTTCCTCACTACGCCCTATAGAATTTGTCCTTCTCAGTCCCTATCAAATGTCTCACAACCTTTCACTCTTTCTTCCTCTGCAGTTACGTCAATCCGAACAGATTGGGCCAACTCCTTCCTTAAAGGCCTATTATTATTATTATATTTATTTTATTTTATTTTATTTTAGTTAGACTCTGCCCGTAGGAAAGATAAGGGCAATGCTAGGAATCAACTTTATCAGGGGATGGCTCTACCCTCCTCCATAAATGTCAACCTCTTTGATTTAAAATCAAATCAATGAAATATTAAAATAAATAAATAAACAACGGAAGGAATGGAGGATCCCTCTCGTACGCCGCCCCACGTCACCACAGTTGGATTCCATATGCTCCATTCCACGAGAGTATTGAAGGGAAAAGTTTGATTTGATTTGTGAGTGGAAACAAAAGGAGGAAAGAACTTTCTCTCATTGTAAATTTCCATCTATCCCATATATCTCATCCGATCCTCAGTACAGAAGAACCAGAGTGCGGAGGGGGAATGGAAGGAATCATTCCACCCCAGACTCTTACTCTCTCATTCACTTGTTTCCCAAAGGAACTCTTTAAAGTAAAAGGACTTTAATGGGAGGAACGTCATGGAAACTTTTCGGAATGACATCTCACCTTATCAATCGAGAAACAAAGAAAGGAGAAAGTTAATTGCATTTTACCATATTCTCTATTTTAAACTATGACCAAACACAATAATTAAAAAAAGTTGAGTTTGAGAGGGAGCAACTTTTTACAGAATTGTAGAAAAGTTCTATGGAATTCGCCAAAGTTAATCCCCTCCCTCGTAATTTATCAATTATTCCAAATGAATTACCATTTCATTATTCATCTTTTCATTATTTTTATGAATTTATCAGTTCTTCCCTTTCCCTCATGTGGAACATTTCGAATGATTAGAGAATGAGAGAAAGCAGGACTCCAGTCGTGTTATTGTTTGTCAATGGGGCGTCTGCTCCTTGTCCCTTTCTCAATTCAATTCTACATCACTCCTAACGCTAACCAGACAGAACTGGAATTTATTTCTAAAAAGAATACAATTGATTCAAGACTCAATGGAAATGGAGGGATTTAGCCTCTCACTTGCGCTCATTGGAAACAACACACTACATGCGTATCTCTTTGTATGGACGCCACCACGAAAGGCACCAACGGTCATGACCCGATACGACACGGTACATAAATATGGGGGAAAATGTCGGCAAAACAGAAAATATTTAGTCCAGTGTACTTTGGTTAACTAATCCCAATAAACTGACTATTCAATATCTTTCCGACCCATGGAAATAGCCGATTATTTAAATCATTTTTGCCACTTTTTTTAGCTGCAGAGGATGCGAGAATTTCTTAACCGTGGTTAAGAAAATACACGACACTAATTCTTCCATGTCCAAAAATGGGAAGGGGGGGGTCAGAGACACGTGACAAGATATTCCATTTGGGATTTCTCAAATAGGAGCGGTCCGGTCGTTTTGAAATATCGTGATGCCAGGTTTTAAAATTTTGTTTTAGTACATCACAGTTTGGAGCATAACCAGAATACCAAACAGTTCCTGGCGTTCCAATATTTCGGAATAAGCCAACCAACGCAACACGCTGACTGTTCGAAAAAATTGAAGAATTTTAAAAATAAAGTTTCGAAACTACTCTTTAATCGATTTCGCATCGCTTTTCTCCGACCTTGCAACTCAAATATTTGTAAATTAGCTTTCAACGGACTCTTTTGTTGAAATTGAATTTCTACTGACCATTTCTAAGCTTTTTTCCTCCTTGTATTGCTGGATTGAGAGAACTCTTCTCATTCTCTTTTCAGGTGACATTTCAACAATGGAATATCGAACGCAAAACCCAAGTGTGAAAATACAAAGGGGTTATTGGAAGGGATGACAAATCAAAATGAGGGAAATGAGAATAATTGAAAGTATGTAGTACAAAGCATCTGATTAGCTTCTTACCTTAATTTTCCCAGCGAAATGGTTCCCGACTGGGAGTGACAGAATGAATCCTCGCCACTGACTCACTCACTCACTCACTCTTCGATCAAAGTCAAATCCAAAAGAAAGAAGGAAAGAAAGAAAGGGAGAGTGATGGTGGTGATGATGTGATCGGTTTGGAATTGGACAGGTGAGTCGGAGAAAGGCAAGGAAAGAAGAGAAAATAAGGGTTGGATTCGGAGTTTGGATTCTGTCAGAGAAAGTCCTTTCACTCAAGCTGTTTTCTATTCTTCCTCCAGTCCAAGCCCCAGTGAAAGTCTACTCGAACGTTAGCAAGGGAATCCATGCTTGACTACTTGCATCCAAAATGACCTCAGTCTAGGAAGATTAATTCTATACAGGAATAAGGAACGAACTCAATCCCACTTTCCCAAACCCACACAACCAAAAGCTAAGGAGGCAGGCAGAGGGAGATGATGATGAGGCGGATGAGGGGATTTCCTATCTGTGCGGAGAAAGTGAGAGCATTTCGGGTTTTAGCTTTTCCCTCTTTCGTTGGCTTTGCTCCTATCGTTTACTCTCTTGCTTGGTTGTGGTGGTAGATTCCCTGGATTTCCCCCACTTTCACCGCTCCAAACTATCTCTCTTCCCTTCCGTTCTACTCTTTTCAATCCCAAACTCATTTCCATTAACCAGAGAGAGGGAAACTGACATCACATTTCGGGGCCCCTTTTCGGTTCCACCCAAATCCAAGCCCCTCCACAACATCACATTTCTCGGTTGTTGCACTCCCAAATCATTCAACTCAAAAACCTTGAATTCTCGTAAATTTTTACCAATGGCAAATCCAAAGGAAATACCTTTCTTCCTAAATTACATAAAAAAAAGCGGAGCGGAATATTGTTAAGTATAAACATGTTCCTAAAGACGCAAAAAAACGACAACTTTTGCATAGTTTAAAGGTTTTGAGATGATAAACGCATGTGGGCTGTAGCTTGTAGCTGTTGCAAACAAAAAGTGGCAACAAAATGGAATCAACTGGATGGGCTAAAAGAGATGGAGAAAGGATACGAGGATGAGATTACTTGGAAACAATTTCCAAATTGTGAGACGGAAATTCCGAATAGAGAAAAGAAAACTTAAGGCCTTGCATCCGCCTGGGCGATGAGAAGATGGAGGACTCCATGCATAATTCAGTTTTTCTAATCCAATAGTAAGGAGGTGTGGATTATAATTTAAAATATTATGGCAGGCTTGGTAACTGGGGAATGGCGGAGTCCTCATCATTTCCATGCTTTCATCCAAGTTGAGTGATGGGATGCGGATGAACATAAAAACACAAAACCAACCTAACCTCTACCCAAACTTTTTTTTTAAACCTTTTCCCATCTCCCAGGAAAAGAAGATGAGAATGAGACTATAAAATGAGAATGCGGAAGTGAAGCTTATACCCATCAGCGATCAACCTTTACCCGCCCGCCTAAGCGGTTTCTCACATCGAAACCACGACCACAACTTAAAAAGAGAAAAGGAAAGAAATGAGTTCTTCCCAGAGCGAAATATCAAAGAAAAAGTAAGGAAGAGGGAAAATGGGTTTGGTCTCTGTTGGATACAAAATAATTTAATCATCAAAGGCCCTAACCAGAAAAATAATAAAACTGATTAATCTCTCCCAATGTCCTACTTATGGTCTAACCCTATGAAAACCATACATGGATAACATCATAACCAGAGTGTGGTTACTTAGGCATCCTGAGGGGGTCCTCTGTTTTATGTTTACACTTTCACTCTCCTTTCTCCCTCCCTCTTTTCTCTCTCCCAACTTCACAACTACAACACAGAATAGAAGGCATCAGGCATCTACTCTCTGCTCATAAAGGAAGGAATGGAGACAGATGTGATGATTTCGTGGTGGGAAAAACAAAAAGAAGGAAATCCTCTGCATTACTTTGACCTCAAATGGACATAAATTCCGGTTAAGTCCCCGTCTTTACCTCCGTGCTTAGGGATAACAGAGACGAGCGAAGACAAAATGTCCCTTCCTTTCATTTTCTTCCACCTCCAGCCACACTAAAAGAAGGAACCAACATAACAGATTTCATGGTTCACATAAATTTGAGCCTTAGTTAGGGGTAGAAAGGGAGTCTGGTCTCTTAAGTCTTTATGCTCCATCACCTCCCCTGCCATCCATAACCTCTTTACTCTTTTCCTTTTACGCATTCTTGTATTATTTTGACCTCATCCCCCTGTCTCTCTCAGTCTCAACCCTCCAACTGCTGCCGTACAACTTGAACTGACGAAGGGCGTATTCAGTCGATTGAAATCTTTATCCAGAAGTGGCTATTAAAATATCACGACTATTATTCCACTACTACACTTTGTCATTGGATGCATTCTGGACGGAACTCGGAGTTTTAGAAACCCAGAAATCAGTCTTTTCAAAAGTAGGAACTAACATTTCCACTAGCTGACAACTTTACCCACATTCTGGTTTCCTCTGGTTTAACAATAGGAAATATTACGAACGCTTTAGCATTAATAAAGGCGAAACGGGAATAAAAACGGACAAAAAATGAAGGGATAGGCGGGACATTTAATGAGAAGCCTCCGGTAAGGAAAGGACGCCGTGGAAATAATTCAAAGAGAAAGTGAGCTGGTTCGGAACCGAGGCCTCAATTGAGAAAAATGGTGGTTAAACCAAGAAAATCAAACTGTCCTTTCTCCTCTTCCGAATGTTCGTTAGCCGGTAGAATGCTTGGTATATTCTATTTTGGTTTTGGTTGTATTGTACTTGTGGAGAGAAAGTCGGTGAGGTGCCTGGACTTCTGGATCTTCCATTGAATTGAATTGAAAGTGAGTGAGGTCTTAATTAATTGGGTCTTTGCTGGGAAGTTTCTAATACCCTCCTCAATCCCCTCATTCTCATTCTGATTCTGTCTGATCTGATCCCTCAGTAGAGTGTAGAATCCCAAAGGTTCCTTACCATCTCCACCTTTGACCTTCCAATGGTCCATTGTCCCCTGTCCCTTGCATCATGCGACATTCTTCACATTTTCCTTCTGAGCGGATTCCTAACCAAGTAGAAGACTTCTTTTGAATATAGAATAAGTTGAGGGAAGACTCAAGTTGCTGGTAATTTATAAGCCAAGGATAATGAACTTGGACAAACTCCAAACAAAAGAACCAGAAAGCAGATTGAAAGTGTGATGGAGTTGAGTTGTGTTGGAATAATTAATCCCCTTCCAAAACCACCATGTAACCCGCCCTTTCACTTTTACTTTCATTTCCATTTCATCACTTTTAAACCTAAAATCCAAAGAATAATCTAAACTTTGAAATCCGGTTCAATTCCACTCTCTGCCTGCAGTCTTCTCTTTAGGCATAAAGACTTTACTTTGTGTCCTTCCTTTTCTACCAATTTTAAAACCATCCATATCTTTCCTCAATTATTTTCTCACCAACAAAGTCATTCCCATTTCTTTTGTCCTTTCCTAATTGAGTTTCGTATTTACTTTTTCTTTTCTTCGACGAGTTGGGGCCTTGGCAGGGCTAACAGTAAACTAGAGAAGAAAGTGAAAATGGGCTCTCAGGAATCAAGAGAAGGAATAAGTTTGTTTTGTTTAACATTACAGTTTGTGTAACATAGGACCATCTACCCCTTTAACTCGTGTAAATCTTGCAATTCCCAAGAAATTACGCAATTTGGTTTGGTTCGACCTAACTCTTTCGCCTGGGATGAGGAAATGGGGACTGTTCTTGTGATTTTCTAAATATTTACTCTACGCTTGTCTCCACTTACTTGAAGAAATCCAAACCTTTGCGTCTTGGTACTGGCTCCTGTTGACTATGTCATTCATTACTCATTCACTGTATATTCCACAAGGACCCAAAGAGTCTTGAGTCTTTGCTGGATTTAGAGATTCCTCCTTCATTTAATTTATGACCGAGACACGAGTGGTAAGTAGCACTTCTAAAACTTGTTCCAACGGATTCCCTTGCACATACAAACAAAAATGGACCAAAAACTCACCAACTCTCTCCTCTCAATTCTAAATTATCCAAACGGAGCAGAGGAAATGGAGAAATGAATGGATGGCTTTTTACTTTTCTGGTAAGAGTGGAGAGCAGAGAGTATAGAGAGGATTTCTTCTATTTGTATATTTTCTCTATCATTTCATACCAATTGTGTAAATCCTTGTGTATCCTTGTAATGCTGGAGTTGTATGGAAGTGAAACGTGATTGATTGGATCCCAAGCACAAGCAGAACCCACTCAGCCACTCCAACATATCCCACTTGACGATTCACTTGGATTTTCTACTCTTCCCCTCCAACTTCCCTCCAACAGAAAGAGGAGTGAAAGCGAAGAAAGAACGAGGAAACTTATAGGAGGAACATGGGAAGAGTAATTAGATGGAGAATGGACTCATTTGGAAAAGTACAACTCGGTATTCTGTCTCTCCATGTCTGCTACCAGGGACGTTAGTTAGGAGTGACTACGTAATGAGTACAAGTTAGTGCGGAGTCAGAACAAGAGCCTCTGAATTTTAATTCCTTCATTGGAAAAAGGCGAGTTGAAGATGATCTTGTAGATGATGGAGGTGTGGAATTTAAAGGAGGGTTCTTATTATTAGTTTTAACACATTCACCCCATTCCATGGACATATTGGCTCATCCATTCCATCCATCCATGTTCTCTTGGGTTATGAATTTATGAATTTATGACTTACTGAATTACTGACTGAGTTTATAGACACAAGGCTCGGTCCCGATTCTGCTTGGCCTTCTTTGTTTAACTAATCATTAACGACCTGACCAGGTAATGGAACATTCATCCTCTCTCAAGTCAACTTAACTCAGGAAGGATTCCTAATTCATTTGTAGAAATAAGTAAGGAGCATCAACAGCTACAACCTCCCCCACATAAACGTATAGAGACGGAAATTGTAAATAGAATAGTGGTAGATATTAGATAGATTAGATGGACACATTCAATGGATGAATGCTGGAATCGTTTGGGATGGATATAGGGAGCCATTCCGACTCGACTTATAGGGCATGCCAAGAACAGACAGGCACTCATGCCCGTGCCTTGCACGTTTAAATTCCTCACAGGTGTCCGACCATCTCCGCCAATTCTGAATGCTCTTGGCTCTTGGTTAGGTGAAAGACGAGAAGAAAAATGTGAATTGAGATGGGTGGAAGGAAGCCGAAAGGAAACCAAGGGACCGCGTGACGAGAGTGAAAACCGGTTCCGGATATCCTACACATTCGAATCCCTTCACCCTGCTCCAGTGGAGTGAAAGTGTTTCCATTCCAAGGATTCTGGATAAGGAGAGACTCAAGGAGGGAATAAACCCTCCAGATCCTCACCACATCCTCACTCAATCACTTTTATTTATTTTAGTTGCAATTGGGGTGGAGTGGAGTATGGGGCAGCTTAATGGATGGATTACATATGACAGACCGACAAAACAGAAAGCAATATCATCAAAAATCATATAAAAATAATATCAGTTTCATTATACCCCCATACACCCAAGCCCCTTTGCGCTCTCTCTCCAATACAATCCACAACCATTACACTCTGTCTACTCTGCACTGGATCAAAGAAAAATACTCAACCAAAGTTTATCTTCTCATCCCGATTTTAACAAAATCATAGACGAGGAAATTGATTCGGACTGGAAAATATTCTCCCGTCTCAAACAGAAAACAGACGCAAATCCTCTCACGCCTTTGTTTTTTTGCTTTTCTCCGAAACTCCGAAACAATAAAATAAGATAAACCGTCAGATGTTTAAAAAGTTTGGAGGTAGATTCCGAGATTACGCCAAACTCACGACCTTTGAGCACGCGAAACACATTTAGAAAATTAAGGCTCTTCAAATTTTGATATAGGGACATATAGACAAAGGCCTCAGTTAGCGTGTCTTTCAGCACTCCGCTCCAATTACCTGAAATTCTATAGGGAACTTTCCCATGTAGGAATTCAACGGTCTTCGGGATTTCATGAATTTCACGGTTGCTGACTTTCATTTTTTTTATATGGGGGCGTTTCTTTGTTTTGGTTTAGTACATTTCCAGATAAATTTTAGAATGAACCTATAGGGCTCTCGACGTGAGAGGAGAAAGAAAAGTAAACTTTGGAAACATCTTCAAAGAAAAGGAACCAACTTACGGACTGCTTGATGAATGATGAATGATGATGAAGAAGATTTCCGCATCCTTTCCCATATGGTCATTTATCTCATTTTTAGTCCCTCACACTTTGGATCAAGTTTCTTATTTAATTGGCAAAAGAGGGATCCGATAGGGTTAGGAACTGAAATTCAACTTTCCTTTCCCCACTTTCCCTGTGCCGGAAAGAGGAGAAAGTCTACTTTATATTTTCACACCCAATCATCTAACGCACAATCCAATCTGGAGTCCAATCTTGACATGTTGAGATTAAGATTTGTTCACACGGCGCACCCCAGTCCATCATTTTCATTAAAGCTGACACTCCATTTTTTTGCCAAAGGAGAAAGTGAAGAAAGATAGGAATCCAAAAGTTGGTTGTAAAAGTTCAAGTCTTGCGGATGGTGAGGGTGACGAAAATTAATTGGGAAGAGTTCCTTTGTGAAATGGAAAAGGAGTCGGATTTAGACGAACATAGGGGTAAAAGGCTTCCTCAAAGTTGACTATTTTTTATTTCTATTCCGTATTTGAATAAAATGTGGAGATACC
>Ga0194135_10001215_pt1 | contig 15201 bp, 10 predicted proteins | sample LitLau_LLRF_2013_FD_134024 | JGI IMG/M metagenome (GOLD analysis project Ga0194135, IMG submission 134024) | Freshwater sediment microbial communities in response to fracking from North America - Little Laurel Run_MetaG_LLRF_2013 (version 2) | ecosystem: Environmental > Aquatic > Freshwater >...
ACTTTATCCTTTATAACATTTTAAAAATTCCTACAACACTGACGTTGAGTTCGCCAAATTTCAGTCAGATTTCCATTTGGTTTTACAAAAGTGACTGCGTATTCTAAATTAGCTCTGTGGCTCTATAATAATCAAAACTCGGTGACGCACGAGGATTAAAGAAACGCTTGGACGCGAAACAAAATTGGGACTTTTTCCGTTAGGATCGTGAATTACTTTGGTTAATTGTAATGGGAGAGAATTGGGAATGTGAATGAAGGGAGCTGATACCAATTTACGAAATTAGAGAAAATTGGAAGAGCTGAGCTCATTAATTCCATGATTACTTTCACCATCTTAAATCGGACGGTGACCGGAGCGAGCGGTACCCAAGGTACTGAAATAGACTGTAATAAATCCTCCTCCCCTCTCACCACTTGCCCTTTCCCCGTTATCTTTTGATCCTTTAAAACCCAAGCTTTCTTTCCGCTCGCTTTAGGTAATTGAGAACGTTTTGGCCTTCAGGATTTGATTGGTTGAGTCACGCGATGATGCGACAGACAGGGCAAGGACACGACGAAAGCTAAAATTATGCTAAGCCCGATCAAAATGGACAGGAAATCAATACATGTCCTCATCTCCGATGTTCAACGTTTTTAGTTTATGTTCTTTGAAGAGAATACAGAAACATTGGTTTGTCGGGTTTGTCTACAGTTAATAACCATTTTTTTAAAGATATGAATAAAAAAAAATTCTACAAAGATAACTGAAAGTTGATTTTCGGGTGTGTCATCATTCATCACAGAAGATCACAACTCATTTGGCTTTCTGGAATTTAACCTAAAAGTTAAATTAAATTACTTTATTAGGAAAGGGACCTCGGGTTGAATTCACGCTTCGATCTTTGAGCGGGTTAGCCTTGATCATCTCAATTGTTTGGATGCATTTTCTTTTGACGTCCATTTCTCATCCTCTTTCTTCTGAATCTACTGAAAAATACCAAAACTAGTTTTAGCCTTGTGAGAGCTCGCAGAAGTCCTGAGAGTGCTGGTGGTGCTGAAGCTGAAACTTACGTTCCAAATATTTTTTCCCAAATTGAAGGTTCCAGGATTTCTTTGTGTCCAGCAATTACACGTGTAGAGTTACCTCCAGCAGTGGCCGATTTGGGACGACGGGAAGTTGATGGTGGCGGTTGCTCCGCATGGTGACACTCATGCTGTCCATGACACCGTTTGAGACGGAGCAGCGTCTCCAACATCCATTCTTCTTCATTACTTCCCAGATTTCCAATAGTACTCCTCAGTAGGAAAGGATCTGGAAATACAAGCAAACCCACTGTAGTTGTAAAAAAAAAAAGGAAAACGAGAAGATGGATTTGTTGACTGAATGATATAAGGGCGATCGTAGACCTACCACGTCCAAGATCAAAGTACATTTTGAAACCAGTAATAAAATGGCAGTAGAGATAATTATGAGTTGAATTAATTGAGCGAAGACAGGAGAAAGTGTTATTGTTGGAGTTCATGCAGAAACAGAATGATTCCCCGTCCCAGAACGGTGCCGTTCGCCAGTGTGACTTGTCATGCCAAAAACAGTTCATCTTATCTTCTGCTCCGCACGCAGCTGCCTTCAACAAGAAAGACAAAACTTTATTAATTTCTATCGCGAGATCCTGGTTAATACGTGCAGCTGATTTTTACCTGTTGCCGTTCCGTAGGGTCTTGAATTCGATTTAAAAAACGTTGTTTCTTCCGTAATTTGCTCATCAACTTTTTCCGTTTCCTCTCCTCCCGCTCTTCCATCCTGAGCCATCTTGGATCACTTTGCAATTTCGAGCAATCACAAACTTCAAATGGCCCCTCCCTATTCTCCGCCCATTCGTGGTAACTTTGATTGACTGGGGAAAATCCCAAAGCTTGTCCACGGTTCCGATTTTTCCGCTGAGATTCTTTGGTATTAGCCATGTAAATTGTGCCATTGAGCAACGTTTGAGAATTATTTGGCAGTTTTGAGATCACTTTATCCTCATCATCGTCAGTATCTTCCTCATCCGAATGAATGAAAGTCACGGGACTCACAAAGAGATCATCTTCCAAGATACCATGCTCGGCATGCCCAAGACCTTCCTCCAGCTCATCGGTGTCAAATCTGTCCTTTTCTAGGTAGGTGGATGCAGATGTTGAGGGCAATAGCCTTTCCGTAGTGTCCAAGGGCGTGGGTCTTGGTGTCCGCAAAATACTAATGTGAATTTGATTCTTCTTTTTCCCCCGTTCTTTCCCACTGCTCTCATTTTCAGGGGCTGCTGGTCGTCTTTCTGTAACTTTTGAGATCGGAGGCCCTACAGTGGACGTCCATTGTTGTCTCAGCAGTCGCTTCTTCTCCCTCAGTTCGTCAATCCGGCTTTTCAGAACCTCAATTTCTGTGTCAATCTTCTGTCTTTCGGACTCCCAATTAAAATCACTTGGGGAGTTTTCTGGAGCATCTCTTCTAGCCCTCGTAGGACATTGACATGGACTCGATTTCAGCTCTTCCTCTACTATGAAATCTGTACCAACTCGACACTTCCGAAATCTGAAGCGACCTTTCTCCCGCCGACAGTATTTCCTCTGCCCTAATAGACAGGGGTATGGATGCAGATCACAGAGTTCATTTACTTGGACTTGCTCTTCTTCGGACACCATCGCTTGGACGCTAGATTCTCCGTGAGGTGTTTTAGATTTGGAATGTGTTTGTTCGGTGCTGCTCTCACGTCTTCCAGAACTTTCGATTAAAAATGTTTGAGTCCATTGTAACGTTTCTCTCGTCGGTCTTGGAGGGGATTGGGAATATTTTTCCAACAGTGGTAAGACTGACCTTCCGTCCATGTCTTCAGGGACTGGAACCCCGCCCTGCATATTATAATATCCATTCAGTTTGAAGTTGAGCATAGCGAATTAAAACGTGCAACTCTTCAGCAAGTTCCAACTAACTACTTTTAGTATTTACTAAAAATTCATAATTTTTTTCTAGTTTATAATTATTTATAAAATTCTCTTACCAATTGAAGAAATGTCGGGGCCAAGTCAATGTTCAGGACAGGTTCAAGAATCATTGTCCCTTTCGGTATTAAGTTGTTCGGGGTCTTGACGAAGAATGGAACGCGAATATCAAATTCATATGGCATGGCCTTTCCTTTGATGAGGCCAAACTGTCCCACATGGTAGCTATTCAATAGAAGCTTCATCTTATTCATGAACGTATAGTTTAGTTTTATATTATTAAAACAAGAACATTCAGTAAAGTACCCATGATCTGATGTGTAGAAAACGTACGTATCGTCCGCAAATCCAGAACTCTTCAGCGTTTCCATAATATTTCTAACAGAATTGTCAACACTCTGAAGTGTTTGAAGCCGTTTGGTCATTAGAAGATTCGTGTAGTCCTTCAAGTTGGAGTTCATTTTTGGAGTGACCTGCAGGATCCACTGTTTGTCGGAGTTGGGTGAAAAGTCGTACGCTGGAGTATGATGGGGAGTCTCATTTAGAAACAATCCGGAATACTGCGGAGCGGAGTCCTCTGCAAGGAATACATACACGAATTCAACCCCGTTCCTGTTGCCTGAAGCTGTGACCCCTCCCTTATACCTCAACTGACCTGGGCCATGTGGAGAAGGAAATGACACAACAAGGAGGAAAGGTTGGTCTGGTTTCCTGGACTTCTTTTTCACTGGAGGCATCGGCGGCGGCAGTGACCCACTCCCTTCATCATCACTCACATTGTCATCCTCCATAAAAATGAGATCGTGTTCAGTATCCACGTCGTCGTCAGTATTCGGTATGGGAGTTGCCATTCGCCGCAGGAAATCAACCGTGTCGTTTGCAATAGAATCTCTGTGTAATTTCCCAAATTAATCCTGAATTGAATCGCTTAGAATTTGTTCTGGTTGTGGGACCTTACGGATAATAATCTCTTTCGTAATTATTCCCATATTTAACATTTCGCCCATTCCGGTTAACAGTATAGTTGTAAAATCTTGAATTCATCAGCAGTCCATTCCATTCATCCCAGCCTATCTGTGAAGAAAGACAATTGAAAATAATTATGAACTGAAGGGTCCTTTTCATAACACCCGGGGAGGATGGGATGTCCTTACTGGTATATGAGATCCGTCATACTTGTTCAAGTATTTTCCCAAGTAGGAAGTATAGTAACCGGAAGCCTGGAGATACGCACCAAAGGTCTTCTGCTCATATTTCTCACGCCAGAGGATGCTGCTACAATTGTCATTGTTTGTATAAACTTGATGGTTGTGGACATATCTGAATATCAAAATATGTATCCATAATTGATGGACTGGAATAATTCAACAGTGACGGAATTCTCGAAAATAAGTTATAACGCGCTTACAGTCCGGTGAGCATGGAGCTTCTAGAAGGGCAACACATTGGAGTTGTCACATAACCGTGGCGAAATTCAACGCCGTTCTCTCTAAAGACTTTGAGCGTTTGAGGCATGTAGTCCATGCTCCCTGAGAATCAAACAAAAATAAAATCGATTCTTTAAATTCAACCAATCCCACAGAGAGAAAATCAATTTTCCGGTCTAACCAAGCTCAATGTCTTGATCATCTGTCAGAATTAAAATTATATTCGGTCTCTTGCGCTTCCGTTGAGCCGAACTTCCGCCTTTGCTTGACTTTGGGGAAAGCTTTTGGTCCATCCGTTTTGATTGATGCTGGCCACGGTGACTAGCTAGAAAGAAGTGTATCGATAACATTAGCTTTGATCTGACGATTTCTTGTGTTATTCAAGCTAATTAAGTTTAGCCTGATATACCTCGAGATTGTTTTTCTTCTTCCCAGAAGGCGTCTGACCTTGGAGGAAAGAACGGATTAAGATTTTCATCTTCTGGTTGCCCTGATGGTCCTTGGACGCTACTCCTGTCATTTCGATATGTATACCTTTCTCCTCCTGGTCCATGCTGACCAGTACCCTCCTCTAACTCATAAGTACGGAAGCTACTGCTTTTATCACTGGACACTAAGCAATACGCTGTTATACTTGCCAATAAAATTATGCGCCGGGGCAGCAGGTTCATTATATTCACCAATCGATATCGAGTTAACGACGCCGTTGATGCATTGTCGTATCAGATTCAGATGTCGATTCCAATGCTCCTCTTACAAGTTTGCAGCTCATTATTTCGCAAACAAACAAGTGAATAATTATTAAGTTTTACGAGTACGACACGGAACTGAATGTTGCTGGATATCCTCTGGATAACAAGAAATACAAAACCTTTGTCTTTTGTCTTTTCTTTCTTTCTAAATCTCCATCCGTTTAGAAAAATCTTTAAGTTTTGATTCCAATTCGGAAAAGGTGGGAGTAAAAAAAATAAGATGCTGTTTGAGAGAGATGAGATTCTGCTGGACTTTACATGACAAGAGGATGGATATGACAAGACAAGGGTTCCATCAATTCCTATCCAACTTAACTTTCGCGTTCTTAAATTATCGAAATTTTTGTGATGTTTTACCACACATCCAGTTTACGACTAACATAATGTCGGACCAGCGATCAAAGGTGTCCTCTTATTGTGAGGGAGGGATCTTCTAATTCATCATCGTTTATCATTCGTCAGAATGTAAGCCTTCTTGCATCATTTTATATTCTATTCCAGCACCATTAGCTTCGATTTCTGCATTAATTAATCAGTTCTTGTGCTGAAATGCTCCAGCCAATTTTAATTAGAATATGAAAATGGAATTTGGGAATTGTAATTCCCTTAGCCTTAGCTTGCCCCGGCGTTTGAAGTGCGGCAGAAATTTTCACTTGAATCAACTTTTAAGTTATTCTTGTTTTCAATTCTAAGATCTTGTTTACAAAATCAAAATTCAATTCAAATCACATCAATTAAACTATTCATCGGTTTCTAAATTCTCTCCAGGATTCGGGGACACTCGGCAGGCACTAGACGTCTTGAAGTCTATTTTTCCGATTAAACGATTCCAATTAAGCTTGTTGTAGCAGGTGAATTTAGTTAGCACGTTGTGTTGCACGTAGCACGATGTGTGAAATTCATGATCTCCGGCAAAGTTGAGTTTTAATTAGTTGAACCATTATGATTTCAGCAGTCAGTCCAGTCCTCCTACAAGTTCAAAACGGCAAGGTTCAGAAGACCCAATACCGGATTCGACCTGCGATTAAAATGGTGAGGGCACGAGGGGATTTAATTTTTAAATGGGTTATTAGTTATTTTAAAATGCACTGCGGACAGAACATGATTATAAATAATTATTAGTTTTAATTCACCTTTCGAAATCCGTGTATTTTGTAGGATGGAAATGGGGCTAGTTCGAGTTGCAACCAAAACAAAGGAGAGAACTTCTCAAACTCTAACCCTCAATCTGTGGCGTCAGGCTCGGACGAGGAAGGAGATGAGGAGGAATCCGAGTCTTCAATCTTGTCAAATTTCAGGAAACAATGGTTCATAATAAAATAACTAATCCAAAGCTCTCAACCCTGTTGTTGCAGTTGCAGTTCAATAAAGTTATTTTTGTGTAGGGAGGCTGAACTGACGCATGTTCCGCCTGGAGACAAGACGAATACGCCAACTCAGGTGTCGGCAGTCTCGTTAAGCAACACCCCCACCCAGCTTCCAGCTGTGTCACCAGCAAATCTCAGCTCTGGCTCGACGTCGCAGACAAGCATGGACAGAATTGAGGAAGAAGCCAAGAAATTCTTTCTAATGGGAGTGAGCTTCGAGAGGCGAGGTGATTCATACGATGCTGTCCGATTCTATAGAAGAGCAATGCAATTAGTTCCGGATATTGAGCGTCGCCTCCAATTGGAACTTCGTGAGGAGGAGGGTGTAATTCATCCGAACGTTGATGATGAAACGGACCATGATCGAGAGGATCCAGAATGTGATGAGGATGTTGCAGATGACGGGAGACCACTCTATGTAAAGTTCATCCAGCGTATTGAGGACAACCGCTGGCAATTTTTTGAGAAGTTTCGAGAGGATGGGAAACCACATTTTTCCGATTTCCCAATCGAAATTTTGCAATACATTTTAAGGTAACATTCTCTAAGGAGAAACCAAAAAATCATTACACTACGACTACGCTACTGTCCCTCTTTTGTTTCAGGTGGGTAATTTCCAGTGAATTGGACGTTAGAAGTCTGGATATTTTGGGATCTGTGTGTCGAGGATTTTATTGCTTGACTCGGGATGAAAAATTATGGAAAATGGCGTGTGATAGGTGAGCAAATTCACATAATTTTCAAACATAAATCAACATTGTGAATTGCATAAATATGCAAGATTTCCTGTATTAACAGGGTATGGTCTTCGTGTGACATTTTGGGATCTGAGTTCTCAAGCTACCGTGAAATGTTCCTCCTCCGTCCGCGGGCACGCTTTGACGGGTGTTACATCAGTAGGATTACTTACGTTAGACCGGGAGAGCATTCGTTCCAGGATGCAAACTACAGGTTTGTGTTTATCAAACTGCCTAATCCATCTCCACTCTCCCCACACATTGCATTTGTTTCCTAGGCCTTGGCACATGGTGGAATACTTTCGATACATCCGATTTTACCCCGACGGGAGACTGTACTTCTTGACCTGTGCTGAAAAACCCATAGTCACGGTTGGTGCTCTTACAGAGTCTTCATCCAAGAACCCCAGCCTATTGAAAGGAACCTATCGTCTTTACGGGGACAACGTCATTTCTGCCTCTGTCCGGAAATCCAATCCAGCGCCGCAGATCCAAACAAGGCCAAGGCCAGGGAAAGCTGGAAAACAGCAATCACAAGACATTACCGAGTTCCACATGGACTTTGAAATTCAGGAACTGAAAGAGAAACGTAACTGGGTTCTCTGCTGGACTCACTATGCTGTTTACATCAACAATGCCAACATGCGGAACAATAATTTAAACAACAATGGAGCACACGGTGGAGGCATAACGAGCACTTTCGAACTCAATCCAAACAAGTACCCGCCTTTATATTTTTCCAGGGTGAAATCTTACGCACTCAATTCTGAGAGCATTCTGGAATGAGTTCCTTTGAAATGAGAAGCTTCTCAGATTTGAAACACTAAATTGAATTCATTATCCTTGTACCGTACCTCTTTCATTGTATGAGTTTAGTCAGAAGGCGTAACAATTGGCTTTAAAATTCTAGCTTGATTCTCGTGCTAAATTAATCGAAATTTATATTTAATACCATAATGTTAAACATGTTATTCTTAATAAAGAAAAGTGATGCATTGCATTACTGTCTATTGCTAACTTATCATTTTCCACACCAAATTCATTTGAGTTCAGGGAATGAGCAATCAGAGAAGAACTGAGGGGAGGTCATTGACCCTGATTTGTTGCCACGCCGACGCATTGCGCCAAATACAAAGAGCGCCAACATTTCGATTTGAATGTTTTTACTCATTCCAGAAATAAAGCAAGCGAAGGAGAGAGAGAGGCAGAGCAGAGAAGCGAGTTAGATAATTTGACGACAATTCTCTCTCCAATCAAATCAATTTCTTCGACGCAAATTTTGATTAGGGTGATACCATACCCATCCGTTAAATTTGGTAAGTTGAATTGGGCAATGAATAATGCATAATTACAATCCTATAATGTTAGCTGTTGGTCTCTGGAATTTTGTTTTAAATCAGACGGTGACGGTATCAACTTCGCCTCGTGACCTCCGAGATCCACTGCATGCGCGTCCTCTTGCATAAACTTCTGACAACCAAAGTATGTGGAGTCGGAACGTGGCACGATTGAAGACGTCCAACAGTTACTACCAGCCGACTGACAGATTCACTGTACCTTCTCGCCTGGCACTCATCCGGAAGTCATGCAGCGAGAGGGGTATCCCATTCCCACCGACGAAGTCCCATTACGATGTGGAGCTTCTGATGCACGAATCCGAAACGTCAACGGAAGCGGGTACCCTCCAATCCATCTTCGGTGGAATCGTCCAATTTCTATTATCCATCTTCAACCTACGCCTGGGTGGGATTAACGCTGTGACCACTTGGGCGAGTGAGCAGCTCGGGAGAAGCCGCTCAAGCGTTGGAGTTCAGCCGGAGGAAGCGATGGAGACTGGAAAACTGAATCTGTCCTCTGATGATGCTGCAGGAGGAGAGAGTACCCTGATTGGACCACGCACAATTAAGAAAGGCCGTCACACTACCAGCGACCGTTGGGTTGGTAAGTCTGCACGAGTTTCCTGCTACAAGCTCCCCACAGTCGACGAACTCGATGAAATCAAAATCTGCCAAATTCATAAATATGCACCCACCTGTAAGTAAGCTAATTCGCTAATTAGCTTACACACCGCCACTTGTAACAAATAAATGAAGACGTTTCCAATCAAAGCTTCGCTTTGCCATTGTAATTACAAACCTTACCTAACCTTCGAACTGTTTTTCTTATATTTGTACTTGCGTTTACTAGTCGCACTAGCCTTACTTCCTTGCTTCTTTCCTTGCTGGTTGGTAATTAATTTTGACAAATTCATAGTTAATTCGAAAAATGCGGTGGATGTTTATGATTAATCAAATTTTATTGTCATGATTTAGTCAGTCGGTGGTGTCTGGTGTGTAGGATTTTGTCTGGACGTACAACAGCATTTACTTACAACAGCGTACCCAAAAGGGGAGGGAAGATCTTGTTCAGGTTTCAGATCCTCAACAGACTCCAAGGGAGAAGGAACAATAGGACGAGTCTTTTCCTTAGGTATTAGTTGTTCATAGCCCACCATAGTGACCATAGAGCAAGAAGCATCTTGGACTTACATCACAAGGTTAACAACATTTCTTAAAACCTAATTACAGCTTCGACTTTGAGTTCCAGTCCCTAAGGGTACGGCGGCAGTGATGTCCCCATGTCCAAAAGAATCCGAAGGAACAGAATAGTGAAAGAAAGTGTTCAGGCAGTCTTCGCAGGCAGGCAGTTTACTCCATCCTCACACTCACATGGGGCTCCGCAAGTGATTCGAATTCAGTAACTCATTTATTGCGTAATTGGGCCATTCCATTTGGGCCAATTCCAGCATCCAAGATGGAGGCATTGACATCGGCTTCAGCACGTCTAAATTCGGACTTTGTCTTTCCTTCACGTGCCTCCGTCTTTGATACACAGAATTTGAGTTTGGCCAGAACTTTAGGGAGATTCATCTGTAAGTGGAGATGGAAGACGAAACTTTCGCCAGTGTCATCAAGCATCACTAATTCCTACAGAATTTGTGCCATGTTGTTATACGTAGTGATTGCCTCCCTAGTTCCAGCGACACTATCCCATCCACTTCTCTCTAGTCAATCAGATTGTGATTGGAATGGAAGGTACGTAACAATTTATTTAACTTCATTGGTAAAACCGAAAAATAACTAAATACTCTTCCACTTTCACCGTGAACCGGCTTTAGCACTATCGAATCTCTGCTTCCTTTCCCTGCTAACGTTGTGCTTGAGCAGGCGCTGCTGGAAGAAAGAAGATTGTCGCCTTAAAGCTGAAAACTGGCTTCTGATTGGTTGATTGGCTTTCAATAGAAAAGGGACTAATCCCATTAGCTCTCCTTTCATTGACCACCAGAAAGTGTCAAAATAAGTTGAAGTCCCCTTCAACGGTGTTGTCCTTTCATGTCACAGTCACAGTTTCTCTTCACCAGGCTTTTAGCATTGATTTCCATAAAGTACAAAACAAATTCTTGAAGGATTCTTTTAGGAGCGGGGCTGACAGTGCAATTAAAGGAAGCGTTTAGGTTTGAACAGAAAAGATTTTGAGAGGAGAGGACCCCCACTCCATCATAAAATATGACAAGTAGATTTCTTTCCCTTGCTCATCAGTTGACCCAAATGACAGGAGGAGAACAATACGCTTTTATATTTTCCAAAAAGGCTTTCTTAAATCCCATCAACAACATCCTCTGCTAAAAGTTTACAACCGCAATTCATTCGGAGATAATAGGATTGGAGGAGCAGGCTGAAGGATCTAAAAGTCCAAAGCATGGGTCTTCCATAAAAGTTCACAATATTTATGCTCACCTGTTGACGGGTGATTGACGAGTTCAGGTCGACTGGTTGACACTTCCTCGCATCTTTGGCTTTTGTCTTCGTCGACTCTAGGCCTGACTTTTATCGCTTCATAAACCTTTTAAGCCGAGCCAAGCTGTAAACTCGTGTCTCGTGTGCTCGCAAGCATCCTTTTTCCGCTCCAAGGACCCCAAGGGTCCACAACACCTGAGAGCCACTGGACCAAAAGGCGCTTTATGATTAAAGCCCATGGCACTCAAACCATTAACTTTTAACCTCTTTTCCCCTGTGGCTCGAGCTCACCCTATATAACGTTTTCCGCGTTTAAACGAAGTAGAACATCAAAAATCCGGGAAATGGAAGATGATGAAGACGATGATAAAGGAATTCTCCAGAAATCCCTTTTATGATTTTATGATTCTTCCCGACCCAAACAAAACCTGTTGAAATCAGGTCTTGTAAAAGCTCCAGATTTTTTCAACAATGGAAATTTTCTTTATCTCACCTTCACCATACCTGCGTCTCGGCCTCGTTGGTTTTGACTTTATGATTAGGAAACAGGTAGAGGGATCGACCAATAAAATCATTAGAGCTTCTTAGCGAGTGACTTAATGGATCCAAATGGGATTTCCTTTTCTCCGCGATCCCACTTCTGATTATCATCCCCCAATTTCACCAGAGTTCAGTACTGGAGCCGTGACGGCAATTCTCTAAAGACCGTCCTTGCTGCTGATTCATTCTTGATGTCTAATAAAATTGAAGGCCAGCAGCAGGAGTTGTTGTGAGCTACTGACGACGTTGTTCCTGAGGTTATTGTTTCGGCTTCCCTGCTGCACGTGATCCCTGTTTTGGAGGAGCGAGCAGGTTGGACTAGGAGGGCCAAGGGTGATAATCAGGGCAAGACAATACAAATAGACAGGCATTATGTAAATAACTGGTCTGACACGATGTTGACTGGTTCCAGCAGTATCGAATTCTAGTAGATAAACTGAGGCAAGCTCCCTTTCATGAAGCACACTACTAATTCGTGCTCAATTTCAAACAGGCACGTTCAAAGTACCCAGTCAGTTCGCATCGCTTAAATTACGTACGTGCACCAGCACTGGGGATCAGGTTACACGCAGAGTCCAAATTACGATTCTTAACTGCTGCGGCACTTGGCACTGCATTATCCTGCCTCCTTAAACCTTATCAAGGGCACTCCATGCTCTTCTAAACCCACACTCCAGACAGCATGTAAAGACCCAAAGATCGTTTTATCCATGACGAATCCCCTAAAAGATCTCTCTCCCTTTGGACTATTGTTCGTGACTAATGGGATCTTTTAGTTTTTCAATCCTTGAACTCATTCGAATCACACACAAAAAAAAACGCTACACAAGGTTAGATTTTTTCCAAGGATTATGTGATTGTGTCCAATTGTTGTTGCAATGGTCAAGACGGATTCCTTACGGGAGTCTTAGGACGGTCCTCCCCCAAATTTAAGGAATGCTTTGGATAGGGATAATTACCACGAGCAGCTTTAATTATATTGTTCTACAAAGATGATTAAATTTATGTATCCGGAAAAGTGACCATCATTTGTTCTTTATTAAGAACAAGAAGGAAGACTTGTTACATGGCGTTGGTAAGAAGGGTAGGGTAGAAATTATAATTATGGAATTTCCGTAACCGTAACAAGTCAGGAGCTTGTAAAAGTTACGCAAGAAAGGAGAGCTAATGGAATTTATGACTTTTCAACTCCAAAAATATTGTTTTGTCTTTCGAGTAACTAATAATGTAATGTTTCTCTCCCCTTCTGAGACTTCTTTAAATGAAGGGATCCAGGAAAGTAGATATACCACCACACCCATCGGCGGAAACATAAAGGCACCTGACCTCTCTTCCCCAGACGCAACCAAAAAGGGAGTTTTCCCCCCTCCGTGCTCTCTGCCCATGTCAATTACTGGAATCGACCAAGGGAAACTGACGATTTCCTTCTTTCGGATCCCTTCCCTTCCCTTTCCTTGAGGGCTCCTAATAACTTCCACTAACATTCCAATGCTCTGTGAAGCCTAAAGAAGGGCAAAAGTGTTAAGTGAGTCGATGTAAGGATGTATACCCAATACCCTCAATGGTCCTTTCCAGATGCACTTCCACATGAGGGTGACCGAAACGTCTCGTGTTCCATTGTTTAACTTCTGAAAAGATCCAATTTGATTTCGGAGGAGCCGAGCTGGTGGTTTTTTTGGATGCAGTTTCAAGAAGTGAAGATTCCTGGTTGCTGGTAGGAGGTCGAAAATGAAGGGTCCCCTTGAGTACTTTTTGTATTGGATTACGAAAGTGCTCCTCACTGCCTGAAGTCTGTAATTATTGGAACTCGAGAAAGTCTGAGCATAAACAAAGGATCACTTGTTCAAAATGAAGAAGAGTCGCCTCGGCTTAGGAGCTAAGTTTTATTTGAGTCCTCCGTTTTACTGGGGAGACCCCGCGAGAGAGGTCGGGGAGGGTCAAATGCATGGCTATACTCACTCCAACCCCAAGAAAGATCAGGATTTACGAGCATGACACACCAGAAGGAGTAATTGTACATGAATCCCAACCAACTCCAGACCCAAATTCATGTAAGGAACATTTGGATTGTTGCTTGAAAGGCTGCTGTGGCAGTTTATGACCTTTGGACACGTGACAAAAGGGGAAGGGAAGGGAAGCATAAAAATTTCTTTAAAACAATGTTCCCTCTCCTCCTGAAGAAGGGTTGAAGTAGACGAGCATAAATTTTTATTATTATCTTTAGTCTTCACTTGACAAAAGGCTTTCAAGGGAATTGTTCATTGTTGACTTTCATCTTCATTTTTGTCCTCTACCGTTTACTTTCCTTGCAACTTGCTGTTGGCTCTTCTCTCTTTATGATTTGGCTTTCATTTGCATCTTCTTCTTGAGATGGATGGGATCCCTTGAGACGGCGTGAATGTTGTGATTGATGAATTTGGAAATGGAATATTGAGTGGGGCCTTGAGTATCATCGCTTCAGCAGCAGCACCACCGCATACCACCGCAGACCGCACCCATCACTTTACCAAGTTAAAATGGAGCTTATTAATGATGACCCGTCGTGAATGTTGAGTAGTAATTGACGTTTTGGTTTTTTTCTTTCTGTTTCAGAGGGGCTCTCTCCTCTCCCAGTTCTGCAGCAGCGTCTCGCAGTATTCAGACGATTGCCCTTCGGTGCAACCGTGGGAGCCTATACTGGGAGGTACCTCAAGGTGGACTCCGGGTTGAGATCCGACCAACTCTTCAACCGCCCTACAAATTATGCCTCGAAGAGGAGCGACTGCAGAGGAGTAGTTCACCACGAAAAGGGAGTCATCGGATCCTGCTGGAGGATTCTTCGGGGCGTCGCCTCCTTCAAGTCCTCAGTACGGAGAGGAAGAATTCCGATTGTTACGAGATCTCGGGGCCTTCAGTGGTCCTTTACGTCGAGAGCCACGGGGGCGGAGTTAGTCAGCCGAATCAAGTCATGTCCACGGTCGGAGAGTCAAGGCCCATTTCCCTTTCCTATGAAGTGGAGCCATTAAGAGGTGCGTCCACATGGTCATTTTATGCAAATATCCCGGATACTTGAGCAATTCCCATTGAGTACTTTCCGTGAGGACGCTTCTCCTAATCTTCCAAGTACCAATTGCTGTTTTGTTTCTCCTGTAATGCTCAATAGTTGAGTATGGAGGGTCGCTTGGTGTTGGTGGTACTGAGAAATGTAAGAGATAACGCTGCTGTTGTAATAATTAGGTGTAGGATCCACGCTGGGACTCATTAAGACCCCAATTGTTAGACTGTATTCCTTCGGGAAGAAAAGGCGATGTAGAGATTTGTGGATAAGAAGATGCGATGGGAAGGCGGAAAGGGACGAGTATGTGAGACGGGCATTTAGATTTCCATTTGAGACAAACTGAAGAAGGGCGTTAGATTGACTCTACTTTGGGATTTCGCTCATTGTTGCAAGTCATTGTTATTTGATTCTTCCAATGCAAGATAGCTGTTACAGCCAATAATAACAACACGCTGCTGCGCGCTGAGGGTGGGTTGTAGATTTTCCAAACTGTTTTACAATTATTTCACTTTACATCTTCATGGCCACTTAAATACACGGGGAAGAGTCTGCAGCTCTTGGACTTGGGACACGTTAAATCGTAAAAATATCCCTGGAGAGTCTTATAC
>Ga0194135_10001216_pt1 | contig 15195 bp, 12 predicted proteins | sample LitLau_LLRF_2013_FD_134024 | JGI IMG/M metagenome (GOLD analysis project Ga0194135, IMG submission 134024) | Freshwater sediment microbial communities in response to fracking from North America - Little Laurel Run_MetaG_LLRF_2013 (version 2) | ecosystem: Environmental > Aquatic > Freshwater >...
GCATTGCATTGGTTGGAAATGTGACTTTCTCCCGAAAGGAGAAAGCAGACAAAGGCTCGTCCGTAGATTCCCGTCTCGCCTCCTCAAACTCAATCTAGGTAGCATAGCATATGAGTTGATTGAACAATCCTCCCGATGACATTTATCAGGTTATCAGCAAAGGACTGATTTCGGCATTGTTTGACAATAAAGCCGCCGGTACCCCATACGGGCACCATATTTAACAATATTCTAAGCTTGCAAAACATAACTGAACTAATTCCGTTATTGTTTGCACAATCGAAACTTTAAAAATCCTGAATTTAAATAAGATTGGCTGAAAAATGCATTTAAAATTCATCTGTTAGTTATCTTCTTGATAAACCGTGTAACAAGTTCAACCCAGAAATTAAGCTTAAGCGGATGAGTCTTGACTCTTGACCTTACTGTGCAGCAAGAAACTTTTATGGTATGAGTTTTCTGGTGTTACAACTTACAACTAATCTTAAAATGGTATCTTTATAGGTATTATGTTTACTACAAAAATTCATTGTTAGGTATATTATCTCGGCTTATCCGTTTCAACTTATTGGGCTCAGCAAAATGCCCCCATCAACTTAAAGTAATAATCCGGCTTTCCGTTTCTTGACACATACACATCTCTCCTTTCAAAAAGTTGTTCTCATGTTCATTGGATGATTGTTTTTTAATTTACATTTGTGCATAATAGGAATGTGTACCTAATGTTCATTGACATTAACATTGCATACCAGCAGTACGCATATTAGTAGTAGCTTGTAGCCATGCAGTTTAACTGAAACGACGTTGCTTGTTAACCTTAGCCTAGTGTTGCATTGTGTGTAAGAATTTCCCTGGGTTTTAACAGGCTCGCAGTAGCGGTTCTTGAATGTAAAACGCCCTGACATTATAATAATGCAGAAATGTAACATGTAACTGTAAAAGTTGCATCGACAAATAAATGGATTTTGAATTCTCGTTATTAGCCTAAAGTTTGGAATTTAAGTAGGCCAAATATGTAGTCAATTCTTCGGTAATGTGGCGGTACGATAGAGCACGTTTATGTGTGTGACGGTACACAATATATAAGGACATATTTTTCAAAGCGTACCAAGGCCACCATACGTTCTTTCCAACAGTCTGTGGTAATTGTCTTTTATTAAAATAATTGATTAATACAGAATAAATTAAAACGGCGGTTTACATTGACATAGTATTTATAGAAGCAGCTGTTTTATTTAATAGTCGTAGTGATGTGCGAGGAAGTTGGGTTCATAGTGAAACGGCCCAACAGGCTCGTCATGGAATCCTCCCACAGGACCATCATCGAACACGTCATCGTCCTGGAGGAAAGCCCGATCAATCACGTAGTCATCTTGAGCAAGACCGCGCTCATAACCGCCACCTCCGTATCCGCCGCCACCCTTCTTGTGACCCTTCTTTCCGCCTAATCAACATATAATAGTACACAAATTAGGAAGGAATTCGAGCCACTTCGAAGCCTGTTCCAGACCTGAAGTACCAAAGATTGTTCACAGATCTTGATTTAAAATGGTTTTACTTACCGTAGCCGCCGCCTCCATAGCCGCCCCCTCCGTAGCCACCGCCGCCGTATAACCCACCACCATGTCCACCCCCAAACCCTCCTCCATACCCGCCACCTCCTCCGCGTCCTTCAATTTAAAAAAAGTAGACATTAGAAAGAGAGAAAGTCAATTGGGACGTTAAATGTATGAAAATTCATCGACTTACCCCAGCCGTGACCTCGTTCCGGTCCATAATAGTACCAAAATCCACCATTTCCTCCGCCGCGGGGTGCTCGTTGGTATGGACTCACGGCAGGGTAACTGTTGTAACCCACTTGGTAGTCACTGTAGTCCTGTTCATAGGGATAGACGGCAGGGGCGTCATCGTACCATTGGGCACATGCGAGTGTGACGCAGGCGCCGAGCAGCACCACAATCTGAAATTTAGAAACCAAGAAAAGATGTCGCTTAAACACTTACAATCATTTCCAAAGGGATATTACCACTTTTGGGTGTCGAGAAGAAAATGGATCAACTTACCACTTCTGTCTTCATAGTTGAGCAAGAGATGCAGTTAAGTTTGACTGTTGACTGTGCGGATAGAAGAAATCAACGGAACGAGTTTTGGCCGTGAGGAGGTTCCTTTTATCAACTTGGATGCTCATTCATTTGAGAAGATGAAGGGACTGGATCTCATCTCGAGGATTCAGATTTAATCAGATTTGGTTTCCATCATCTAAATTCTGGTTGAGAAACTGGATTTGCATAAGAGAACTTTTGTTTTGCGGATAGTGGAATTACCCGGAGGATTTTCTCGCCCTTGAACCACCAACAACGCCACAAATCACAGTCATCAAACGGTCAAAGATCTCTGTCTCAAATCCTAACCAAATACACACCCCCTCAATCCTAATTCCTTCAACCGGAAGGGAAAGAGAAGAGAGATTAGGAAAGTCATCTGACTCATCCCAACAACTAAGTTCTTGGAACTAAGAACTCCCATTTCCCTAATGTCCATCTCAATCGTATCCTCAAATGAACACTTAAAACAGCTAGATTGCTTCTATAAAAAATTCAAAAATGCTCAACAACGAAGGATTTAATTTGCTTTGTGTCTGATTCTTAATAGCTTGCTTTGAAAAAGGGAGACAGTTCATGGAGAGTCGTTGACTTTGAGCTTGACACTTTTCTCTTGCGAAATTCGAGCCCACTTGTTGGAGTACCTTTTTCCTTTAAATCAAAAACCGGTTTCAACTCTTTAATTACAGGCTGCTTTCGGATTCAGTGATCAACCTGAGCATTGGCGTCCAGAAGCGACCAAGATCAACCTATCAACTACCTTTCTTTAATTCCATTCGCGTTTAACGAAAGAACAATGAACTCTCAACGTCTCCACAAGACTCATCCTGCTTCAAAATATCTTCTGTAATGTTATTCCAGTATCCAATTGTAAATTGCGCTTTTTAAGGAGAAACAAAAAACAAACACTAAATAACTAACTTTATTCTTTGAAATGAAACTACGGTATGCAGCCTTTATCATGTAATATTCTGTAGGCTTCATGGATTATGAGTATCACCGAGTATGTTACATGAAAACTATAAATTACGAAAGAAAGAATAAGAGACTCTCCTAATGCCGCTGTTGCGGCTAACTAATCCATAAGATAAATGCTAACAAGGGACCGGAGAAACTGAACCTTACGAACTCGAATCGCTGCAGTCTTGATCTCCTGGTTGTTGTGTGCGTTCAATTCCAGCTGCCGAATCACATTCATCTAAAACGCATTCTTTTTTTTTAGAACAAGACAGTTCATAAACCAATTTCGTTACTTTTGATTTTTGTTTCATACCGCTGCATTTAGTCTGCAACCGTAGTCCTTCCGCCTTGAGTAAAAATTAACCAGGTACTCCAGAATGGTTTGGTCCCAAATGAATTCAACCATAGACGCCCATGCTTCCGTGCTCGTTGCCTCTGACGCCATGCCAAAAGCCGTGTTGTAATCAGAAACAGTCAGGAATTGACATAGGATTGTCGCCTTAAAAAATAAAACGTGGTTTCAATGCATCAGCTTCGCAAAAATCCTAATGGAAGTGCGGAATCCGATGTCGTACCTGGAGAAAAGCACCGAGAAGGTACGAGGCCCGGATCATTCTGGTAATGAGAAGGTCGTCGTTCCAAGCCGAGCCCTCCGACTCGAAAAAATCTGTGGATTGAGAAAGGTAGGAAACATAGGACTTCATCGCCATAAAAGGAGACTTAGCAACGAGATGGATATGTCCGGCAGTTTTCAACCACATCAAGTGGTCGGGGCCACCCTGCGTCTCCAAAAAGTTGACGAGCAATTCACGGATGAGCACTAAGTTTAGCTTTGAAGTTCCGGCCACTTTGCGGGCACTGCTGAATCCAGTTGAAGGCCCGTCACACACCCTGCAATAATGCATGAAATTAATCAACAAATTTTCTTATGCAAACTTGGTTGGAGTCGTAAGGCTACAATATAAACCAAGGATTCAATTCTGATAATTTAGAAATAACCAAGTCGATAAAGAATATTACTCGTCGAGAAAGTTAGGCCATTGATCCAACAGTTCCACTTCAATTGTAAATCCAGAGTCATCTTGGGTAACCAAATTGTGGAGTTTTACCAAAAGCGAGACAAAGATTTTGACCAAGTTTCGAGACTTTGCCCGTTCCAGGAGCCACTTGAAGGTTGTAATATTGGCAACGATCCCTTCCGCTTGCGGCTGACGCTTGACTCCAGTGTTGACGCTCAGAATCGGCAAAACTGGAATGTAAAAAAAAATCAACTCGAAAATTGAAATCAATTTAAAAATTTAGCCGTCTCTCCCATACTTGCATTCCATACATCCCGAAAATTGGAAGAATAGTAAGCTTCATTTTGGACGTTGATGCAAATTCTGCCAAGAAGTACAAAAAACTCCAAAAACGGCCACCCCTGTTGGGTCTTACTACAGTTTACGACGAGTTCAAATTTTCCCAAGTTTATGAGAGCCATAAGCGCTGCCTCCACCACGTCAGGACGTGGTCGGACATCGGACCTGGAACTCTGGAAAATTTTTATACAGTTCTGACAACGCTCAACAAGCTCGTCCACGCATAGCACTTCCGGACCTCCCCAATTCAGAAAGGCACGAAGGATGTCCCCAAGGAGAATTTCCCAGCCAATCATCTTGTCCAGTTTCGTCAGAGCGTTCATTGTTGTGGAACGACGATTCACTGGCACTTGTCTCTGATGATCTGAGATGCGGGTTTGGATGGAAGTTTGTGCCATTTCCAAGCTATAGCGGAATTCGTTGAAACACTAGAACGCAACGGAAAAGGTTAAAAAAAAAAGAAAGAAATATGTACAGTATGTGTTGTGCTTGCGAATTCTCCAGATCTAACTTACCTTCATGTCCAAAAGTCGGAGGCCGTTCAGGATGCGAATAAAGACGACATCTTGGAAGACACCTGGTTCCAGTTGCGAGATGGCATTATTCAGCGAATTTGGGATGGGTATGGGTGCACTCGTAAAGAAGCGTGAAATTGGTCCTCCTCCGTCTGGGTTTCGTGTGATTTTGTGGACAAGCGACTCCATTACCACTGGGTCCGCCTCTTTCATAAGTTGATCAATCAAATTAAACTTGGCATCTGTCTGGTTCCCGCTGATGCCATTCTGTTGTGAAAGCGCAGGAAGCATGTCGTAGTAATCAACTGGCGTAGGCGTAACCAATGACATGATCTCCTCTACTTGTCCACCTTGTTCGCTGTTCGCAGAAAAACTCTTCAATTTCTGAGCGATTTCACCCGTCCGTGGAATGAAAAAAGTGAGCGCCCATGAATTTAGAATGATTTGATTAACCTTATAAGGGTCAATGTAACGATTTAAAGTGTAATTTGAAGTTGGAGTTAATTGACTTAATTAACTCCGTAGTTATCGGTCCGTGCTATAAACACACGGCACGTTCATTCATTCAATGATCATTCATTGATTCATTCATGAAGAAATCCGCGTTTAATTTTCAAATCCTCGCCCCGAATGTTCAGCCGCAATTAACAGTACAAAATAAAGAGTATCAGAACACCCCATCCCGTCGCTAGCCTTTCCAGTAGTGCAAAGTCAATTAATTAATTACGTTCGACTGTTTGGGTAAGGTTGAGCAACGCCTTACCTAGGCCTAAAATTTCAGCATGTGTCGGGGATGCTGCGAATGAGTGTAAAACTCATGGATAAGTGAGGGGCAAAGATTTCTGCTGTATTCAAAGGATTTCCAGCACACACTCCAAATGCCTCCATTCAAAAAGCATTTCTTACCTGGAGGAATTGTAAATTAACCTATTTGAACGGAGAGTACTGATACTTTTCTGGAAAGTTTAATTAATTTGTATCATCCAAATTAACTTAATGATATGCTGCTGAATTTATTTTCCAATTGCGTAAGCATTTGCTGGAAGCATTTCTTGGGATGTTTACGAATGTAAAACAATGCGACTTTTCTCATTGAATATATTGAATCAGTAGCCAATCATTTTTTCTAGCCTGGGGCTTGGGATCTACCGGAAATGAATCAAAACGCGCTTGGTGATTCTCATGTCATTTTCTTATCCAGTAACATTTAATTTCCTGGAATTTAGGCTGACTTTTACGTAGTATAAAAAGTGAATAAATTAACTGTAATAAGTTAGAATTATTTAACAATGCAAAGGTTAACAGTAATCTTCAGTATTTCTTTACCCTAAAATGGCGGCGAACCCATAGTCATCTTCTCTATTCCTATGTTTGTGAATGTGGGGCCGATGATGGACACGCCTTTGTGGGTACCGTTGGTAGGGATAAAATGGTCTCCTAACGTAGTAGCGGTTAGGATACCAAGGACGGTAGGAACGACGAACGAAAAGGTGCTTCCCTTGACGATTCCCTTCTGAAATAGGTGATGCCGACTCATCAGCAGTGTCGTCCATTTCGGTCCTGCCATTGGCGGGAACGAGTAGGATTCCCAGCGTCACCAACAGGATCCATGCAGCCCAAAATTTTGTTCCCATTATTGCTCCTACGAATAATTCTGGAGATATTCAAACGCTCAATTCGAATAATTGTCGTCGCTATTAGCTAATTAAAGATTAACTGATACAGGAGCTTCTTACCCCAGACACACCTCGTTTCCTTAGGTTTCAGACAGAGCGGAGAGGCTTCCTGGTTCCTGTGGAACGAGTTCAGCCAGTAAGGTACACACGCACTTTTGTGATGACCAATTCCCAATTTTTGTTGCTTATATAGTGAGTGTCATTGTCATGAACCATCCGCTTCGTCACTTTTTATAAAAACTGTTACTTTTGGAGGTGTGACTTTCGTGTGTCAGAGTCATTAGCACTTCCTTCTTTCCCTGAAACGAAACCTCTTCAAGATTTAAATACTTTATTAGTCATCTCGCATCCAATTTCCTCATTCCCTAAACTAATAAGTAACAACTTAGCAGAACTCCATGTTTGATTTTTGAAGAGGATCACTGACCCTTTTTTGTACACAAAGGGAAGACACAAAGAAGTGTAAAGAAGTGAGAGGCTTTTGTTCCTGATTGTGATTTGAAAAGGAAAAGTGATTAAATTAGAGAATGGCTCGAATTAGTTATATTTAGAGCATGGAATGAGGGAGAGAGAGAGAGTGAATGAAATTTACCGTTTAGAAAATTAGAAAATGGAATTACTTTACAAGTAAGGAAAAGTTTCATAAATCGGAAAGCAGACAGGCGCTCACTCAATCCCGTGCCAGCAGTCACAATTTTGCTGAGTTTGCTGCAAACTAAACTGTAGCAGTGTAATGTGCATTGTACACGCGTACTATTTGGAAGATTCAGAAATGCAAATTGTTCTTACTTCGTACTAGTTTCTAAGAAAAAAATACTCATGAATCATTATCGTTGGATGAGAATGATGACTTGCATTGCAATTTGCAAGCGAGGTTTGATTGGATTTTGCAAGACAATTTTTAGTTTCAACCAAAAGTCTCACTTCTCCCTAACCAAATGCTGAATTTTCCTGAGCGGCTTTCCACTAATCAAAACTGCCGTTTAAAAAAGACAGAATTAATTAATTGGGAATTGAAAGTTCCATCCGCGATCTCCGATCCCCTGACACGACACGGCAACAAGATTAGATTAGAAGGCTAGACAAGTGGACCTCTCCTTTGTGTCAGTTTCTGTCATTCATTCTTTCGTAGTCAATCATCACTCGTTCGCCACCTCCGATTCGGCTTCGTAATTCCAGTTACTTCTCAAATTAAATTGGAGGTAAAGGTAAGACCCCAGGCGCAGGCGCTCGCTCTTCTACACGTTTCGTTTTCGTTACTCGTTAATTTAAAGTCTACATATTATAAGTCCTATTATTATCATATTTCAGTGGAAAAGAAGAGGTCATGGCTGATATGGAGTTCCCCACGGTGTCCCTAACGCCAAAAAGAGAGACAGGCGTAATTAGTTTCCTGCAGAAGTTTGGCCCAGAGTACGATGGGCGCGGTGAGTGGTAGTGGTATATTTTTCTTTTTAATTCAAATTACACCTTTGTTCGTTAAAGTTTTTACATAATTTTTATCAGGTGTCGTGATTGCAATCTTGGACTCTGGTGTCGACCCTGCTGTCGACGGTCTCCAGGTATTTCTGGCTTTTCTCAATGCTTCAATGTTTAAGAGTGTGAAACAGTCACTAATGCGAATGATTCATGCGTGTACATTTTAGGTTACGACGACGGGGGAACCGAAGGTAATCGAGCGTATAAAACTTTATGTTCGGTTAGTCGTTTTGCTGGAGCTTTCGAGTAAAATTGAGGCTTCTTACGTTGGGTCTCCTAACTACTCACCGTACAGTTTACATATAACTCTACGGTTGTATTGTCTCATAAATATTTTGCTATGCTATGACTTTAATAACGCTCATTTCTCAATTGGTACGACTGTATGAAGTTTGTGTTTAGGTGATTGAGCGCTACGACTGCTCTGGGGCAGGGGACGTTGATACAAAAACTATTCTTACGCCAAATGAAGATGGCACAGTGACAGGTTTCGATGGGACTGTCTTTAAGGTGATTGCATTTTTCTTTGGCTATTTATTTTCAAGAATCTTAGGACGGAGCGATGAGATAATAAATGAACAGTTTATGTTTTCTGATGTTTAAATCCAGATCCCTGACACATGGGACAATCCGTCAGGCGTCATTCACTGTACGTAACTAACAAACTTAAATATTAAATTGTTATATCGCTCATATTGTTGCTTACAACGCGTTAGCTTACTGGCTTGAGTTTCATACAAGCATAGCAAACGGGAAAGTTGTGAGAAATGCGATCCTGAGTATGACCGATTTGAGAAAACAAGAATCGGTTGATCCGTTGTTGAGCAGTGACTCTTTTACCAATGGTCGATTCACCTGTGTTAAGAGATGGGGGAATGAGAGTGGCGTCTGTTCAATCCTCTTCCTTATGCCCATGAAATTCTCGTTTTTCACTTTCACAAAAATCTCACAACTCCTCCACATTGGCCGGCCATAGCCTCACATTCTAGTCTGCTAACCTGCTTATTTATTAATTTATTACTTGTTTGATTTTCCGTAGATGGCGTAAAACCACTGTACGATCTCTATACGTCCAAAGTACGAGAGACGGCTGTAACTAAAAGAAAGGAAGAAAATTGGGATAAGGCACAGCGAGTGGCCGCTGGAGAGGCTCTTAAAACGTCTCCGATTAATCAAAACGGAAACAATCCAGTTCAACTTGATAAATTGGATAAGGAGGAATCGGAAGCAAAGTTGGAGGCTTTAGACTTATTGGAAAAGAAATACAAAGACTGGGGACCGCTTATCCAGTATAATCTCCGAAGTAGAATTTTGAAATACAAAGAATCCAGACTCATTTCAGTTTTTATTTTTCTGCCATTTCAGCTGCCTACTCTTCCGTGATAGTTCAAGCATTTGGAAGGTCGCATTAGCCCTTTCCGCTGATCTTACGCAAGTAAAAATCCTAAGTAAGTTTTTGGAAGCAACCACTTAATCTACCTCGACCTCGATGGATCCCTCACCAAACTCTTCCCATTGAATTTAGGTGAGTACAGCAAGGATCAAAGCCACATGGACTTGACAATGGAAGACAGGGTCACGGTGAGCGTAAACGTGTGGGAGGATGGAGACCGCCTGGAAGTAGTGGCGATGTGTTCCGGTCATGGAACGCACGTTGCAGCGATCGCCGCTGGGAATTTTCCTGCAAATCCTGATCTCAACGGTGTTGCTCCAGGGGCTAAGATAATTTCACTCTCAATTGGAGACAACAGACTTGGCTCGATGGAAACAATGCAAGCGGTATCCAGAGCCTGTTGCTTCCTTCAAAAGAATGCGAGTCGGATACACCTCCTCAATATGTCATATGGAGAGCATAGTCATTTCCCAAACGGGCGGATCGGAGAGTTGATTCGGGATACGATTGACAAATATGGGATAATCTGGTGTGGATCTGCTGGAAACCACGGCCCAGCTGTAAGGTTATAATAAAACTAAACTGCAAACATTTTAGGAAACTATTGAGGTGTCTCAATGTCTCATTCTTATGTTTTAGCTCAGTACCGTTGGAAGCCCCCCTTGGATTTGCTCAGATAACATAATTGGCATCGGTGCATACGTCTCACCAGATATGATGACCGCCGAGCATTCGCTCCGAGAGAAACTTCAAGCAGGAATGTACACTTGGAGTTCCCGAGGACCAACGATTGATGGAGACATTGGGGTGAACGTTTGTGCACCAGGTTAGGTTAGGTTAGGTTTATATTATTTAGTTAGGTTAACTAACAGTTAACTAACTAACAGGCGGCGCCATTACATCTGTACCACATTTTACCCAAAGATGCTCACAGTTAATGAATGGTAAAAAAAGGATTCGTTTCTTTCTACACGTTATAGTAGTTATGGTACTCGGCTAACATAGTTTTTGACCTTCGTAGGGACTTCAATGGCCAGTCCCCATTGCGCGGGAGTGATAGCACTTCTAATTTCGGCAGCTAAAGCCCGGGGCTTTTCCTACTCTCCCTATAGCATGAAGCAGGCCTTGGTGAACGGAGCCGCTCCAGTTGAGACCTCCGATGCATTTTCAGTGGGCGGTGGGATTATCCAAGTGGAACGAAGCTTGGAGAAGTTGGAGTTACTGTCGAAAGCACCGGAGCGAGACGTCCGATTTCAAGTAACCGTCGGGACTCAGAAGGGGATTTACATTAGAGACAGTCGGCAAGCACAGAAGGAGTACTCGGTCACAGTGGAGCCCATTTTCTTCAAGGACGCGCACATTGGTCAGTTGGCATTTTCATTGCATTAAGAAAAAGTTTCTCACCTGTTATCACTTCTCTATTCCGTCCCACTTTCAGACGTCCAGGCAAAAATTGACTTCCGGTTGAATTTAGTCCTTGTGAGTAGTGCCCAATGGGTCCTTCCTCCGAGCTTTTTAGACATTGCCAACATGTCCAGATCTTTTTCAGTCAAAGTCGAACTCGAGGGTCTTCCAGTTGGAGTTCATTACGCCAAGTGAGGAGAAACAATTGTTAATTTGAATTTAAGCGTTTCATAATTCCTACTCAGCCTCCCGAATTTGCACTTTGCATTAAATTATTCTAATTTTAGAGTGGAAGCCTTTGACGTTAATGATGTCAGCCGTGGGGCAGTTTTTAGAGTCCACGTGACAGCCGTCATCCCGATTCCGCTTCAGGAGCGAAACGCAGTTGAACTTCCCCTTGTCAACTACGAGCCTAACATGATCAAACGGAACTTCTTTTTCGTCCCGCGCGGTGCAAACTCAGTTGGTAAGAAAGCCATGAAAATAAATTCGAAACGGCAGGAGGTGACCCTTAAATTTTACGCCCTTTCTGTGTAGCTCTCAACCTAAAGAGTAATGGGACGATTCCCTCTCGTTTGAACATACACGCTGTGACATTAATTCAAGGGCAGTGCTGCAAAACGGAAGAGTTTTATAAGGTTCTAACTCTCGCTGCCGGAGAAGAGATTACGCTGAACTTTAAAGTCTTTGTAAGTAACAACAAGCAGGGGGGGGGCATTTATGTATAATAATTAAATTGGAACGATTTTGAGTTGATTTTCTTGTACGCTCGAACAGGAGGAGAAGGTGATGGAGATTTGTATCGGCCGCTGGTGGGCAGAATCAAAGGAGATTGTCCCCATCCAGACAAAAGTGACTTTCAAGTCACTCATTGCTGACGTTATGGAGATATCATCGTCAGCCTGTGACGTCTACTCCCGGGTCAACGTGAGTTCGGCCTTTCAGACGGAAGAGGTCCAACCAACAGCTTGCCTCAAGAACCAAATATGCCTACTCCGAGCTTCCAGCGTCAAACTCCAAAGTCTCTCAGAGGAGCGTAATGCCTTTCCGGAAAATAAGGTGATGTTCGAGCTCATTGCCCAATATCCACTCACAATTACACGAGCCACTACGATCACCATCAATTGCGTTCTCCTCTCAGAAAATCTTTACGAAGGAGAGTACGAGGTAAGTAAAACTAATTAAATAGGACTGTCCAAGGGGCAATTAACAGACCCTTGCTTGCGTTTAATAGAGTCAGTTGTGGATGATCTTTGACAGCAGCAAACGCCAAGTAGGATGCGGAGACGCCTACCCGAATCATGTAAGAAACCATGGAATTTACAATTTAATGTTGATTAAAGCAAATTCTAATCACTTTTTTTTTGCAGTACCCAATAAAACTCGAGAAGGGTGAATACGTGCTTCGTCTCCACGTTCGTCATGAGAAGAGAGATTTCCTGGAGAGGCTCGTCAACGGCTACCCGAATTTCCAAGGGGAGTCCCTTAGTCCTGGGCTTCCAGTCGTCCTTAGTGCAAAATTACCCACGAATATCACTCTCAACATCCATCAGAGCATATCGGATCTCCAGGCCGGGAGAAAGGGGACTGGGTGGAATGTCAATGTCAAGAAAGCCACGTCCACTCCTATCTTTATCAACACAACCATCATTGAAAAGTAAGAGCACCAACAAAGCCGATCTCACTCATCATCATATTCCCTTCACATCTCACTGTTGAAATTCTTACATGTTCGGTTTGTTTTGTGGTAGGAATCTAAAGAACTTACCCTGTGGCCAATCAACGCACTATTTTACAGGGACCCTTGTCCTCCAGAAAGATGAGAAGCGGGTAATTCCTCTCCGGGTCTTCATGCCAGAGGCCGCCCCCAAACTCAAGACGAATGTGGCTGAGAAGGCAAAGGAGGAGATCCTGGACCAAATGCGAGATGTCAAAGTGTCCTGGATGGCAAAGGTGGAGAAGGAGGAATCACTCCGACTGTACAATGAGCTCGTCGCCTCCAACCCAGCGCACTTGGGAATCTACACTACCCGAATCGGGGTTTTGGAAACTCAGCTCAAGGAAACGATTGAGGCAGAGGCAATTGCAGAAATTCAGGCGGAAATTAAGGAACTGATCGGCCTCGTCTTGAACCAAGTGGACAAGAATAGTTTGTTGGCCTACTTTGCGTCTAAAGCCTCCGACGCCAAATTGAAGTCCCAGATGGATAAGGCCAAGGCTGCTTTCATCGAGGCCCATGTCAAGCGAGGTTGTCTCTTTCCAGAAGACGCTGCAGAGTCCTGGGCGGAGGCGACGTGCTTCTGTGAGGCAGGGGATCCGAAAGTGGTGGAACTTACTATTCAAGACGCCATCGGACGTAATCATTGGGGACGGGCCATGAAGTACTTGCTCAAGGCAGAGGATTCCCTTGTTGATAAGGAGAAGAAAATGAGTGAGGTTGCGGGAAAATTGGGTTGGGCTGGTCCGATTTGGTGGCTGAGTGAAGTCAGTAAATACAAGGCCGCCATGAAAGACTACCGTCTCTTCTAATTGGAACTAAGGACCGGAAAACAAATTCTCAAGATTCAATAATAATTATCCCTTTGCGCTTCGGCTTTCCTCCAACTGGTAATTCGGATTTGGATTCATATTCCTCCAGTATGTAAGGTGAGCGTCATACATAATTAATAAAATTGTATTGTGTTTCTACTTGTAACTTCCGGTGGCGGAACAGAAATTATTTCCAGGTTGAAATGGTCAATCGTGGTTTCTTGTTTCGTGGTTTTCTTTATTATTATTATTGACAAGCTTCAGTGGGAAAAAATTGAACAAAAAACGTTACGTTAACGCTTAACATAAAGATTTTCGAGACTAAAAAAATCGACGCCGGGTACTTTCCCTCTCACTGCTGGATGTTGACTTTTAACCCTAGGTATAAAAAGATGTCAGCTTGGAATGTTTTTGTTGGAAGGTGTAAATTTTGACCTTGATAACCTATCCTAGTCGACCAACTTGGCTTGGGTCATCATCACTGTTCTCTCTGCTGTGAATCTCTCTCGTGTGTTTGCCTGCGTCTCTGGCTAAACAGCATCTTTATTTATGAGACGCCTCCATTGGTGATACTCTAAAGCTTTTGGAGACAGACGATCCAGAATAAAGCAGATGAGCCTTACAATGGAAATGGAGAGGTGCCATCAGAAAGAACGAGAAGGTAAGGATCTGTCAGTAGTAGTAGGGACGTGATGCCGAGAAGAGGATTTTTATTCCAGTAGCCGTAACTGAGATTGGGTATAAAAATCTGGAAGAGAGGGTGAGCGGGGTGGATAGTAAAAGTCATATGGCAAAGCTCATCTGTTCGTAGATGATGGTGGGATGGGAATTGTTCTCATCATTCTCAATGCTAAAGTTGCTGTCAGAAGACTCCTCTGAGGATGAGAGTGAGTTTGTCCTGGATGGGTCTGTAAATTCATGGGGTCGTATGTCCATTTCCAAGAGATGAATCACTTTGTCCAGTCCGCGGAGCTCCGGAAGCAGAGATTCCTCTTCCAATTCTTCAATTATGGATAGCTTAGACGGGCTCGTTCTGAAATGAAAGGAAAAATTTAACCATGGATGAGGAGAGAGTAGGGATAGACGAGAGAATTGACCAAATCCGCCTCCGGAGATGAAGACGTTCATATTTTATATTATGCAAAAAGTCAAAGTGTCAACGGTCCTAACCTTTCCTTCTTGTAATTGCTGAGTGACTCGGGGTTTGTATAGTAATTAAGGTAATTCTCAAGACAAGCCAGGCGTGCATTCTGACGCTGGATCTTTTCCTTCCGGAAGTCAAAGAGCGCTTCTGCAAGACGATTCCGTAGACTTTCCGAGAGGATCTTGGCCTCTTCCTTCCCGCACAAGATAGCATGGCATCGGAGCTCCTGTTTCAACTTCCGTCCTTCGTGCCTGCATAACCAGAATAAACAAAGTCATTAAATCCATTGTGTCATTCCAAGGTCAGGCATTCGCATTATGGAAACTGGAATTTTGTACACCCCCGACCCGCATTAAGTTTTGGAGGATGGACGGACGTTAGGCAAGGGAAGTGAAGTAGGTCGGGGGTACATAGGAAGGAGGTGGGGAATTGGATTGAGAACGAGAAGCAACAATAAAAATGGAAATGAAAGGAAGCGTCCCGTGGTTTTATGGTGACAAAGGAAGTCACAGTCATAGAGCCGTGCTGTTTCCGAGAAGCAGAGCATGAGCTCACAACGACACAAGTACTCTAACCAATTCCACGGAAATTCAGATTCATGAATTCATAAACAATTAACGTGAATTATTTTGCAA
>Ga0194135_10001217_pt1 | contig 15180 bp, 12 predicted proteins | sample LitLau_LLRF_2013_FD_134024 | JGI IMG/M metagenome (GOLD analysis project Ga0194135, IMG submission 134024) | Freshwater sediment microbial communities in response to fracking from North America - Little Laurel Run_MetaG_LLRF_2013 (version 2) | ecosystem: Environmental > Aquatic > Freshwater >...
TCCCCACACTGATCAAAAAGAAAGGAATGCAGAGCGCATTACCTACAAATTCAATTCTGTTCATCAGGATCGAAGAGTGCGGGATCAGACGGTTCAGTGCCAGTCCTGCTACGAAAGCCCCGATAATGGGCTCTATTCCTGCAAGCTGGGCAAGGAAAGCAGAAAAGAAGACAACAGATAAGACGAAGATGTAATGAGAGGTTTTTTCACTTTCCAGTTTAGTGAAAAACCATTTGGCGATTTTAGGGATAACAAAAAATACTGTTGCCGTAAATATAGTCAGGGATATGGCCAGCTGAATCCAGAAAGAACTGTCCAGTTCGCCCTGGACAGAGCCCATAATGATGGCCAGAATAATCAATACGGCTGTATCGGTAAGGATTGTACCTCCGACAGTTACAGCCACAGCTTCATTTTTTGCAATTCCAAATTTATTGACAATAGGATAGGCAACCAGGGTATGCGTAGCAAACATGCTGGCTGTCAGGATAGAAGTTAACATGGAATAATGCAGCAGGTAATAACAAACAGGAAAACCAATCAGAATGGGAACTGCAAAAGTGAGAAAGCCGAAGATGAAACTTTTATGTTTCTTCTTTTTAAATTCTGCCAGATCGAGTTCTATACCAGCAATAAACATGATGTATAATAAACCGATAGTTGCAAAAAGTTCAATAGCAGAGTTTTTCTTCAGGATATTGAAGCCATTAGGGCCGATGAGTATCCCGGCGATAATAAACCCTACAATACCTGGAATTTTAATCTTACCAAGCAGGATCGGGGCGATCAGAATGATAAATAGCAATAAGGAAAAAATCAATACCGGGTTGGTAAAGGGAAGTTGAAACTGGTTCGTGATATGGTCAAAAATGTTGGTGTGCATATATAAAATTAAAACCCGTTAGCTGAAAATTTATTTACTACTTTATTTAAGGTCAGGCCTTGTACAATAATCGAGAATATAACGATAATATAACTGGCCGAAACAATCAGTGGCTTGTATGCCGAATCTGGTAAAGATAGCGCCAATGCAACAGAAATCCCGCCTCTCAGGCCTGCCCAGATCAGAATACCCAATCTTTTGTAATCTGTTTTTAAAGATCTTTTCATCAGTATGGTTGGAGCGGCAATGCTTAATCCTCTGGCAATCAGTACGAAAACAACAGATAGTAGGCTGATTAGCCAGTAATTACGAAAGAATGGAATAATGACAATCTGCAAACCGATCATGACAAACAGGATGGTATTGAGCAGGTCATCAATTAACCCCCAGATTTTATCCAGTATATCTTTAAGATGGAGTGAATTTGCCTGGTTGCCTAATTTCATATTACTCAGCATCAGTCCTGCTGTTACTGCAGCCAGTGGAATAGAAACATGGAACAATCCGCCGACAACAGAAATACCCATGACCATAGCTAATGTCATCATTAATATAGTCTGTAGTTCATCTACTTTTCTAGCCAGCCTGGTACAGAGATAACCAGAGGCAACCCCCAGTAAGATACCACCAAATACTTCCTGAGCAAATAATTGTGCAGAATGTGCCCAGGAAAAGGCCATTGTCGTATTTTCGGTCAGCTCTCGGAGAGAGACAAATAAAAGAATACCAACACCATCATTGAACAGTGATTCACCACCTATAATAGTCTCGAGCGAAGGGGGGATTTTGGATTTCTTTAAAACGGATAATACTGCTACAGGATCGGTTGGAGATATGAGGGCACCAAACAGAAAACAGTATAGTAACGGAATTTCAATATGTAATAAAGATGCCGCCCAATAGAAAAGGAACCCGAATATGGTGGTGCAGCCAATTACACCTACGGTACTTAAAATCAGAACCGGACGTTTTTGTGCTTTAAGTTTTTCAAAATCAAAATGAAGTGCACTGGCAAAGAGTAAAAAGGCAAGCATGACATCTAGTAGTGTCCTGGTGAAATCTATACTGGAAGTTAACTGTGAAATAAACTGATAAGCTGCCGGAAAAGACTTTCCGGTAATCAGAATGAGTACTGAAAGACTGATGGCAATCACCATAATGCCGATAGTACCAGGGAGCTTGACATAGCGATGATTCAGATAGGAAATGAGCGCACTGATAGTTACCAGAATGGTAATTGTAGTAAAAGTATCCATTAATTGTATTAGGGTTTTCCTGATTATTTTATTGTTTAAACAACAAAACAGCTGGAATTGTTCATTTATTACATTGATTAGTGATTAGTATTGCTTAATATAGATTGAGGTTACCCCTAAAAACAAGCAGGATGCAATATTCAAAATTAGGAAAGTCGGCGCTGAAAGTCAGCAGAATTGGTTTCGGCTGCATGTCCTTAAACGGAGATGCAAAAGAAAATGAAAAGATTATCGGGAGAGCAATGGAACTTGGCATTAATTATTTTGATACGGCCGATTTATATGAGTCGGGAGAGAATGAAGTTAAAGTAGGTGTTTTGCTGAAAGCCAAACGGAATCAGGTTATTATTGCAACCAAAGTAGGTAACCAGCGCAGGGCAGATGGAAATGGCTGGGACTGGAATCCTGGCAAAAGGTATATTCTTTCGGCTGTGGAGGGAAGCCTTAAACGTTTACAGACAGATTATATTGACCTTTATCAGTTACATGGTGGTACAATTGAGGATCCTATAGATGAAACGATTGAAGCTTTCGAAATTTTGAAGAGCCAGGGCAAGATCAGGAATTACGGGATTTCTTCTATTCGTCCCAATGTCATCCGTGAATATGTACAGCGTTCTGCAATGGTAAGTGTGATGATGCAGTATAGTTTGCTGGACAGAAGACCTGAGGAAGAATGTCTGGATTTGCTGCAACAAAATGAAATAGGCGTATTAAGCCGGGGTAGCCTTGCCCAGGGCTTACTGGTAGATAAACCTGCAGCAGATTATTTAAACTGGTCGGCTCAGGAAGTCAGCCATGCTGCTGATATCATACGTTCTATCACCAGTAAAAGCAGCTCGGCGGCACAGACAGCCATCCGTTTTGTGTTGCAACACCAGGCACTGAGCAGTGCCGTGATGGGAATACGGACAGAGGCCCAATTAGAAGATATTGCAACAGCAGCAGATTTTCCTCTTCTTTCTGCGCAGGAAATGGATATCTTACGGCAGTCAACTTCATTACAATATTATACAGCACACAGGTAATATGAAACTATCATTTGGTACAGAGGTTAATCATCAGCCCAATTATTTTCTGGAGAAAATCTGGAAGGGTCTGTTACAAGGTCCGGGTGACCTGGAAGGCAGTTATCAGGACTATCAGCGGCGTCATCTGGAGAAATTTGGTAAATGCTGGGACGGAGATACTTTTGGTGAATTTCTGGATCCAAAGATCCATACCATACGCAGGGACCTGGATAATGAATGGCAGCCTGGAATGGAAATCCAGCTGGTGATTAATTTAAATTCAACTGATGAATTCCAGTTTGCACCGGTTTTGAGATGTCAGTCAGTACAAAGGATTCAGATTGATTACTCGAAATTGATTAATGATGATGGGCCTGCTGTTTTTATAAACTATGAACTCATTGACAGGGAAACGCTTTTGCGTCTGGTTGTCAATGATGGTTTTGCAACAATTGAAGATTTTTTTCTGTATTTCAATGAAGAATTCAGTGGAAATCTGATTCACTGGACGCCCCTAAGTTATGGCTGATTTAGCGATAGCCCATAGCCTGAAGATTAAATAGTTCGGCATACCTGCCGTTCTGATTCAGAAGCTCTTCATGACTTCCGATTTCTATCAGCTCACCTTTTTCAAGTACAAGTATCCTGTCGGCCATTCTTACCGTAGAAAAGCGATGGGATATCAGTACAGCTGATTTACCTTTGGTAAGCTCAGCGAAACGCTGGAAAACCTCGTACTCTGCCCTTGCATCTAAAGCTGCGGTGGGTTCATCGAGAATCAGTAGCTGTGCATCTTTCATATATGCTCTTGCTAATGCTACTTTTTGCCATTCTCCTCCTGAGAGTTCTACACCCTCGGCGAATTTTTTGCCGAGCATCTGGTTATAATGGCCGGGGAGTTTTTTGACCAGCTGATCAGCCAGGCTCTGCTGCGCAGCAGACTGTATTAAAGGATCATTCTCTTTTTCCTTGATATTGCCCACAGCTATATTTTGTGAAAAACTCATCTGGTAACGGATATAATCCTGGAAAATAATACCCAGGTTCATTCTCAGATCAGCAAGATCGTATTCTTTGAGGTCAATACCATCGAGTAAAACGCGGCCTTCTGTCGGATCATATAACCTGGCCAGTAATTTAACCAATGTTGTTTTTCCTGCACCATTTTCTCCGACAAGCGCAAGTTTTTCACCAGGATACAGGGTGAAATTCAGATGCCTGTTTGCCCAGCGTTCAGAATTCAGGTACTGAAAACCTACGTTTTCAAAAGTAAACCCAATCTGAATGGGTTGTGGGAAGGGGATCGGTTTAACTGAGGTAGTAATTCTGGGACGGATCTCAAAAAACTCAAAAAAATCACGCAGATAGATAGCTCCCTGTGATACAGCTATAAAACGGGTCAGAATACCCTCCATTAAGGTCTTTAACTGTCTGAAGGAGGCTGCCAGAAAGGTTAATTCACCAATAGTTGCTTTTCCGGATACGGTATCAAAAATAATAATCAGATATGCTCCATAATAACCGGCTGTACCCAGTAAAGCAAAGAAAGTACCCCAGGCCGAGCGGCGGATGGCAAGTTTTTTATTCGCCTTATAAAATTTATCAGACAGGACGGAAAAACGATTGATGACAAAGCCCGAGAGGTTGAAGATTTTTACTTCTTTGGCTGTTTCATCGCTGGCCCCCAGAAAACGAAGATAATCCAGTTCCCTTCTTTCTGGTGTCTGCCCTCTTGTTAGTGCATAAGTCTGGGCATTAAAGTGTGATTCCCCCAGAAAGGAAGGGATAATTGTAAGTAATAACAACAAGATCAGCCACGGATTGAATATAATCAGTCCTGCTGCCAGAAATCCTATCGTAATCAGATCCTGCACCTGGCTCATCACCAGTGAAAGGAGAATGGTGCGACCTACGGTCTGCTGTCTTGCCCGTTCCAGTTTATCATAAAAAACAGAATCTTCAAACTGATCGAGATCTAAGGTAGCAGCGTGTTCCATGATTTTGATGGAAGAGTGTTTGGAGAAAAGATCACCCAAAAGACTGTCAATCAAAGATACTCCTCTGCTTAGTAAATCCGAGATAACAGCGATTGCAAATTCAAGCAGGATCAGTTTCCAAAGCAGTGTGAGATCCTGATGATTTGGTGTTTTGACATGCATAACAACCTGGTCGATAATTAATTTACCGACATATAACATCGCAACAGGGGTAGCCGACCGGAGTAACCTGAGTACTAAATTAGAGATGGTCATCCAGGGGCTGGTCTGCCATACCATTTTAAAGAATGCAGGCAGGTTTCCGAGTGCAGCCAGTCTTTCTTTTAAAGTCAGACCCTCTTTTTTAGAATTTTGCAAGGAAGATTTATTGAACAACCTGTTTGTCGCCATGTTTACAAAAATAGGTAAACTCCTCGAACAGACCGGCATCTTCTCCTGGTTTTAATCCATCATGTGGAATGGAATAATACTTTCCGGTGATTTGATGCCCTTCTTCGTTTTTCCTGACCTCCAGATTTAAAAAACCATGCTGCATGGTACAGGCATTTTCGAGAGTGACCGTATCAAAAAGGGCGCTTTTATCGGTGTAAAGTACATCGTCGCTTTCGACCAGCCAGTGTAGCTCATCGAATCCGCCTGCACCACAGACAATAAATGGGACTGTTTTTCCATTGCTATAGGTTTTGTGGAAACGCTGATAATTATGTACGTGACCACTCAGCACCAGATCGGGGATTACACCTGCTGCTTCAAAACATTCCTCCAGTAAATTAATCATGGGCAGGCTCGAGCTATGGTTGAAATCTGCTGAGTAGGGGGCATGATGAACGCAAACAATAATTGCTTTTTCTGTATGTTCTGTACCCGCGTGTCTGAGCTCTTCCATAAACCATGCTTTTTGCGCTTCTGTAATCACTCCGAATTTAGGGACATTGCTATGAAGACCAATAATATTAGCCACTGGTGTCTGTAATGTCCAGTAAACATGTGGTTGTATTCCGCTCATACGATTTAGGTTTGTGCCAAAAGGAACGGGCCTGGGTGTTTTTCCGCAGAATACACTGGTAAATGGATAAAGGCTTGAATAGGGTACTTTAGCCGCCTGGTTAACATCACTGTCGTGATTACCGGCAATGGCGTAAATAGTAGAGGGATAATCTTGATAAGGAGTGAAAAACTGCCGTTCATATTGATCTGCTTCACCAAAATGATAAACGATATCACCTACATGGTATAGAAATGAGGGCTTGTCGGCTGGGTTTTTGGCCTGGTGATATTGTTTGCCCATTTCTACTGCTATAAGTTTTTGAAATGCGGGTGACTTTAAGCCTCCGGTATCACCAGCCACCTGGAAAACCAGCTTGTTTGAATCGGTCAGCTCCATAGCAGGTTTTAACCGGTATGGATAAGCTCCAAATGGTTGTGGCAGCGGCTGAAATTTATAGTTGTCGTCTGGTTGGTTGAGTTTAAAAAGAGGTTTTACTGGTTTGTTTGCTGATGACATGTTTGTTTATGCATTTTTAATCAGGATAGCTTCGAGCACATTCGCTGCATCATCGCATTTATCAGTGGCCATCTCCAGTGTCTGGAGAATCTCTTTCTGTTTGATGAGCTCGATTGCGTCTGTCTCAGTGATAAACAAACGGGCAATAGCGGTATTGCAAAGATAATCGGCCCGGCTTTCTCCTTCGTTGATTCTTAAACAAACATCAGCAATAATTTTGGTGTTTTTGAAGTTCCGCAGTTCTATGATCGCTAATTCAAGATCTTTAGACATTTCTGTGATCAAACTGGTTAGCTGGACGATTTCCTCGCTGAAGGTCTTGATCTTATACAATTCGATGTTCAGAGAAGTGGCATATACGTAATCGGCAACATCATCGAGTGCACTCACCAGGGCATAGATGTCTTCCCTGTCAAAAGGAGTGATGAAGTTTTTGCTGAGTTCGAGAAAAATGGAGTGCGTAATGTCATCTCCGGCCTGCTCCAGTCTTTCTGTTTCTCTGAAATGAATAATGCGTTCTTCTTCATCCTCGCAAACTACTGTCTTTGCCAGACTTTCTGATATCCGGACCAGATTTTTCACATCCTGTTCGAAAAGAGGCTGGAACTTTTTGTCTTTAGGGCTAAAGAAGTTAAATACAGAATTCATAGGAATGGGTTTTCTGTAAAAATAAAAGGGGAATGTTAAGGCCCTGTTTAAAATTCGTCAATTAATCAGCGTATAGATACTTTAGCAGATCAGCTTGCGATTTGTAAAAGGTCTGATTCCAGGACAAGCTCCGGATCTTTAAATTGTTTATTCAGAATTCCTTTTCTGACTCTGATAGTTCTTGTAGTAGTGGTAATCACAGCACCTGATTTGTTATAGGTATGTGATACATAGGATCCGACAGAGGGATCAAACTGTTGAATCCGGATAAGCAATTCGTAAAAAATAAAAATAGGTAGCGGCACGGTGTAAAGGTAATTTAACAATTTGGTAATGTGTAATTATCATTCTGTTAATGAAGAATATGGCTTAACATAGATTTAATATTGGAGGATATTTCTTTTAAGAAAAACGTAAAACGGTTAAACAGATCGGATTAAATGTGATTTTTTTGGGCTATTGTGACCTCTAATGAGTTAACAATCCCTACCTTTGCCCCTTCAAATTGAAAAAATGGGAAATCATAAAGATGTCAATAAGCTAACGGCCGCAGGGTTATTAATTAGCTTAGGGATTATTTACGGGGATATAGGTACTTCACCACTATACGTTTTTAAAGCAATCATCGGCGATAGATTAATAACTGCAGATCTGATTTTAGGAGGACTTTCCTGTATATTCTGGACATTAACACTACAGACTACCATTAAATATGTTGTCATTACGCTTCAGGCAGATAATAAAGGTGAGGGAGGGATTTTCTCTTTATACTCATTGGTTAAACGTAAAGCAAAATGGTTGATTATTCCGGCGATGATTGGCGGTGCGGCCTTACTTGCAGATGGGATTATGACCCCTGCGGTAACGGTTTCTTCGGCCATAGAAGGATTGGGGATTATTTATAAGGACCTTCCTACAGTACCAATCGTTATTTTAATCATTACTTTTCTCTTTGGCATTCAGCAATTTGGAACTTCTTTTATAGGAAAGGCATTTGGGCCGATTATGTGGCTCTGGTTCACTATGATCGCTGTACTGGGTATTGTTTATGTATTGCAGTTCCCTGAAATTCTGAAAGCAGTGAACCCTTATTACGCTTATCATATTTTAACCACCAATCCCGAAGCATTCCTGATCATCGGAGCGGTATTTTTATGTACCACCGGGGCAGAAGCACTGTATTCAGATCTTGGGCATTGCGGCCGGTCTAATATCCGTGTAAGCTGGGTATATGTTAAAATCTGTCTGATTTTAAGTTATATGGGGCAGGGTGTCTGGTTATGGCAGTTACAGGGAAAACATCTTGGAGAGATCAATCCGTTTTTTCATATTATGCCCGACTGGTTCCTGATCTATGGTATCCTGATTGCAACTGTTGCTGCCGCTGTAGCCAGCCAGGCACTGATTTCAGGATCATTTACCCTGATTTCGGAAGCGGTAAGATTAAATCTATGGCCTAAAGTTAAAATCAACTATCCGAGTAATTCCAAAGGACAGCTCTATGTACCTTCTATGAACTGGGTGTTGTTTATAGGTTGTATCCTGGTTGTGCTGATTTTTCAGAAATCAGAACATATGGAAGCGGCCTATGGTTTATCTATCACCGTAGCCATGCTGATGACCACGGTTCTGGTCTCGATCTTTTTAATGCGTAAAAAGGTACCGCTATACCTTATTGTTATATTTTTAAGTATTTATGGTGTAATCGAACTCACTTTCCTTGCAGGAAATGCAGTGAAAATACTTCATGGGGGTTGGTTTACACTGATTTTGGGTATTTCACTTTTTTCTATCATGTATGCCTGGTCAAACGGAAGAAGGATCCGGAACCGCTATATGCGTTTTGTGGACATCGAAAAATATTATCCGATTATCAGTAAAATCAGTGAAGATGAAACTATTCCTAAATATGCTTCTCAGCTGGTTTATCTGACAAGCGCCAATTTTAATTTTGAAATAGAGTCTTCTATCATGTATTCTATTATTCAGAAGCATCCGAAAAGGGCAGATGTATACTGGTTACTTCACGTTGATGTAACTGATGAGCCTTTTACTATGGAGTATAAGGTGGAGCAGCTGATTGATAAAAAACTGATCAGGATAGATTTCCGTCTTGGATTCCGTGTCGAACAGCGTGTGAATGTCATGTTCAGGAAGGTTGTGGAAGATATGGTGAAAAATGGAGAGATTGATATCACCAGTAAATATGCTTCTCTGAAAGAACATAATATTGCCGGAGATTTCAGGTTTGTAGTGATCGAGAAAGTACTTTCAAATGCCAACAGCCTTCAATTCATCGAACGTTTCACGATGGCTTATTACAGTATTCTTAAAACATTTAGTGTACCCGAAGAGAGAGGTTTTGGTCTCGATCTGAGTTTCGTCGCTGTAGAGAAGGTTCCGCTGATCGTTGATATTCCTACAGATTTTTATCTGAAAAGGCTGTACTAACTGCTTTTGCCAAAATCTGACGGCCTGATATTGGTTAGCTGAAAAAATGCTTTACTAAAGGCTGCCAGACTATTATATCCCGTCAGATAAGCAATTTCGGTAGTTGTTTTATCGCTGTACATGATCAGCTCTATAGCTTTTACAGTTCTGAGTAACTTGAGATACTGTAAAAAAGAAATGCTCATGGTTGACTGGAACAAACGGGATAATGTACGTTCACCCATTCCAAAACGGCTGGCCAGGTTTTCGAGCGTCAGGGGTTGGGCAAAGTTCTGGGACAGATATAGTACAATTGGTCTTAACCGGGTATTTGAAGTTGTAGGGAGTGCGATTGGGAATGATTTGGTACTTAGCTGTGGTAGTATATCTTTTATTGCGGCCAGGAAATGATATCCCGGATCCTTCTTTTCGACAGTTCCTGTCCAGTTTTCGGCAAAAACAAGCATCTCGAATAATAAATTGCTGACAGGATAAATTCCTAATTTCTGATAGAAAATATCCGTATGATCATTTGCTGTATAAAAATACAGGTTATGGGTAATGGTCGCTGCATTCCTTACATTCAGGTAATGCTCCAGGCCACTGGGGATCCATACGTAATGTCTTGCAGGTATAATATAGGTCTTGTCATCCGTGAAAATATAAGCTATACCACCTTCTACATAAGTCAGCTGACCTTTAGTATGTGAATGTACCGGTAAACTCCGCTCTAATTTTTCATGTACAATAAATATGCTTTTAGGCTTAGAATCAATAACTTTAAGATAAGTATCTGTGTCTTGAATATACATTGGCTGGAATGGACAAATATTTGGTAATATAGATAAAATTACAAGTATTTCATAGCTGTAATTTTGTATATTCTTAAATGATATGTACTTCAATAATAAAAAAATCGTTCTCCTCACTCTGGCTATCTTTCTGATAGGTAGTTTAAGGGCCCAGCAGCCTGCTCAAATACAAATGTCACTTAACCAGATCTGGGAAAAAGTCGCAGCCAATAATAAAACCGTACAAATACAGGACCTTAAGGTTAAAGGTACTGTAGAAGGAATAAAAGATGCTAAAGCTGAGCGTCTTCCTGAAATCTCTGCAGAAGGTGAATATGCCAAAGTAAGTAATTTACCTATTTATACAAACGGATTATTTCATACACCAGAGCAATTTGAAGTAGTGCATACCTCTTATAAATTTGGTGGCAGTGCTTATTTTAACTTATATAATGGCAATAAAACCAATATCAAAATTGCGGAAGAAAAGAAAGAAAATGAAATAGCTGTTGAACAGCGAAACCTGACTACTTCTGAAATGAAGTTAAGGGCAACTGCTTATTTTCTCGACCTGCAAAGGAGCAATATATTTAAAGCTTTATTACTCAAAGATATCAGTGACCAGGAGAAACAGCTGGAAGAAATTAAACAGTTGCTGAAAAACGGAGTGGTATTGAAAAGTGATGTACTCAGGGTAACCCTGAAATTGTCAAGACAAAAAATGGCATTGGTACAGTTAAACAATGATCTGGCTATTGCCAATCAGAAGTTAAATATCCTGACGGGCCTGCCAGATCAAACTGTTATAGAACCAGTTGTTCAGGCAAAAGATGAGTTGCCCGTATTACAACCTTATACGACCTATCTTTCAGAAGCCATGCAGCATTCTTTTGCTTATAAAATATCTGAAAAGGAAACTGAATTACGTAAACTGGAATTGAAAAATGTAAAAGCCAATGTATCTTTTAAAGTCGGTTTGTTTGCAAATTATGCCTATTCCTATCCTCAGATATTCATTTATCCTTATTCGGTGGCTTTATACGGTTTAGGGATGACAGGGATAAAGGCCAGTTTTCCTATTTCTGCTTTTTACCATAATACACATAAGGCCAGAGCAGCCGAACTGAGATATCAGCAGCAGGAAGTAGAGCATTCTGATACAGAAGACCGGATCAGACAGGAAGTGAATGAAGCTTATCTGAGATATCAGGAATCATTAACCCGGATCGATGTGGCTAAAGAAAATATCAATCAGGCCACTGAGAATCTAAGAATTGTAAATAATACTTATTTCAATCAGCTGGCACTGGTTACAGATTTGCTTGATGCAGATACGCAGTTACTTCAAACACGTTTCGATCTGGCAGCAGCCAAAATCGCGGCGCAATTACAATATTATCAATTACAAAAAGCAATAGGCAATCTCTAAAATGAAGACGAAGAATAATTATACAAATACTGATCGGTTAATTACAAAAATTACGGCCTGGATAGCTGGAATCATTGCTTTGGGGCTTGCCATATGGGGGATTATATCTCTGATCCAACTTTATAATTATGAAGATACGAATGATGCCCAGATAGAAGAATACATCAATCCGGTCACTTCGCGGGTAGGTGGTTTTATCAGGGAAATTAAATACGAAGAGAACCAGGATGTGAAAAAAGGAGATACTTTACTGGTTATTGATAACAGCGAATATCAATTGCAGCAGGAAGAGGCAGAAGCAGCCCTCTCTAATGCTCAGGCACAGATTGGTGTCCTGGAGAGTAATGTAATGACGACTTCCAAAGTTTCAAAGGCCAGTGAATCGCAAATCGCTTCCGCTAAAGCAAAACTGGTTAAACAGCAACAGGATTATGACAGGTATTCCAGATTATTCAAGGTAGAATCTGCTACGCAGCAACAATTGGAAAATAGTAAGGCAGCTTTGGATGTAGCTACGTCCGAATACCGTTCGGCAGTAGAAAATTATCAGGCATCTTTATCAAAAGTGAACGATATCAAATCACAGAAAGGTGTTTATGAAGCGGAGATCAAACGTCGCAAGGCTTTGTTAAACAGAGGAAAGCTGGATGTGGGTTATACAATAATTCGTGCTCCTTATAACGGAAAAATGGGCAGGAGAACGATTCAGGAAGGACAACAGATTCAGGTGGGTCAGACATTAGCTTATATTGTTGATCAGGAAGCGGGTAAATGGGTCATTGCTAATTTTAAGGAAACACAGATCGGAAATATGAAAATTGACGGAGAAGCAGAAATTACAGCGGATGCTTTTCCTGGTAAAACTTTTAAAGGGAAAATTATATCCCTGTCTCCGGCAACAGGAGCGAGGTTCTCTTTACTTCCTCCCGATAATTCAACAGGTAATTTTGTGAAAATTGTACAACGTATACCGGTTAAAATCAAACTGACAGAAAGCAAAGAGATCGTAGATCAGTTGCGTGCCGGTATGAATGCAAACGTAAAAGTAAGAAAAGACTAATGAGTTTAGCTTTACCGGTATTTAGATCCTGGGTGCCTGTGTGGCTGATCAGGGCTACAATCTTTCTGGTTATCTTTCCAGGTTTGTTATTGTTTGGTCTGTCAACTGCAAGCGGGCCGGGCGCTGCGGGCTATTATGGAATTGAACCAGCTGATGTGCAGTATTCGATGGTTATTTTTTATGCGGCAGTAGCTGGATTTTTTGCACTGGAAAGGCGGTTTTTTATCTTTATAGCAACCAGAGAATACTTTATACTAAGTATACTGATCCAGATGGGGACAGCTTATATCTGTTTTCATACCCGAAATCTGCATGTTCTATTCCTTTTCAGGTTTATCCAGGGAATGTCTAACTGTATGTCAACGAGTATCTGTATTACCCTGATTTTTGGAAGCCTGCATAATGAAAGGGCCAGAGAAATCGGCTATTCTATTTTTTATTGTCTGCTACTCTGTATTACCCCAATCTCGACTATAATTACAGCACCGATTTTAGATGCTTTTGATTATAACGTCCTGTATAAATTTATCATTTTTGCCTATATCCCTGGTGGGATACTATTGCTGGTCATTATGAATAATATAAGGCTTAATAAGAAAATGCCGCTTTATCAGTTGGATTTCTATAGTTTTATTATTTATTCTTCTATTCTCTGTCTGTTAGGTTATACTTTGGTTTATGGCCAGCAGTATTACTGGTTGCATGATCGCAGAATTGTCTGGAGTTTATCTGCAACACTGGTTTTAATGGGATTGCATATTTTCAGGCAGCTTCATTTAAAAAGGCCATACCTGAGCCTGGATGTATTTAAATACCGGAATTTTAGTGTGGGAATGGCTATGATTTTCATACTCTATATCGTCCGGGGTGCTTTGGGAATTACTTCCGTTTATTTTGCAGTTATTCTGGGAATGGATCCTATACATATAGGTTATATCATGATGGCGAATATTGCGGGTATTGTTCTCAGTGTACTGATTTCTTCCCGTTTAATTATTATGAAAAGGCCCATCAGGCTGGTCTGGTTATATGGCTTTGTTTTGTTACTGATTTTTCATGCCTGGATGTGGTTTCTTTTCAGTACGCAGGCAGATCCTTCGACATTTGTCATTCCTCTGATGATCCAGGGAATGGGGGCTGGGATGCTGATGACGCCTATTATTGTTTTTGCGATATCATCAGTACCCGAGCGCCTGGGGAGTTCAGCCTCAGCGACCGGTGTCTTTTTTAGGTTCTCTGGTTTTTGTGCAAGTATTGCACTGATCAATTATTTTCAGCTTCAGCAAAAGAACAATCACATCAATAGGTTTCAGGAACATTTAAGCGGATTGAATACAATGGTCTCTGAGCGGTTGAATCTATATACCGGGGCAATGACCAGTAAAGGTATGGCGCCCGACCAGGCAGCGAAAGTAGCCCGGGGTTTATTAAACAGAGCAGTGGATAATCAGGCACAATTAAGAGCCATGATGGATTATTATCTGTTGATCAGTATTGCGCTGATTATTGTATTATTGGTGGTCGCCTTATTCCCTAAACTGAACCGGACTAAGATAGATCTGAAATCTAATCAGCCAGCTCCGGCCTCTTATTAGGGGAGATGACAGACCAGCGGAAATCGTGTACGGATAATCATCTCTTTTTCGTTCTTGTTACCAGTCTTCTGGCCGTTGCCAAGGTCTGTTTTGGTACTTACACCGTACAAAGACTCTTGGTTTTTTGTCATTGTATCGTCAGAATCTTTGTTTTTGGGCTTCTCTAGCAGATCTTTTAATTCTTCCTGCTGATTGAGATTTTCGATGGCAGGGAGCTCGTATCCCTCCCTGTGCGTGGTAGCACTAATACACACTGGTAAGACCTGTTTTTGTTTGTTTTTGTTGTCATAGTGCTGTAAATCAGCTATTTTAGTCTTTTTGTGTTTGTTATTCGTTTTCACGATTTTAAGGTTTGCTGAGTATGAATAATGCTAACAATACCTTGCAGAAATGGTTTTAAATAATGATTCGCTTATATTAAAACCTGATTATCGTTCGTTAATGATTTGGAAGAAAACCAATAATTATTAACTTTAAGCCCAGAAATCAAATTTAATTAACAAAATATCATGGAAAAATTCGCAAAATTAAAAGAATTAATCGCCGGAGTTGAGGCAGATGCAGACAAGTTTTACAA
>Ga0194135_10001218_pt1 | contig 15174 bp, 17 predicted proteins | sample LitLau_LLRF_2013_FD_134024 | JGI IMG/M metagenome (GOLD analysis project Ga0194135, IMG submission 134024) | Freshwater sediment microbial communities in response to fracking from North America - Little Laurel Run_MetaG_LLRF_2013 (version 2) | ecosystem: Environmental > Aquatic > Freshwater >...
GCTTCAAGGGACTATTTTCGGCCATTTCACCGACTGGTCGACCTTGAACTAATTGAACTCTTAGAAAATACTGGGAAATTGAATAGAAAAATAAAAGTACTGGAAGGGAAGGCAACTGGAAAACTTCTTTGCTTCCTCTTCCGCTCCGTTGTCAGCCGTTCCGTACTCAGTCCGTCCGTGCGTCCGTTTGAGTGTTTTCCAGCGGATTCCCTCCAAAGAAAGAGTGAAGTCAAAATATTTTTCATTCTTTTTCTAAAACCCAATCCCAGTTCGGCACCTACAGCAGGTGTTCAAAAGTGCTCAAATCGGATACTATCCAAGAATACTCGAAATCCCGCTTAGAATTGAAGAAAATACTGCGGGAGGGAGCGGGAACGAACTTGAATAAAAAGGATTTTTTTTTCTTACAAAATTCATAAACATTAATTGATTTTCGCATTCATTCATTCATTCTTGTGATACTTGTGAATCATTACTAAAAAGAATTGATTCCAGTTCGTCTTGTTAATTTTGGAGATTCAATTAATTTTCAGTGACGAGATGATCCGTTCCATGACACGATCCATCGCTGCCTCTGCTGGCACTTACGCTCAGCGAATTGGCCTTGTCGGAAATGACAAATTCAGGCCGGCGCCGGCAGTGACTCGTTTCGATTGGAAATATCCAACTACTCTCACTGCGTTAGGCATACATACATCTACTGAAAACTCTGCAGCTAGGAAAGGCACCCGAGAACGAAAAGCCAAAGGAAAAGTCAAAAAAGAAGAAAAAATCCGACCCTTCCTGAGGAGATTGGAAGAACAGAAGCGGTGAGCTCTACTAGTTTCGTAGTAAATTATTTATGGGCCTTACTTTTATTCTTAACCAGTATTCTTTGCCTCCTTTACTCACTATAGTAAAGTTCAAACGGATTCAAGACCCTTCGACAAGTCTCATTACCCGGTACCCGTGGATGACGTTTACTTTTACCGGAAATATCAATATACACAGTGGGAATTCAAGGAAGCAGTGCAAAACCATCGGGAAGTTCACCATCCGACCGTCTACAACATGCCAAACTCACCCCTCATCCTCAGAATCGATATGGACTTTCGCTATCCCAACAGACCACAAAAGTAATTCATTGTGAAGAGATTCTTCTAACCACATTCTTAGAAATACTACGTCTAACTTCTTTCCAATTTTACTTGGTAATTCGAATTCAATTCACTTACGCTCTCGTGCTTGGCTCTGTTCTCCAGATGTATGGAGACTTGGAGGGGAATGGTCCCAATGAAGGCCTCGTTTCTCTTACCTGGAATGGAAGTACCAACCATTCTCGCCATTGTTCCTCAGCATGATGCAAATTTGGTAAATGATGCGCTGGAAGCTGGGGCTGATGTGGCTGGAAGTCTTGAGATCGTCAAACAAATTCAGGTAATACATAATATACCTTGAATTGCAAAGCGGTGGGTATTTAAAGAGAGCATCTTTGTAATTAATTGGTTCCGCTTTCATCTCAACAGCAGGGAGAAATACGTCCGAGTGAGTTTGAATTCATCGTCTGCCACCCCCTGGTTGTGACTGAAATTACACCAATCCGAGGTCTCCTTAAGAAAAACTTCCCTACGTTCAAGGCGGGGACAATCGATATGGATGTGCCGGGAGCTGTGAGGCGTCTCAAGGCAGGCCTCAAATTCAGAGTCATTCACAACGACCTGCAACCAGACTACGCCTACATTGAGACTCCTATTGGAACGGTCAGCATCCCCAGACACGCGTGAAGGCTCAAGTCATTTGATATCTTTTCTTTGAATATTTAGCTCAACATGGACGCTGCTGAATTGGAAGGGAATTTTGAGTCCATCCTCAGCGATACGCTTGGGAGGAGGATAACAGGAAAGTCAGCCAACGAGTTCATACTCCAGTGCCTATTGAAGACGCCATATTCCTTTGAAGCCTTCAAAATCAATATTCAAGACGCAATTCAAAGGAATGATCAAAAGAAAGGAGTGAAATTAGCTCAAGAGGTCGAAGAGGAAACTACCCCAGCCGACGAAGACGCACGAAAGGAAGCTACTGCCTAATATCCGTAAAAATGTCAAACAATTTTAAATCCAGTTCCCCAATTCTTTATTCCTGATTTCTTCTTTTAATTTGAGTCACTACAGTAGAACCAGAGTTTGTCACAGTTTATAAAATGTTTAGCATTTGCATTACAAATCAAACTTTCCAGACCGGTACATACCAATCATGACCTAGGTGGAGGGCGGAGTGAGCATTGTTGAACGGAAACAGAACCTCTTGTAATCCACAGATGAAGATTCAGAATAAAGTGTTTAGATTCCTAGTTTGCATCGAGGCGTTCAATGACTAGGTTGTACATCTCTTCCATTCGGGAGTAGACATCCTCGGACAAATTATCCAAAGTTGTATAACGGACTTTGTCAAAGGAGAAAATTGCTTGCAGAAAAACCACGAACTTGTCCTAAGTCGTAAATTAAAGGTTTTCTTTTAGCAAGTTGATATTTCAATTGGAATTATATGGATTTCTGGACCATAAGCCAAGTTGTTCATATTGTATTGACGTACCTTGAAGAATATGCACAAGTCCTGTAGATCACTAGGAGGGCCTAAAAAACCCCAAGCTAATGTTGGCATCATGTGTTCTGATACGTCGTAAAAGTGAGCTACGAATCCATCAGGGTAGCGAAGCCATCGCCGTTTTGTCCTTAGAACGGACCACACTGCAGTGCTTAGTGCGGTTTCCTAAATTAACCAATTAACCAATCACACTCCAGAGCTTTAAGATAGAACATTGCCACTGTTCTGCTTCTTTTCCTTACCTTGAATGAATTTGTTAACCTGTAAGAAAGTAAAGGCGTTATCTCTACCTAGTTTTCAATTTCAGAAACAGCGGTGAATGAATCTTGTAATAATCTTACCATCTATTTTGCATTACGGCCAAGACCGACGCCGGCTAGAAAGTAATTGTGAAAAAGAAGTAAACACAGAGAGAAAGACAAGGTTTCGTAGGATGGTAATGTTTTTTGCTATACCGGAGCTTCCAAGTCTTCAAATGCGTCCAAGAATATGAAATCCAGGACAATGTCATAGAAAGTGAGTGCGCGGAGTCCCCGTTCTTTGAGCTCACTCTCAGTCAAGGCCCAATTCCCAGGATCCTGAGCCCAAATGACAAAAGTGTCAAAGGACTGCTCGAACTCTTTCGGATCTTTGTCAGCCCTTATCAGAATTTGTGTCAGAACTTCTTTCCCACTTTGGGCGATCCAAACCCGCTTCTCCGGCTCGGACACAATGCGACTAAAAGCACCTCGAAGACAATGTAGTTTTGCTAGGTACTCGTTGTCTCCGTACTTACAACCTTGAGAGGAAATGATGCAATGAACAGTTTCCAAATATTATTTTCCAAAGGGGTTGACCCACCTGTGAGTTCAGTTTGTCGTAGTGATCTATAAGGTACGGTCCCATTCTCTACCAACCTCAGAGCTGCTTCATACAATGGGAAGATGATGCTTTTGGAACCGAATCCTACATCAAGTCCAATCGACTGCAGACTCATTGTAATCTCTTCATCATCGGATAGAAAGTCCTCAGCAGACATGAACGACTCAACAGAGGAGACCGTGCGGAGTCTGTAGGATTTCTCACTCTCAGTATAGAGAACAGAGTTCTGCAAGAATAAAAAAAATGTCCTTGTTAAACCGTCCTATTCAAATCAATAGAGAATAAAGAATCCTTGATTCGATCTTTACCTCGTGTAAGAAAAGGTCCTCTGTCAATCGTTGGAGGGTGTAGGCAGCTTTGAGGATCTTGTCCAAATGAGCAATTGTGCTAGCTGTATCCGGATTTTGAACCTTATCTTCTTCTGATAGAGCATCTGTAGATGCCATCAGAAGTGATAAGGCATTCTCCCAATAATGAATTGATTTCTCTACAGACTCGAGCCCTGTAAAAGTCACAAAGTAATTACATTCTTGAAATCTTCAGGCCAAGAACCATGAGTCAAGTTCCAGTTGTTGGCTGTGGTGGGAATTCCTTACCAAGTACTCCAAGTTGTGTGAACCCAAGGTTCGCCGTGGATTCGGCAATAATTCCGTCTTGTACAGAATTGGAGACGAGAGTAGTATCGGTGAACCTGGAAGAGGCAATTGAGGATCTACCTCCGAATCCCCTAGGGTAAGGACTTCCGCTATGATTCAGTGCAATACTGGAATGTAAATCTTTAGGAGCTTGAGTGACACTACCAACGAGTTTCGCAGCGTCTATCCTTTTCGTAGCATCAGCCCGCCTCCGACGCCAGTAATGTGACATCACTCCCACAATGACAACGCCAACCGAGACTGAAGCGATTATAACCTGTCAAAAAAATTAAAGAGAGGTCAAACTGGTTAACAGCAAGCAAACAACAGATAGATATCCGATCCGGCTGCGCTAGCCTCGGCCCTCGGCGTTTCACTCTTCATACCTTGGTGGTGCTTCTCGATGATGAAGCAACAGCTGCCGCTACTCCGTCGCTAACGACGTTTACTACTTCACCGCCGCCGCTGGTCTGCATACCCTCCTTGTCGTTTTGAATTGGAACTTGGAAGCTAAAGCCAGGGTGTCAGGATCAGGAAGGCGTAGGAATGCAGCCTAGAGCTGGCAAATTAAAAATCAAAATCACAGCACAAATCTTGCTGCTTAGCAGTAGCACAGGCAATTCTTTACAGAAAACTACTTGACTTATTAGATTGGTCATGGTCTCATGGTCGATTAAAATTCTAAACTGAAAAGAAATAGGAAGAATGAGTTTATCCTGTTCCACTCGCTCCAAATTTTTTGCATCCTTAAACGTGGGGATACTTTTTGCCTTTTCCCCAACACGTTCCGTTGGAATTCTGGGGAACAATAATTGCATAAATTATATTGTACATTTTATTTGAATAATTATAGGTCAACAGGTCACAAAGATTTGAGTAGTTGGTAGGAGGGGAATACTGTGAAGGCACATACGGTTGCATTATTAGCTGCTTTAACTTTCGTTAAATTGGGAGTTTAAGTATTTAGGCTAACCCTAACCAAATCCTTCCGAGTTGAAATCTTGAATTGGAGCAATTGAGCATATTTGGTCAGTAGTTCCTTCCAGTAGCAACTGACCTGAGACATTCGTAAATTGGATTTGATGAACTTGTAACCTCTAGTGGCAATTTTCTCCATCATTTCATCATGAGTCGCTGCAAACTCAATGAGTGACCTGTAAAATCAAAATCAAGTGCATTCTTGAATTTATAGGAGAACTCGATTCGGAGGTTTAAGGATTGATGGAATCCACTTTCTGATATACCTGAGTTCGTCTACCGTGGTGTCCTTTTTAACTGGAACGTAGTGGATCCACGGTTTCAAGGTAGGGTAAAAGAACTCTTCCCATTCGTCTCCAACATGGAAAACAAGGGAGCCACATAAAAAGAGATGCTTAAACCGGAAACTGGCACCGACACCTCGATAGTTGAACAAGTACTTATACTGACAATGATCCTCGAGCCTCACTTCTGATGCTGCTGGGAACCCCAATGTATCCTACATATTTACAAAGCGGAGAATCCCATTATTGACAGACATATGTACGAAATTAAGGTATGGATGTAGGATTTTAGTTCAAGACTGACAGCATGCGATTTCCATGCTTGATTCTTGGTATATTGTGCATCAACGAGTTCCGGATGACTCCTGGAAAGTAAAATGAGGGGATCCCTTTCTGCCGAAGTTCTGGAACCCCGAAAGAAGGCCTGTGATTTCTTTTGGTCCCATGGAATCTCTTTGGCAGATTTTAGCAGTGATTTTCGCAATAGGTCCCACCGCCCCAATCCAGCTGGAAATATTGAAATGCTGGGACCACCCTCCCAAAAGCTCCAGGCTGGATAAAGGATATCCGCAAATTTTGGAGTCTGGAGGAGAAAAGGAATTTAGGAAAACCGTTAGCGGTTCGGCATCGCTGGTTATAAACTTGAAAATGACTAACCTTGCTGAAAGAAAACAGTGGAATGGTAGAATCTCTAGAAGTGTGAAATTCGGGGATTTGTGGGTAGTCCGAAACCTGCGGAATGCGGAAGTGGTTTTATGCTTGGTTGCACAATTTTGTGTTCAAATTCCGTAATTTTAAAATGGATTTAAGGACGGTATACATTGATCACAAATTCCATGTCAGGCAACTCCTTTAGAATTTCCAGTAGGAAGTGTTCAATTCCAGTACATCTTGCTGGGAATTTACAGTCTGCATCTCGATATAACTTTCCATTTCGGATTTGATACAGGACACCTCTGAAATACCAGTTATTAGTTAAACTCTTCAAAAACGTAATTCGATGAAATGCTGGGTCTGAAAAGGCCAACAAACCTTGGGAGCGCTTTCTGAATCACTTCCTGGGTGATCCCGTTTTGGAATTTGGATAGGTCCCTGTCAATGACAAATTGGTAGCAGACACAGGAATCCTTTTCACATCTTAGTCTTTGGCCTCTTGTCCCATTGTATTCACGCTCGGCAATTTCAATAGCCTTTTGCCAACTGTTCCACTCTTGATTCAGTTCTGGAAAATGGAAATAAATTGAAGGTCACGAAACGTTCGAAGGGGAAGTTGGATATTACTCTGACCAATTACTTAACTGTATGAATATTTACTGCCAGGATTTGGTTCATTTGGAGAATCTTCATTGTCTCTCTCTTCCAAGCATAAGTCCACATCAGCAACTATCCCACGTGCGTCTTTTGACAGTTTGCCACATTTGGAACTGCCAGGCGGAACTACTTTTACAGGAAGCGTCGTTTTCTGATCCTGATGAGCGTCGGTGACGCTGATGGTGTCACATCTAATTTCTAATGAAAGGAAAATGAGGAGACTTGTCCTCAAAATATGTTTTGTGCTACGCATTACACATCCAATAAGAAAATTAACCACAATCGACCTAAATCACACAAGTGCACATTTTAAAAACTAACTCTTAAATGCTAAACTTGTATTTTTAATTTCCTAATTTTATTTAGCCTGTCACTTATCCTTATCCTTGTGTCAAAAGTTGTGTTTTGAATTTGGTGACCTTCCGGTCTTCTTTCCGCCTCCATCGCATCCCATCGCAGATAGAATGCATCGAAAATGGACGCAGGCAGAGATGAACAGGAAAATCCTATTCCTAACCCTGGTATGTCATTATTGTCATCATCTTATTCCGATCAAGACAATGTATTAACTCACTTACTAACCTACGACCAATCCTCTAACGTTTCATTTTAATTCGAATACGAATTGCTTTCGAAATTGAAGTTTTCATTGATTGAGTGAGTGTTTTGTCTCTCAGTGATTCTGGCTTCTGACTGGAGAAAGTTACTCTCCAAAATAATAATTCCAATCGTCTTCCTCTGCCTTGCTCTCCATTTGTTTCTGGACCAAAGTGGCTGAGGCTTTGGGAGGACGCGAACGAAATGTCAACTTTCGCCCTTTCTAAAAACAGAGAACAAATTGGGATCAATTGAGGAAAGAATTTAATTAACTAACGTATATTTCTAAATTTTAGGCAAGTACCCGAAGTTTGATGGGTGCCGTTGCTCTTTCCAAGCTCTTTGAGACCCGCTCGACGCGATGTTTATTCCGAAGGGATTCCTGCTCCCGTCTTTCAGCCTCCCGACGCTCCTTCTCCAAGCCCTGCATGAAGACAGAATTAATCTCCAGGAAATAATTCGAAGCTCGGGCTGGATAATTTTGGTTTCGGATCATTACGCGTGAGATTTTGAGTACAACTTCCTGAGGAATAGTATCCAAATCCCGGACAACATCTTCAAAATTCTTTTCAATTGAAGTCAACATGAGGATAGAGGAGAGGTGGGCATCATTGGCACCTATACAAGTCTTGTACAACTTGTTGACGTGCTTCCGGAGGAGTTTCATCAGTTTCTCTTGACTCTTCACGTCATAGTACCCTCCGGTAAACATGCTACAAAGGAGGATGTAATTGATCAGGTACGCCAAAAAATGGCACAACTTTGACACATTCTAATCCTTACTCAATCAAAAGACTGAGCGTCTCGATTTGTTCATTTGTCCTTTGCATGTGACCTTCCACTTCGGTGATAATTGTGCGAAGACGACGAGACCGGCCTTCACTTCCTCTCTATTAAAACGGGAACACCCAACAAGCTGCCCGTTAGTGTAATTCCGAACCGATTAATTTCCATTTCAATTTTTAATTGCCTTACTCGGCTCTCTCGGATACGACGCTCAAGTTCCTCCAACTCTTCCTCGTTCATTTGGGCGTGCTGGATAAGGGACAAGTTCTGCTCTTCCACGTCCACGTAAATATCCAACAATTGAGAAGGTCGTGTAAAGACGAGGCCTATGAATTGATTCCCAATGTAAATTACTGCTTTCTCTTCAAACTCAATGCCATTCTTAAGATCTAAGCCAAAACTACCTGCCAGTTCTTCCTTGTCAGTTCTTTCATCTCCACCAACTAAATTCAAGTCTTCTAGCAGGGCTCGTTCATCGAATCCATCATCGGGTTGTGACGCTGGAAAGCAGTATTTATACAATCACTTACCATTAAATATTATACAGGTAAAGCAAAGGAAGACGGCATCATTGCAAAAAATTAACAAACCAGCAGCACTGGCAAGCATTTGAATTATGGAATTGACCCTGGAAGCCATTGGAGGCTGCATTTTCTGGGCTTGCGCCTCATCTTGGAGTTTCTGTAGAAATTCAGCACTTTCGGTACCAGCTACAAGCAAGCAGAGTGAAAGCCAGAGGAATGATGGGAATGATAGCAAAGCATGGAAAGCATATTCAGCCTATTGTTAAAGACAGCTTACTTCCTTGTGCCTTCTTTCGAAATTCAGATCCCACATATTCCTTGTTTTTCTCTTTCATGGCTCGTTTAGCCTGTTTCAGCGTCATTCCCTGGCTGAGGAAGGTGGCCAAGTCTTCCATGATTTGTTGTTGACGCTGTTGGAGGAATACGTTTTTACTTACGAATTTCCTTGCCTTATTAATTAATACAATTCAATTCCCTCACCCGTTCTGTCCGATACTTTTCTTCTTCATCACGCCGCATGAGCTCTCTCGCCACGTTGTCCAGGAATTGCATATAGAATTTACACTCCCGGAGATTCTCATTCAGTCCAGCGATATCAGCCTTCATGGAATTTGTTTGGAGGGCCAAAATCCGAGCTTTATCGCTCAGAATGATATTTTCTTTCAACTTTTCTTCAGCCCTATTAAAAACGGAGTTTGGAGTTAGTGAAAGTCTTGGAATCGCTTTGAGTAAGTCAGTAAGGAATCCATACATTTTGGACGCTTGGTTCTTGGCCTCTTCGTTCACTCTTAGGAAAACATCAAGTGATTCGGCGGCGTAGTTGGACAAGTACTCGTAATTTTTCAGTGCCACTTCTTCGCCTTCCTCCGCCTCTCTTAGTTTTGCGATCGATTGGTAACGAGCTTGAACACCGTACTGAAATGACAAAACATGGGTTGTATGCTACTGCGAAACACTCTCAGCTACTCTACAGTTGCAGATGCTAGTCAATCCTGGACCTCGCTGTAGAAAACGTCTCTCCGGTGCTTCGCATAGTTTGCATGAAGCTTTTTTGAAACTTTTTGAATCCGAGTAATATTAAGCCCTCGCCCGGCCTCCCACATAATCGTGTCGTAAAGCGGATCGTCTGGGGGATACGGAAATATTTTGAGCCTTGAGTTTACATGGGAGTTGACCCTCCTGGATTAATCAATGAGAATTGGACAGAGTTCACTTACAGGCGATTGCATTGGAGTCTGTAGTGGTGTAGGGCTTCACGCGTCGAGTAACTTCCTTCTGAACCAAAGCCGTCCCATGAACCTTATCTTTCAATGAAACGTTCTTCCGCTCTTCTCGTTTCTAATCGGAAAATCCCAGACGTTGAAAAATGGGTCAAAGGTTAATTGTTCTACGAGGAGAAAATGTTTACCGAGAGTCTTTCCTCTTCAGAAGCAGCCATGAAAGATGGAATGTTATCCGGATAAAAGAATGGGTTAACAACGGGCTCTTCTGGAGGCATTGTGATTTCTACCGTTTTCCGCATCTCTTCCTTCTTTGGTCTCTCCCGCTTGACCTTTCGGACTTGTCCAATTCGAGGGAGTTGAGTTTGGTAGTCCGTGCAGAGCGTCAGTTCGACCGGAGTGTATGGTCTCTCAAATCTTCTCATCGTCAGCGTGCTTGGGAATTGGGCCAGGAGTTTGAGACGTCGCTCTTCCGAAAGACTCAAGTCAAACATCTTCGTTTTCATTTCCGGGAATGGGTTCTCAGCTTGTTCCTGTGCAAAATCTCGTTTCTTTAAGGCTGCAAGGAGTCGAGACTGACGTTCGTCTGCTGGGTCATCGTCACCGGCCCCATGGAACTTCAATGGTTCCTTCACTTCTGTCTCCTCCTCTTCTTCCTCCTCCTCCTCTTCATCTTCCTCCTCTTCATAATCGAATTGTTCATCAATTGCAAGGATCTCCGTCTCTTCATCCGCCTCTTGTCCCTCGTCTTCAAGTTCATCATCGAAGCCCAGCATGGCGAGGTCGAGACTCACACCTCCGTCGTCGTCGGGATTTTCCTCCCCAGTGCCAGTGGGCTTACCTTCAGTTTCAGCCTCCATCTCGAATGCTTCCAAGCTTCTTCAACGGTTTTCAAACGATCCAGAAATTGTCCTGTATAATTCTTATGGTGTAAGCTTAGCAGAAGAGACGATTGAGCTCCGTGCGTGGGTGGGGCATACCTCTGAACTAATGATCCGATTTCAAAGTAAAAACTTTTTCTCAGGTCGAAGAAAAGGAAACAGGAGAAGTTGTCAATTTCTGATTGTTTGATCAAACAATCAAACTCAAAGGTTTTCCGTTCCCATGCCTACCGTGCGTTCCCTATCCACCAGGGAAAATCCTGAGTACCCGTCGGGCCATCTACCACCACCGCACCGTGCGTGCGTCCAGTAGAATACGCTGCGGAATCTCAGCCGTTCTACTACTTTGTTGCGAAATTTGCGAAGCCCCGCTGCATCCATCAGACTTTAATCGAGGTCAACAGGAATCCCACCGACTCTGGAACTTCAGGCGTGGTACGTCGAAAATGGAAAGTATCCTGATCCTGACGCACTCGCTCTTGTGCTGGGGGGCTTTAACAGCCTGGCTGGTCTTTAGCATGACCAGTGATTGGGGACCAGAACAATCACGATCGTTTTGACCTCCGTAACAATCGCTTAATCTTTATTCCTTCGGCTAAGCGAGGAGTCCGGGGAGAGTTTCTCTATCCCATCCTCCATGACCTTTACATGTGTTTGTGACCTTTACACCTAATCTCTTTTGCTACATGCGTGATAAAAGTATATGTGCTCAAGCGTTGAAGCACAGGACAAGAGCGGATGCAGTTATAATCGAATTTTTATTGTTGTTCTCCCTTAAATTGACAATTAATTTAAGCAATTGCTGCTGCTTTCTTTGTACACTTTCCTTCCTTTTCAATCTTGCTCTCTGGTTTCGTGTACTTGGCTTCATCCAAAGCTGAAACGGAAGTCAGATCAGGATTAATTACTCATGAGAGCTTGATTCATAATCTGAGGATGAGATGCCAGAAAGGATAATGTAGAAAAGAACCTTACCCCCTCCCTCCCCACAGGGACCTTGCATGCAACTCAGATGACACTTGTAGATGGATTCTCCAGACCTCATACAGTAAACAGGTTCCTTGTCTTTTCCAGGACACTTCTTTGTCCGACACTTCTCCCAGACCTCCTTTGTGCAACCCTTCCCTCCCCCAAAGGCCTCACGACATGCTTCGTCATTCCTGAAGGTAAAGCTGGAGGGATCATTTTCCTCGTCACCTTCGTCTTCCTCTGGGTCACCATCACTCCCAGCTTTAGGAGCAACCGGCTCCTTCTTCCCTTTGGGGGCGGTTTTTTTAGGGCCTGTAACTGTATCATCTATGGTTTTTTTTGCCTTGGGAACTACAATCAGATCCCCACTGCGTCTCTTCCTGGACCTTCCTTTCTTTCCTGTTTTCCTGTCTTTCTTCTCCTGGACCACTTCCGAAGCAGAAGTTTCCGATGCTTCACTCTTGGTTTCCGTCTGAGCCTCGTCACCATCGGCGGATTTGGACTTTTCCTCAACGTCAGTAGTGGAATTGGTGAACTTGTCCAGTTGATATTTATTCATGAGAGTTTTGGCATCCGACCTCTGGCGTTGAACGAGGTCATTGTTTGTAAAGTTTTTGGTCATTTCCCTCCCAGCATCCCCTACTTGTGAAACCCTCTTGGAAATTTCCTTTTCCGAGTAACCCCTTGAATTGGAGCTGCTAGAGTAGCTACTCGTGTTGGTGAACTGCTCCAACATTGTGACATTCGGGGCCTTCAACCTTTCCGGAGACGACGGCAAGGGCACTGACATTGGTAAAGGCTGATTCGTTAGCGGGTTTTTGGGAACAAACTCCAGTGGGAACACAATTGACACTATCCCCAGGAAAACGGAAACGGAAACCAAGGACTGGACTCCCATTTGAATTCCTATCTATAGGCGACGCGGTTGGACCTTAGCTAAAATGGAATTTCGAGAAACAATCGACGAGTTCAATTAGATGACGCCGTGGTTCTCCGTAAACATCTTGAAATTACCCATTTGTCATTGAGGGTTTTTATTTCCCCCCAGAACAATACCCTCATTCTGTTAATCCATTCAATGAGTCTCATCGAAAATAATTAACACCCTCAAAATCATAACACGGGATGAGGTGCACGGACTTGCAGAGCCGTTCTTGTATCAAAGTTAATAGAGCATTGTGTTCTGTGACGGTGGTGCTGGGGATGTTAATGTTCGTTTTCGTTAATTCAGGCAAAATTTGATTTTATTCCAGCAGCACTAACTGGCAATCAGCGTTCCGAATTTCCAATTGAACTTGAACATACCCTGCTCTTCGATGAGGATTTTGAATCTTCTACCGAAAACGAATACCATAAAAGTCAGAGATCGAATGTGAACGTTGGAGTTACTGAATGCGTTGTTTACTTTGAAAAATCCGGGACGTATGTTTTACATTGAGACGGAACTAATTAAGATGAGGATTTGTTAATACTGTAATAATTAAAACGATCCTGTTCACTCTTCCTATAAGAAGAAAATTAAAAACAAAAGATCATTAAGTTAGGGTTAGTAGCGGCGGTAGTGCCGGATTTCGGGGCAACAAACAACAGTTGAGCTTGACCACATGAAAACTCGACTAGTATTTAGATAATCATAAGTCACAAGTCAAAGAAAAGAGCACATCTCTCAAACGTGGGAAGAAACTAATTAGTACAAAGGACGTCTTATGGCATGGCTTTTGTAAAATGACAAGACTTACGTCAGAATTTTAGTTTGAAAATTATTGTGAGGTGGGTGTGGTGGTTGGAGATTCTGATGGAGTCACTTGCAAATTCCCAGTTTCAGACTTTCCTGCTGAATCAAGCCCTTGTTGCTCCTGAACGGACTCCGCAAGATGATTATTACTGCTTCCTTCTGCAGGCACTGGCACTGGTTCCTTGTTTTCTTTTCCGGTACTGCCGTCCTTCAGCTCCTTCAACATTTGCTTCCGCTCCTCCTGAAGTGCTCGACAAAGCTCCTTCATTTTGGTCAAACCTTCATTGGACCGTTTTAGTTCAACTTCCAAACTCTGCTTGTTCTTCTCCACCTTTGCAAAAGACTCTTTGGATTCTTCCCAACGTTTCCTCCACTTCACTGCATCTGCTTCCAATTCTTTAGTCTTCTTGGTCACCTGGAAGAGAGGAGGAAGGTGGCCAATTAGTTTCGTTTTCGCACCTTCGAGTCAAAAGTTGCTTCTGAGTTATTCGATTTTAAACTCACCTTTCCCATTTCTGATCGAAATGATTGGTACGCGCCGTTAGTTTCCTTTAAGCACTTCTGGAGTTCATTGAATTTGGATTCATAGGACTGCAGAAGTTCGCGAAGTTGCAATTCCGTCGTCTTTGCCTCCTTCATTTGTTCTCTAGTACTGACAAGAGCAGAGGCCAATTGTTGCATCTCGACGTAGAGCTTTTCCTTTTCTTCTGCATTTTTTAATTTCAATTCATCCAATTCGGTCTGGGCGGCTATACAGGACTCTGTGGTTTCCTTTAGAGCGTTCTGAATTATCTGTAACAAACGATAATTTTTGGTTTCAAGCTCCATCCAATGACAGTTTACGTCAATTTCCTATTGAACTGAAACATAAACATACCCCTTCTCTCTTTTCGTAGTGAGTCTTGATTATATCAATCTTGGCATTCAGTTCCTCGTTCTCATGTCGCACCTAAGAGTGACACAATTCAAAAGTAATATTTTATTCACTAAAATTGACAGGCAAGGAAGTGGGCGAATGAAATGTTAATCCAAACCACACCTTCATGTTTTCGGTAGTAATTGAAGATAAATTGTCATTGATACTCTTCATGAATCCCATGTTGTTCTGCACTTCAACCGCAAGTTGTTTCCCTTTCTCGTGTGCCTCTTGAAGTTTGGAAGAGCTTTCCGTCTAAAAGGGGTTATCAGTCATTCTCACTTCATTACTTTACTTCCTCAGGTTGGCGGCGACAAAATTACGCATCATTAAATAATTGTTTCACCTTGATAAACTTATTTTGCCTTTGTAGTTCCCGACAGAGATTTTCCAAACGTTCTTTGATTGCATTTGATTTTGTGAGTTCTGCCTCAACATGTTTGACTTGTTGGTCGAGCTTACGCACCTCTGCCTGGAAAAGGAATGCTCTAACTTAACGTTTTGCCTTAGACGAAAAAAAATGGGAACACACGACTTACCCTTAAAACTTTATTTTCCTTCTGTAGCGGCTTGATGAGTGCCTTTCTATCGGTGGCAGTAGCAGTGCTAGCATTTGCAGCAGAAATGGCTGCATTCCCACTATCGTCACTCATGGTCCTTGGTTAATTGCTTGTTGGTTAATTAATTTTAGACTTAACACCAAACACGGGAAAGAACAAAGCGCGTGAGAAAAGAAAAGAGACGAAGACAATGTGAAAGCAAAAGTAAAAGTTTTTAGGATTTAAAATTGGCGGGGTATTCTATTCTTCCTTGAATTGTCTGATGAGTGGCGCAAAGAGGTGAGTGATTGCGGCCGGTCAGAATTTAATTCAAATCATTTTTGAATTTTGGAGA
>Ga0194135_10001219_pt1 | contig 15173 bp, 17 predicted proteins | sample LitLau_LLRF_2013_FD_134024 | JGI IMG/M metagenome (GOLD analysis project Ga0194135, IMG submission 134024) | Freshwater sediment microbial communities in response to fracking from North America - Little Laurel Run_MetaG_LLRF_2013 (version 2) | ecosystem: Environmental > Aquatic > Freshwater >...
AGTTTAAAAATCAATATTATATATATATATATATATATATTTTTAAAAGTTAGTACTATCTATCTAAAAACCGTTTTCAGGATACCGAGAAAGTGCTAGTCTGATGACAATGACAATGGAAAGTCCAACTCTTTTGAGACCCTCTTGCACTACCTCCCCCGATTCCTCGCTTACAAGTAATGGCGGCCATGATGAGACCGCCGTATTGGCTCGCAGTAGCTCTTCTCAACATTCACTGATTATGCTATTTGAAGCCCAAGATGAGGACACACTTATTTAAATGTACACTATATGTTATGCCTGCTAGTGCTAGGCAGGTTTTTTGATGGTATGGACCGTGTTGACGACTTCCAAACTAAGGACCGGAAACACTCCGACATTATTCAATTCTAAATACGATTTTACTAATGTTGTCCGACCTAAGAGCCTAAACGGCGATTTCCCCTGGGATTCCCAATAGCTTTTCTTCCATATGATAACATGGGAAAAAATACCCACAATGCATGTGTGTTCTCCTAAGGGGAAGTCGTCGTTTAGGGCCTTAGTGGGGGTCGTCAACACGACCTATTAGGTGCCAAAATGTTTTTATACCTTTTTTTAAATAACCGTAAATTTTGCGCCAACTGCAGACAAACATTATTATCATTTACAAAGTAAACGTAGAGATGTAATGTTTATTCGCTAATTTGGTGTGGATAATAATTAAAATAGTTAAAGCCAGATAGATAGCCAGAAGAAATGAAAAAAAAAATACTCGTACTGATTATAGCCAAAGTATTTATGTTATAGGTACCCAGTACCTATAGTCATGTTATTGATTGTCCTTAGTCTTTCAGATGATAATTTGATTTAATGTTGTGTTACTGTTAATGTTGAAACCCACTTGATGTTGTTAGCTAGATTTGATGTTGTTGTTAAAGTTACTTTTACGTTTACCCATAGACTGGCCAAAAGACACTGTACCTTTTGATAATTTAAAGACACCACTTATTGTTGTTTCCTTTTGTTACATAATATACTTACGTTTATGTTTAATTTAAGCGTTGTATTTTTTTCCGGGTTCGAATTTGTGTTTTTTTTGCTACACTGGGCCCGCTGTGAAAATTTCAAAAAGCATGGGGGGTTTGAAGACTGAATACCCGAACGAAAATAAAATATAGTTGTAAAAAATTTGGAAGCATTCTTTTGGCTTGCTTGGCTTGCTCAATAAAAAATGATAGGTTAACATGCAAAACTTAAAAACTAACGTTTGTTTAAAAAATGAAAAATTGCCTTTATTCTATTTTTTCCCTCAGCTGCTGTGTCCAGTATTTATTTTTTAATTCTGCTATTGGTTTGATGACCTGCATCTTCCACATTGTGATGGCAAGCACCAATGAAGTAGGTCCGTGGTAAATGACCAAGGCATATCTTGAATGGGTATCTAGACCTCTTAAAACACTACTGAAAGTTGTAACAAAAACATATAATTTCGCGGACATAATTTTAAACCAAGTCTGTTGTTTCCAACCTTTGTCTGTTCCTTCTCTGGAAAAATGACTTGCCGTACTCGAAAGATGAGACCATAATGGCACATGCCGGAGCCACCTTGACCAGCCTAGGAGTCAACCCAGCAAAAACCGCGGGCAATCCCCCAGCGCCATAGACTTGTCGAAGAACATGAATGGTCGATCTTTGATGCAACTTCTTTGTAGGCTCTAAAAAGAACAAAAACAATGTTGATTATTATGAAATGGCGCTAAAATTATTCAGTTGAACCCCCATTGTAAATTGGTAATCCTGTGGACGGGGCCCACTTTTGGGTAACATAGCACAGCAGAGCATTATCTAGGGACCAGGAGAATGTTATCTCAAATCGGGGTATAACAGTAATATGTATAATCCTATGTGGCTTCCGAATTCGTAGAAACAAGAACAGAAGGTATAAACTAAAACCTTTGGCTGTGTTAAAAATTTATAAAGCGTTCTTGCTGGTAACTTACCGTCGGAGCATCCCACTTCTATTCTTACGCACGTTTACGACGTATTGTTAAACCCGCTAATGATATTCCCCTCATATCTCTCGAACAAACTTTAATACGATCTTGGCCTATGGTCTCATTAAGAGATAATAATAATCAACACAATATTTCGTGGGCCAAACAAACATTATATCATAACCATAGCATAGAACCTAGTAGGTAATGCTTTGACGTCTGAACTTTGGTGAATAATAAAGACATTTCTCGCAAATACTGTAATGTATTGAAAATTTGACAAAGGCAACACGATTTAAATAAAATATAAAATTTGATTATTTCAGCGCCCCTTTCCTTTGTTCGGTAAAATAAATTGTTGCCAGGCCATACTAAACACACGATATCTCGCATATTTTACAACTAAAAGTCAACGTTGGACCACACTAAAAATCGTGGAAGGTGAAACACCAAACGTGTAGTAGGTACCAGGTACCTACCAGTATTAATTGATTATAGAAAAAAATGTTAAACATTAAAGCGAAAGAAAGAGGAAAGTTAATCTTGGAAATTGTGAAGAACTCAGACACGAAAAAAAACGATTTAACGTTTGTTACGCACCTTGACTTATGAGGTTCTCACCTAGTTCAATCTGCTGGTGCGTTTTCACCACGTCAAAAGGTGTTGTCACGAAGGCAGCAACCTAAAATAAAATTATGCATGAAAGATTAAAAAGCAAGGAAGTCACGGATAGCACTAGGTACGTAATATAAAACAAATAAATAGAAAAGATACAAAAAACTAGACGAGCACTCACTAAATTGGCTATGGGCGAACGGTACAATACACTATGACCCGGGTTAACCAATTTAAGCCATGGAAAAGGATTAAGATTGTTAAAAAATGGTTAACGACTATTTTACCATTTGTTGAATCTCTGACATCTCTCAGGTTAGAGTAAGTTGGGAATCTCATCCTAACCCCGGAATGTTCAAAATTTTATGTTTTCTTTTTAAATTGGCTTCAAGATGCCTAATCTATGAGTCTATGACCATGGAAAACAGGTATATGCACCTCAGAAACTAGGATTTAACTTACCGATCCAGCAAGGGCACCGCCAAGAAACGAGTGAGAAGTGGTAAATTCTCCTCCGCGGCTTACTATCCAAGCTTTGAACCATTCGTAATGAAGCCAATACAGGGCAGAAAAAGGTACATCTCTCAAAAGAGTTGGTCCGAGACCTTTCCAAAGCCCTAAGACGCCCTCATGAACGACTAGACTTCGTATCGCACTTCCCAGCTCCAAGTAACTTAGCTTTTGTGATTGCATTTTTGTTCTAACCAGTTCCAAAGGACTTACAACGGACGCCGCCCATATTCTTGCTGTGCCACCAGCTGTAAGTGGAACCTGAAAATAGTTTTTGTTATAAATTAGGTTCCAGATATATCCATGAATCTCATTATTCTTCACAGAATTTGATATGTAGATGCCTACTTAGAAGTTAGTTATATTCTTTTGGTTAATACAGAGGTTTAGGAAATCTATAGGTAACTCCTGCAGTCAATACATACCTACATAAAAAATAGATATAGGTACCTACTTACCCAAAATGGTTGTGAATTTGTTGTGGCTTTTATTCTTTCGTTCAATCTAACCCTCAGTTGTTCATATGATACAAAATAAATTACAGTGGAAGGAACAGCTAAAATTAGGGTAGGACTTAGACCACTCCATAACGATGATAAACCTTCAGCTCTAGATATTTTTACAAACGCATCCTGAAAATAAAATTTTCACGTCAGTGACATGGGTAGTTTAATAGCTAGAGAAAAGAAGTAGGTACGGGGTACCTAGAAAGAATATGATGTAACACTTACAATTGTTCCAGTAAACTTTCCGGGTCGGTTATACCAATTAGAAGAATGAGGCTGCTGGGCAGAGTCGGTGACACAAGGGCAAAGATGGTCCATTAGACCGTTGCAATAAACGAAGCATTTGTTGACCGGCCTATGCTGCACTTGAAGTCGAATCTTTACAACGTCAAGAGGAGTAACTGAAACATTTTGTTTTGTATTTAGATTTACTATAACCAAAACTAAGTATCTAGATGCATACAATATAGTGACACCCCACCGGTTACTCAATGAAGAATGGAAAATCTGTGGAAAATAATGTTGCTGGTATTAGGTGTGCGAACCTACCTAAAGCTGAAGTAATTAAGGCACCGGAGCAAGCAGCAGCAATTTGTTGAACTGGAGTTATGCGACATCTGGGATCATCACTCAAGTCTTCTTTAATATTATTCATTTCATAAGAACTGATTTAAATTTAACAAATAACAAAACATCAGAGGAAAATAGCCGCCATATTGTTTTCTGGGCGAACTCGATCGATAGGTCGGAATTGGGGCCCAGAAAAGGGCCCTTATTTCGCGCTTTTTTTAAACTGCAAAAGAAGTTTTGGACAATTATTATTTTACTCACAGCGTTGCATTTAATCATGCTAAGTATGTATAATAACATATTGTCATAACTGTTCCTCTTAATCATAAAATTATTATTATTCTAGAACGTGGTACCTATGAATCACAGAGTATAGATTAGCCTATTTAACCTATACTCTGTGCTATGAATACAACTTTGTAGCTAGGCCAAAAAGTGGTTGGAATTAATATCATGATTTCTACATTCTTATAAAATTTAAGTAATTAAAATTATTGGGACCATAGAGGCTGCCTAGTACCTAGTAGGTAGATTTCATAACATCCGAGAAATCCATCAGCCACTAACTTCTAAGTTAGTTTATAGTTAGGAAATATAAGTTTACAAGCATTAAGATTGTTTATAATAATATAAATAGTTTGTTAGGTATGTACAACTTTTTCTTTTTCATCATACAAGATTATTTCACTTTAATGCCATGGTAAAACGTTGGTAAAGCAAACGCCGTAGCATAATCGACTATCTAAACATAAACAATAATACACATTCTGCCTGTACTGTACCAATATGGGATAGAAGTAGGTAGGTACATACATTTTCAACAAATAAAATAATAATACCTAATTAAAGCTTGATACCCAAATGTTGGTACCTACCTATTATAAATATATCACTGACTACCCGTGAGTGACCAGGGTAGGTCAATAGGTAGGTAGCTAGGTAGGTGTATAAAAAATAAAAAATTTAACCATTATTGCGACTTACGAAAAACATTAAGCAAAAGCCATTGCTTTGTACAAATGAACCTTGTCCTTGCCAGCATGAGAATTATTACTCATTATTATAAGAAAGCGAAAATAATATCATTGTTGCAAGAGGTTGAACTTTTTAAAAAGTTCTGTTTCTAAAGGGGAGGTAGGTTGTGTCTACCTGTAGGCAGGGCCGGATTTACACTCGCCGGAGAGGAACGGTAGGTGCAAGGGAGGAGGGGTAATGCGTCCCCCGAAATTTTTTCCTGGATAATAGAAATAAGGGGCGCAAAATTTTTGCGGGCCTATAGGCGCCAAAACAGTAAATCCGGCCCTGCCTGTAGGAAGAACTAATTCGAGCAAAAAAAGTACATCGAAAAGCATGATCTACTTAATTCTAAAAGGAAATGTTGCAGGATCTAACAATAAATGTTTGGAATAATGAACATGGGCTCCGAACGAAAATACTTTGGAGGTGATATGCCGAGATATAGCAGTCTATCTGCATCTGACTAATAAAAAACTAAATTTCTGCTAAGCAATTAAAACATGCCAGTCAATATATCTCCGCTTGATTAAAGGCTCGAAAAACAGATGAGCTACGGAAGAGCCAAAAGTTCCGCTAGGAATAAGAAGTCTTGAACACCGCAAGATTGGATTTCAGTTCACCGGAATAACAGCGTTCTTCGGAACGAGTCCTTTCCGTGCGCCGCTACAGCATAGTAAATACTTGTCGTCAACTTCCAAGACAACTCGAAGCTTGTCGCCCTCGTTGAAGGATAGATGTCCAGAGTCTGACGGCAGTCTATGAGTCAAGGCACGCACAATCCTAGAAGCAAAAATCATTTTATATGAAATAATTACTATTCTAGGCACGAGATACGTATAGTGTGGACCACACACGTACAAATAGTTTTTGCTTTTATTAAATTACTCCCAAGAAAAGGTTGTGTAAGATAGCGCCCTGGGCCTTAACAAGTCAAATAATATTGATTTTTTATTTGCCCCTAGTTTGAGAGGACTTTGACAAGGGTCTTTAAGAGAGATAGCCATGGCGAAATAGTCCCAGTAGCTGAGGCCATTAAAAATAAGAAGGAAATGTAGCATACTTGTTGGTTATTGGACGAGTGCGACTCGGCCGGTTAAGAGACATCGATGATGGTTTTTGAGTTGCCGAAGGTGGAGTTTGTTGTTTCCGAACCGGAAGCGTGGTTGTTCTGTACGAAAGAGAGGTTGGCCTCACGGCTGGCGGTGCAGTCGTAGGCCGCACACTCACTCGTGCTTTTATTGTAGATGGCACTTGACTAGCTGTCGACTTTTTCGTCACCTCTGAAAACAAAATACAATCCATTTATTGGGGTATTTTTATTAAAAATATTTACATTTACAATTTTGACTTTTACATCTGGATCTAACTGTACGAAAAAACTTTCTGAAAAGCCTGTTATATTATCCAAAGTGACCATTGTGAGATACTTATGAAATGATTAGATAAAGACTATAAAATAAATCTTACTATTTATAAACTAAAAATTGCAACTGTACGCAACTGTAAGCATGTTTTTTACAATTAGTTCAAAATTGGCGCCAAAATGTCTTTTTCAAAATTAATCAATTCAATATATCTTTCATATCAATATTTGATTTAAATATAGATTAAGGTCATAATTTAATATACCGGATATAAAATAATAATGACTTTTCCTGCAATAGGAAATTTCATGTGCCTATTCTATTCATGGTTGTTGTTTGGTAGGTATTTACCTGTAGTAGGGCGACGTGGGGAGCAGACTGTGAAGAGGGCAGCAGTAGCAGGTCGAACAGGACTTGTTACGAGCCTAGGAATGCGAGACTGTCTTGAAGTCGGACTCACTACGTCGCCGGGGCTGACGTTACAATGCGTTATTTTATCAGTTCTCTCACTTTCCCGTGCTTTGTGCTCTGGACTAGACAACGGTGATACACTCGAATCTGTAAATTACAATGTTAAATGAAGTACAAACAAAAACCAGGGGTCATACGCTTCTAGGTATTTACAAGTATACATTTAGCTACCTATTCAAATTTGTATTGCTAGCAGATGATCTTTGCCAGAATTTTACTAGACTGTCTTGTCGAAGTGAATTATGCACACCACCTATAAATACATTTTATGTTCAGAATATTAAACATTGGCGTACCAGTTCTTCCAGAAAGTTGCTCCCATCTCTTCTGCAGCCTTTTGAATTTAAGTCCCCCGGCATTTCCACTACCGTCCGGAGCCCCCTTCTTATTCAGACTAGACAAAACGATTTTCTTATGATCTTTGGAGGGTGGGCTTGCTACTACATCTTCCTTTCCCCAAGTCCCAGAGATATCTGCAGACGTATCGTCCGAAAATTGCAGTCTTCTACATGTCTGGAAATCAATTAATTTTTTTAATACTTTCGGAAAGAAATTTAATAAAATAATTATCAAAAAAACCTCGGTGGCGTGTGGTGGTTGCCTAGTGATGACTCTTGTATGAAAATCCCAATCTCAATTTATTTCAGTACCTAACTGCTTCGAGTCTGTAAAAGATGATACTAAATTAATTAGGTAAAACACTTACGGAAGAGGTTTTTCTTGGGGTATCAAGGCTATCAGTATAGTCTGAGTCCAATTCATCTCCTAATTGCCCAAACGCTTTTGAAAGCTTTGAGTTAAGTTGAACGCCACTCCATCGTTTTTTCATGGCACTAGCTACATCGCGACCTGTTTAAAAAACACATGTTATCAATAATAATTGTTTTTACAAAGTGGGTCGGGAAAAGTGGGCCAAATACCAGAAATTTGGAAAACATTTCTTGCCTTTAGAGATATTTTTTGTGGCCCCAGCTGCTGGGACTATTTGGCCACATAGAGATACGTATACGATATGGATTTCGAATCGATAATAGCCTAGCGACTTTGTAAAGTGTCTATTTATCGAAAAGAATAGAAATTAAACTCTCTATGGAAAGAAAGCTTGTGTTGATTTATCTTGTTTTGATGGTCAAAGTTCAACTCTAAAAAGTTTTCCCTGATTTTTAAAAATACTATCGCTAAGTAAAATAAATCTCGGGCGACTTCTCTCCTGGATTGTAAATGTGACTGCTATCGTTGAAATAACCCCAGAACCTGATAGAACTTCTATCTATAGACACAATTTCCATTTTGTAGAACTTTTCCCGAATCACCCTGTGCCTATGTAGTAGGTAACATCATGATTTTTTGACGCTCTTACGATTATTTCATTTTAATAGGTTACTAGTCTTCTTTTGTAGTTTGTCTAGAAATTCGCTCTTACCAGACGTGATTTCACATCCACTTCTTGGCCTTTGCCTGTACGATCTGGAGGCACCTCTCTTATCCAGTCGTCCTACATCCGGTTTTTCACACCCGCCGCTCCCCGAAGCTCCATCCTCCCGCCCACTTTTCTGAATCGACTGCACAAGCTTTAGCAACATAAGCTGTTTAGATGGTGAAAGAAGGCAGTCACTGCTTGTCGCCTGAAATAAGTAAGAAATATTTTCATGATGCTAGTTTATGGAGACGCCTGTAGATCCCCTCTGAGAACGCATGCCTGCCAACATTGAGTATAGTAACCACACTGTGCGGTCCGCACATGCTAAATATAACCAAGCCTTGATAATAACTAACTACACAGATGTTTAGGTGGTGGCCAAAAAAGGTATGGCTGACGAAATTTTGGCGACCGACAAGCTATCCTTCCCAATGAAGGTTCTTCCCCACGTGTTGCTTACTTATAGAATTCTACTAAAATCATGAGGACTCTATCGGGGTTTTCACGGTGACTGATATTCCGTGCTTTTCGAAATTTACACGGTGGCAACATGTGTTGTTTTCCAAACAAAAAATCAAACCGGGAAATAACGTGCTGGGGATTATTTACATACATACATAACTTTAGGGCTTCTCCCTTTCGGGGTGCCAAATGTGCAACAATTGTTTCCTACTGTAGGTCGCTGCAAACCTTCCTCCACCTAGCCCTGTCCTGGCACTCAACCTGTGCATCCCTTAATTTCATTACCTTAGCCTGCACTGCTCTTTTATTAATTGACGTTTGAATCCTATCCCTATTCAGTACGTCCTGCACGCCCTCTAACCAGGACTTTTTTGGTCTGCCTATTGGCATAGTCCCTACTACCTCTCCTTGATCAATTTTCTTAGTGTACCTAGTCCCTGGCATCCTCTCTATGTGTGGCCGTACCAACGTAGCTGAGCTCTGTGCAATTCGGTAATAACTGATCTGGAGACACCACATCTCCTACGTACCTCGTCATTCCTCACCCTGTCTATCCTTTTTACTCCGCACATACCTTATTATTTCCCGGTTCCAATTTATTTTCGTTTGGTAAACAACAAATACAGCTACTGTGCAAACTTCGAAAAGCACGAAAAAGCATACTCACCGTGAGAACACCTATTGTTGAATCAGGGTGAGAGTGGTACTGATCCGTGGTAACACACATCATTGGTCGCGCGTCCCATTCCAATGGAGAACTTGACCTGGCATATCAAAGTAAAAGAGATTTCTAACTTAAGACGTACCTCCAGGAGCGAATTAATATTGCTGAGACTTCGGTGAAGGATTTTGGCTTGGTGCAGAAGATCGAGGGTGAAAGTGACTTTCCCCAGGGGTCTCAAGACGTCAGTTAATTTGTCCACCACTCCCCGAACAGATCCCACAGCATTCGCAAGGTTGAATAGGGCTTTGGTTTCATAGTGTTTGTGAAGCAACGCATCTTGAGTTCTGAGGTAAGCCAACCACCCATCCAATGCTTGCACACTACAAAAAAATTAACAATCAGTAATGTCTTGCTTGATAACGAAGAAGTACCATGAAACCTTCTTCTGAAGGCTACGCCGCGCCCAATTGGGATCGGGATTTCAAAACCAGAGAATCGTGCATTTTCTTTGTCTCAAAAAGACGTGAGACGGGATGGTCTCTATCGATGGCATCATGGATAATTTTTTATTTAATAATTTTTACAGTAAAAATAGTTAGGAAATGTGCGTGCCTTTTGGTATTTTTGCTCTTTTGATATAATTGTTTATTAACACGCGGTTATTCTAACATATGCATTTTCCAGAATATCAACTGACACCAGGACCACGCTTGTACGTTAAAAGTATTTAGTGTCCATATTCTGGAAATTTGCATAATAATATAATAGAATAGCAACATTACAATAAATATTATATCAAATGACGCAGAAAATAAAAAAGAATATATTAACAAATTAACATTAATATATCTTCAATATAACAATTTTAAAATTACAAATTATCCCGTTCCACCTGAACTAAGCTTGCCGGATGACTTGGTTCTTTGTCATTTAGACCAGCAGTTCCCAAAGTAGAGTTCGCGGAAGGCGGTGCCGGTCAATTTTTATGCATGGTTATAATTGAATTTTCCACAAAACATATAAATTAAAAATATATATTTATATGAAATTATTTTTGTTTTTTCCCAAGCAGTGAGAAATGAATTTCTATATCCTAAATGCAACAAAATGCGTCATTTTTCTTCGCCAAACACCACACTAAACGCTATGTACCTTCCCTGCGAAAGGCACCACCAATGTACCATAGGGAAATTCGACCCTAAAGCCTCAAAAAGCAATCTCGCCCCGCTAAACACTACCTTCTCCTTAAAAGCATCAATGAACCATGAGAAAATTTGATCCTACAACTCTCAAAAAGGTACGTTCTTTTCCCTCGATTTTTTCAAAATTTTAATTAATGTGAATGTAATCTCCAAATCTGAAGTTTTACGAGTAAGTACTAAATTTATGTTAGATAAAATTAAATTTTGTGTGAAAGGGTCCGACAGCATTTCACTCATGTGAAGGGGTTCGCGAGCGAAAACGTTTGGGAACCCCTGCTTTAGACTTACTTTAATAGTCCGAAGAAAAATGCGTTGACTTTTAGGAGGGGTTCTGTGAGTACAAATTCGCGGTTAAGTCTCTGCACCAGTTCGTGAAGGGACCGGGTCATGGGTCCTTGCTGGGAGGACGCCTCAACCACCGCCCACACGGAGTTGGGGATTGGCCCGAAAGGAGTGCACAGTGTTTCTCTCAGTCCGTCACTGAGCACGGCATACAGGCTAGGGCACAAGTATTTTAAACAAGTCTGTGCAGTTTGTTCCAATTCCCCTTTTGAAACGGCCCGCAGTACTTTCTCCACGGATCTTTCAACATCTTGTACGAGATCTAGAAAAACGAAAAGGTAATGATAATTTGCTTTGAATAGTAAAGAAATAATATGGTTGATCAATCATCCCAATAGTAAAATGTAAGAACAGGGGAAACATAAGTAGTTAATGTTTTTAATTTTTGTTGAAAATAATTATAATAACATGCATATACCGTTTTGAAGAAAAACGCACCTTTTTTCATTGCGAGGCAGGTCAGCTTTTGAGACGTTCTGTCCGCGACATCAGTTTCCTCACAGATGGGGACTTCGACCAACCGTTTGGCGGTAGCCTACAAATAAAACAGAACAAAAAGTGAATGCGTTGTAGAAATTACCGTATCTTGATAGTGAAATGGCACTAGGGTACACTGTACATGTATCTGTCCTAGACTGGGAACAGGTGGAGGGCGTGTCGCGTCGCAGAGACTGAGGGTACTAAAGTGAAGTGGGGAATCCCGAGAGATAGGCGGACAACCATAGGCGCAGTCGCAACAGACCGCGCGGCAACCCAGCCATATGGACCTATGACCATAAGATTCGTCCCCTCTTGCTGAGTGTGGCAGTAAAATAATATAATAATAACTAACCAGGTACTGTTTATGCGCTTGGTTGGCCGTAGGTGAGTTGGGAGGTGTGGACCCTCTAGCTAGGAAGCTGACAGTTTTCCTCAGACAGTCCGATGAGTCGAGACAAACTTCTTTTGCACTCAGTTGCTCACTCACTTTCTCTAGCTCTTTCTGCATGCTCAGAAACCGGCTGACTTGAGATCTCAGTTTTTGCATTTCCACCTCAGTCACGCTCTCACTGCTTTCTCCAAAGACATCCGAAATTTCTAGTAATTCTTCTAATCGCCGCATGTTTGCTGTGTCTTTGGCCGTTTTACATGTAAATCGGCTATTAAGAAAAATAAAATAAAATCAATTATTGCTGAATGAATAACACTACAATTATTTACATTAACTATATTATAGACTGTAGTCAACCCAAAGAATAACACTTGGAAAACAATCTCATTAAAATTGGGGAAAGCTGAGTCGCCGAAAAAATTCCAGTTGTAAGCTGGGTAGGTCAAAAATAAGCTCTGGTTAGTTTTCCCTAAAATTGACAAATTTTTGAGACATTTCAACACAGGAAGTCCTATAAGGCAAGCCCTTATCATGCCATAAGCTAAGAAAACTTTTTACATTTTAGAAGAAACCAGCTATTCTAAAAAAAAAAAATTCTTATTTTCTTCACCTCTAGAATACAACAAATACAAAAAAAGTGGAACCTGTTAACTAACTGGTTTGAGGTAATAAAGAAGCTACTCAAATACATATAAATGTAGCTCTGAGATTTTCTTATCCTAATAGGGATAGAAAAAATAGAAAGTTCCACTTATGGAAATGAAGGTATCACTTACTGTGAAGAATCTCTAAGGATGCCTTTGGCAGGCGTATCTTCAGATGCGCTGCTATTAATCATAGTGGATGACCCTCTATATCCTGACGACGCGCTGGTTATATTGTACAAAGGCTTTTTGAAATCCTTCAGGTTGGTCACCATTTCAGGTATTCCTTCCAGAAACTCCTTACACTCTTTCGGAAGCAAAAACGTCAAACTTGCCCAGTCCTAAGAATAATAAGAGACGATCTTATTAATTACTCACAATAGTCATTCAAGGAAACAGAAGATTCTAATTTTTAATTGGCCCCGATTACACACTCGGTTTATTCATCGAATAATTGGTCGGAAAACCGACCGATAATAAGAGAAGCTCCTTAAAACCGACCAAAAAAACCGAGTGTGTAGTCGGGGCCAATCGGCAGCTTCCTTATTTACTATCCTAATTTAAAATTGACTCTGCCAGTGGTATAAATTATTCACAGAATTATAATCAGCAAATAAATTGGATATGGCAGGGCTTCAATTCGCCGTAGTTTACGTTATGCACATGCTGTGTATAAATGTCATCACGCCTCGATCGGCGATTTTTACAAAGCGCAGGTTAACCTGGCGTTTTGGGACAACTTTCGATACAAAGTACGGCGAATTGAGGCCCTGCAGAGAGATGTGGTTCTACTACCTTATTCGAGTTTTTAATGTTGGATTTTGTAAAAATAGCATACCCGTGGAAGAGTCCATTAAAAATCTAGATAACAGTTCTTTGTCTATGTTTGTCTGACAGGTACGCTACTCAATCGCAAATCAAAGAAGGTAATCACCTGAACATGTTGAAATCCCTTCTGGCGAAGTCCTTCCATGTCGTTCAGAGAGAAGGGCCTTTGCTTTGAGGGTGGTAGGAACTTTCGTTCATGCAACAGCATTTTAGACCAATCGATATTGCTGACTTGATGATTCTTCTTGATGAAATCCAGGTTGGGAAGTGTGTAGTTGGGATAGACCACATAGACAGGGTGTTTTCCTTCAGTCTGACAGGCTTTGTCCACTCCCAGCACACAGCTATTGTTGTTATTTACGTTGCGAATAGGCGTCGAATGGACAACAAAGTCCCCATCCGCTGACTCAGTTCCTCGAGATTTTTGACAGCGTCTTTGTATATTATCGCACTCCGACGATGCCCTAAAAGTTTCAGCATTTCATTATAGTCTGACCGTTCTGAGAACGACCGTACCGATATATTTTAATTCTTTTCAGTCTCTTTTTTTACCGTAATATTAGGGTAAGCTAAGTATAAGAATACATTTTGGAACGCCAGAAAGTATTCGACACTCTGCTTACCCACATACATATATGAGAGAAAAGATACAGATTGTGCGAGTTAGAGTAGGATACGTGGCGTGCTTACCCTTGCGAAGAAGAATGCTTGACGTCTCCCCAGCAATCACTTGCTGACGATTGCTCCATTCCATCACTACTGCCACCTTTCTGCTTCATAAACAATTTGACTAGACTAAAGTTCCGATTGGGGACTCCTGTGCCCCCACCACTGGAAATCCAAAAACACCAGAATCAATATTAGAACAAATTAAATTAAAATTATTGAAGTACATATCTAACTTTTAAGTTTTTAGAGTAAACCAGCCAACAAGTCGCCACCATTAAGAAAATCGTCACATATTTAAGACAAAATATCATTGAAATAAATGAATTGTCTTAATTTAAACTTTATTTCTTAATTAACCATCCGATAGCAAAAAAAAACTAATATGTCAATTAGTCGTATTAAATTAATAACACAAGTAACAAGTACTACCAAAATCGCCGTTTTTTTTTCAGAATCCACCAGAGCATTCAACATTGTTTTTTAATTTCCTTCAGGCGTTGGTGGATAGTGGCAAGCTGGCAGGCGTATCCAAGTTTACCAAACCTCCGAATTAATAAAATACAATAATTACCTATTAGAGCTCTCTGACATGGCACTTTTTCGGATGTCGTATAATTTGACAGTCCGAGGATCCGACCGGGACTGATCCGATGAACCCGTATCACAACTCATCTTACTCGACATGGACATCGCCATTGATTGACTAAAACAACAAAAATAATAATTATTGAATATCTCTACCTAAAAGCGTAGGTAGTAAGAGTAGTAAGCAACATTTAACAACATTTTCAGTATGGCCATATTTTCATGCGGGAGTAACCAAATAAAAGGTCCTATCGGCCATCTATCGGAATTTGTCAAACTAACAAGATATGTATTGTGTACAAGAATTATTGAACCTATCTGCTGACAATAAATAAACAGCTGACAATAATCTGTCCGTCAAAAGACGGTACTACTTTCAATCATATAGTCATAATAGTTTACATGCATTAGCCCATAACAGATTTTTAAATGCCCTAGCTCCGGCCCTGATATAGGC
>Ga0194135_10001220_pt1 | contig 15171 bp, 10 predicted proteins | sample LitLau_LLRF_2013_FD_134024 | JGI IMG/M metagenome (GOLD analysis project Ga0194135, IMG submission 134024) | Freshwater sediment microbial communities in response to fracking from North America - Little Laurel Run_MetaG_LLRF_2013 (version 2) | ecosystem: Environmental > Aquatic > Freshwater >...
ACAATGCTTTTACAATTTCGACCGGAACATACAATCCGATAACAGGATTATGGATCGTAGGCAACTTAATAAACGGAAAATCAGAAACATTACAAATTACCGGAACTGTAAATGCAACAGGCAGCTACCTCAACATTGCCGAAGTTACAGCTGCTGATCTTCCGGATCCGGATTCTACGCCAAATAATGGTGTTACAACCGAGGATGATTATGCAACAGCTACAACAACACCAACCAATCAGGCTTCGGATTTATCCTTAACTAAAACAGTAAGCAATGCAACGCCTTTAATAGGTTCATTAGTTACTTTTGAAATTATTATAACCAATAGCGGTCCTCAAAATACTAATGGTGTCGAAGTAACCGATCTATTGCCTTCGGGTTATACTTACAATAGCTTTACAGCCACTAAAGGAACTTATAATAAAAATACCGGAAAATGGAATATTGGTTCTTTGCTAAATGGAGATTCACAAACATTGCAAATAACAGCAACTGTCAATACAACAGGCGACTATCTCAATATTGCCGAAGTAACTGCAAGCAGTTTACCAGATCCTAATTCGACTCCCAATAATGGTGTAACCACAGAAGATGATTATGCAACGGCAATCACTAGCCCAAGATCTCCTTTGGCTGATGCTTTAGCAAATTTATCATTAGTTAAAACTTTAATAGGTGGTAATTTAAGCCCCATGTTTGGTGCAACGGTTACCTTCGAAATTACCTTAAAAAACAGCGGTCCTCAAAATGCCACTGGTGTAAAAGTAATTGACTTACTGCCTAGCGGATATGAATATATTGTGTACAGCTCTACCGCCGGACAATACAATGAAATTACCGGAATATGGGATATTGGCACTATTGCCAACGGAGATTCAGAATCTCTGCTGCTTTCTGTGAAAGTTAACAAAACAGGAAATTATATCAATGTGGCGGAAGTTTACAGTTCGAACCAGTTAGATCCCAACAGTACGCCAAATAACAATGATCCGGGGGAAGATGATATAAGTTCTGTTACCCTTACTCCTGTTCCTGCCATAGCTGATCTTTCGATAGAGAAAAAAGTAGTCAATAATATTCTTACTCCTAATGTTGGATCTCAGATTTCATTTTCTGTTACAGTGACCAATTCTGGACCAAGCACGGCAACTGGTGTCACAATCAAAGATATTTTACCTGCCGGATATGATTACATCTTTTATAGTGCTACTTCCGGAAGCTATAATCATATTACCGGAATATGGTCGCCGGGAACTATTCTGGCGGGCAATAGTCATACTTTAATGATTAATGTATTTGTAAAAACTCCAACAGGAACTGCAAATGAATATCTGAATACTGCAGAAATAATGACATCAGATCAATTTGACCCTAACAGTACTCCGGGAAATGGTGTGGTAACCGAAGACGATTACGACAGTATTTCTGTAACTCCTGTAATTGTCATGGCCGATTTATCTATCAGCAAAACAGCACTAAATGGCAATGTTCTGCAAGAGGTTGGCGCAACGGTTATTTTTACCGTTACGGTTACCAATGATGGCCCCGGAGATGCAAGCGGTGTTATGGTAAAAGATTTATTAGCTCCCGGATTTACTTATATAACCAGTAGTCCTACAAGCGGTCTTTACAACTATATCACTGGAGTCTGGAATGCAGGAACTGTGGCAAATGGCTCTACGCAATCTCTGGATATTTACACCACAGTAAATCCGCCAACAGGCGTAGCTAACGAATACACAAATGAAACTGAAATTATTGCAAGCAATTTACCGGATCCGGATTCAACGCCAAACAATGGAATAAAAACCGAAGACGATTATGACAGCCTTGAAATAAAAGTAGCTATAGCTGATTTAAGTCTGAATAAAACAGTCAGCAATAAAAATGCAAATGTAAACGAGGTCATCACTTTTGTCTTACAGCTTGACAATGCAGGACCAAGTATTGCTACCGGAGTTGCCGTAGAGGATCTGATTCCTTTAGGATACTACAACATCTCAAACATAAACAACGGAGGGATTTTTAGCAAAAACGTCATAAAATGGACTAATCTTACTGTTCCGGTTGGTGGTATTACTTTAAGTTATCAGGTTACAGTTGCTAATCCGCATGGGCTAAACAGCGACGATTACCTGAATATTGTACAGGTTACAGCAAGCAATCAGTATGATCCTGACAGTAAACCAAACAATGACAATGGGGATCAGAGCGAAGACGACGAAGATTCAGAATTTATTAATATTCCGTCAACCGATATTGCCATAAACAAAGAAGTCGACAAAACAAATGTTCCGATGGGAAGTATAGTAGTCTTTACCATCATGGCAGAAAATCTGGGTAATTTAACCTCAACCAATGTCGAAGTTCAGGATATTTTACCAAAAGGATATACGCTTGACAGTTTTACCGTAACCTCTGGAATTTACAACACCACAACAGGTGTCTGGAGCATTCCTGCCATAAATAAAGGAAGCTCACAAACACTAACGATTACAGCAAAAGTCGTAGACTTCAATGATTATCTCAATACAGCTCGTTTTGTAAAAATGGATCAGATTGACACCAATTCATCTAATAATCAGGATAGTGCAACGGTTTCGCCAAACTGTCTGAAAATTTACAATGAATTTTCACCAAATGACGACGGACAAAACGATACTTTTTATATCGATTGCATCACACAATATCCAGACAATCAGCTACAGATATTTAACCGTTGGGGAAATCTGGTCTATTACAGAAAAGGATATAATAACACCTGGGACGGAAAAGCAGATGGCTCTGCAAAAACACTTCCGGAAGGAACTTATTTCTATATTCTTGACCTCGGAAACGGTTCTCCTAAAATCTCTGGATGGCTTTATTTAAAATAAAATGGTAATAACCAAAATAAGAATTGGCTATGATTCAAAATATAAAAAAGATTTTCACCATCATTACGATGCTTTCTGTATATAGCGGTCTGGCACAGCAAGATCCGCAATACACACAGTATATGTATAATACGCTTACAGTAAACTCTGCATATGCCGGATCGTTAGGACATTTAGCCATAACGGGATTATACAGAACGCAATGGGTTGGTCTTGAAGGAGCTCCCACTACCCAATCTTTTACACTCGATACACCTGTTGGTAAACATGTTGGTCTTGGTTTGTCTGTTGTAAGTGAAGAAATTGGGCCTATGGAAGAACAGTATATCGATGCCAATTTCTCTTATACCATTCAATCCGGACAAACTCATAAATTGTCATTTGGTATAAAAGGTGGCGGAAGAGTGATAAATATCGACTGGACCAAAGGAAGCTATAAAGATCCCGATGTACAGTTTCGGCAAAACATTACCAATAAATTTCTTCCGGTAGTAGGCGCTGGTTTGTACTGGCATGGCGAAAGAGATTATATCGGATTGTCTATTCCTAATTTTATCACCAGAGAACGATACAATTATGATGATATTGCCGAGAATCTTGTTAACGAGCGCATGCACTTATATCTTATTGGAGGAATTGTTTTTGATCTTTCGGCTCATACCAAATTTAAACCGGCATTATTGGTTAAATATGTGGCAGGAGCTCCTCTAATTGCAGATTTTTCGGCCAACTTTATGTTCAATAACTCCCTCACGCTTGGTACATCTTATCGTACATCAGATTCTGTAAGTGCTTTGGCCTCTATACAAATTACACCACAAATTCTAGTGGGTTACGCTTATGATTATACCACAACAGAATTGCAGAATTATAATAGTGGTACACACGAGATTATGCTTCGTTTTGAATTGGTATCCCGTAAAAATGGTTTAAAATCTCCTCGATTCTTTTAATACTGTGATTTATGAAAAGAACAATTATAATACTTGTACTGTTAGCCATACAAATAATGCATGCGCAAACGAAGAACAAAACAGCCGATGCTCTTTTTGATAAAATGTATTATGTAGATGCCGCAAAGTCATATGAAATATCCCTGAAAAATGGTGATGCATCTAAAGAAACTTTGCAGCGAATTGGAGACGCCTATTACTTTAATACACAAATGGAGCATGCCAGTAAATGGTACAGCAAACTGCTCTCGGACTATTCTAATGAAGTTTCTGCCGAATATTATTTTCGTTATGCACAATCTTTACAGGGAATTCAGAACTATGAACTGGCAAAAAAATGGATGAAATCATTTTCAGAAAAACAAAAATCTTCTGATGTAAGAGCTCAGAATTTTTCCCTTAAAACCGTTACTCTTGAAGATATTAAAAAAATAAAACCACAGTTTACACTTGAAAATCTCGAAATCAATTCGGCTTATTCAGATTTTGGCTCCATGTTTTATAAAGGCAATTTAGTATATTCAACCACGGTAGATTCTTCTTATCTAAAAACGGCCAAATATGGCTGGAACGATCAACCGTTTTTAAACCTGCAACTCGGAAAAATAAGTCCGTCACAAACCAATGTTACTTTTAAGGAACGTTTTGGAAAAGAAATCACGACCCAATATCACGAAGCCTGTGTTGCCTTTTCGCCAGATGAAAAAACAATTTATTTTACCCGAAACAATTATAACGGAAAATTAAAAAGAGATAGCAAAGGCATCAATAACTTAAAAATTTATTCGGCAAAAGCGGTAGAAAACAATAACGGAACCGTTCGCTGGGAAAACATAAAAGAACTTCCTTTTAACAGTGATAATTATTCAGTTGGACAGCCTTCTGTAAGCAAAGACGGAAAAAAACTCTATTTCGTTTCTGATATGCCCGGAACAATTGGTTCTACTGATATTTTTGTAGTTGATATTTTAGGAGAAGATCAATACTCAAATCCGAAAAATTTAGGCGAAAAAATAAATACCAGCGGACGTGAAATGTTTCCTTTTATAACCGATAAAGCTTTATATTTTTCTTCTGACGGATTTTTAGGTCTGGGTGGACTTGATGTTTTCGAAAGCCGGTTCAACAACGAAGTCTTCAATACGCCGGCCAATCTTGGTGCACCACTAAACAGCAATATGGATGATTTTGGTTATATCGTAAACGAAGACACCAACAGAGGTTTTGTATGCTCTAACAGAAAAACAGGAAAAGGAGATGATGATATTTATTCTTTCGAAAGAAGCTGTACACAAGCCATCGAAGGATATGTTTTTGATGCTATTTCGAATAATAAAATTGCCGGAGCTATTGTTACTCTAAAAGATAATGAAAACCGGAAAATAGAAGAAACCGTTTCTAAAATTGATGGAAAATTTGAATTTTCAGAAACCATAACCTGTAAAACGCCTTATACGATTGAGGTCTCACAAGACAACTTCACATCGGCATCAAAAGCAATTGTAACGGCAGAAAATTCTGGAATTACACAGGTTTCTATTAGACTTGACCCTGCTCTTATTGAACGTAAAGATGGTTTGTTAAAGATCAAAATCGGAATCATTTTCTTTGATCTCGATAAATCGAATATTCGTTATGATGCCGCAATCGAGTTAAACAAAGTTGTTTTGCTCATGAACCAGTATCCAGATATGGTTATTAAAATCGAATCTCATACTGATTCGCGTGCAAACGATCAGTATAATCTCGAATTATCTGACCGAAGAGCCAAAGCAACCCGTGATTATATTATTTCTCAGGGAATTGCTCCGGAACGCATTGAAAGCGCAATTGGATATGGCGAAACACAGCTAATCAATAATTGTTCGAATGATGTTCCGTGTACCGATGCGCAGCACCAAATGAACAGACGAAGCGAGTTTATCATTACCAAAATATAGCAAACATTATTTACTGTAGATTAAAAGGCAATCTTAAAATTTAAGATTGCCTTTTTTATGCACTCAAAATCAAAACTTAAGAAACTTAAGAAATAGTATGCAATAGTAACTGGTTAGAAGATAATCTGTACTTTTTCCTGAAAGCAAATGAAAAGTGAGACAAATCTTCAAACCCTGCTTCTAAATACACTTCGGTTGTTTTTTTTATGATAAAATTTTTATCGTATAAAAAAATGTGCAAAGTCAGAAACATTTGCACATTTTTTATATCTAAAGCCTTCGAAACGTTTTTAATCCCAATTATTGTTTTTAGAAAGGGCATATTTCCCTCCACCAGTAAAAAACAAAACAAGTGAACCGAAAAAGTATAAACCAAGAAGTTCCAGTTCCCAGCCGCCATGATCGCTTAATTTAAATATATCTGCACTATGAACCATTAAAACGGCTACTAAACAATTAACCGCATAAATTATTGCAGCGATTCTGGTTCTAAAACCAATGACAATTAGTACTGGTGCCAAAATTTCGCCAATCAAAACGCCATAAGCAAAAAATCCCGGAAGGCCTTTTTCTACAAGCATTCCGCTTATAAATTCTAAACCTCCCCCAAATTTAGAGATACCATGCAAAAGCATTAATAATCCAATTGTAATACGAAGTATTAACAAACCAAAATCGTTGTTTTTTCTCATTTTTCAATATTTTTTTATAATAGACAAATCAGTATCTCCTGCAAAAATGGTTTCTGCAAGATAGCCGCTATGGGTAAAAATAGTAAAATTATTTCGAAACACAGAAGAGCAAAACATTTCTCATTATAAAATTCACGGGGTTATCATCTACTTTTAGCAATCAATCTGATGCTTAATTTTCTAAAGCCAATTTAGCTTTAAGCTTTCGGTCATAAACGATTACAAATCCTATCCATATAACCAAAAGAGCCAAAATCAGGATCAATTCTTGTTCGTGTACCCCTTTTACAAAGAAATTATTTAGCGAGTGAACACCTGCTACGGCTATCAACAAACTTATTTTAGTAGATATTTCACCAATTCCCCAGGTACCAAAGAAAATAACACCCAGAAAAATTAAATTAGTAGCTGTCATTTCGATATTAAGATGCCATAATATCCCTGCTCCCATCCCAGACAAACAATCCTGCTGAACCTTTTATGATAATATTCAGAAACCTTTCAATCTGATGATATTCCTTTATAATCTCAGATTTTTTAAACTCCCGGATTTCTATCTTTTTAGAAAAAGCATCCCAAATATTGGTATCTGAAGCATAATAAGAGTCAAAAATCTTTTTTACATCTTCTGGAGAAGGATTTTGAGGCATAATTATAGAAATATTGATTTTACAAAAACCAAATTACAAAACTAATTTCAGTAAAAAACGCTCCTTCAGCATTTTAAATCTTAGCTTTTTTTTGGAAAAAATTAAGATTCCTTACTTTTCAAATTACTATATTTGGCGCACCATCAAATATAAGCCTGTTAGCACAGAAAACAAATTTATAATCTTCGGATTCAATCGATGAAAAACACAAAGTTCACTTGTATTCTTTTATTATTTCTGCTTCTCTTTATAAAGAGTACGGAATCTAATAAGTATCATGCTGAACAGGATTCCTGCAAAAATCTTTGCGAGCTTACCATTTCGGATCTTCCCCAGCTTTCATCTTCAGACTTTACTACAAAAGAATTACAGATTCATTACATTGTAAAAAAGAAGATTAAACACAGAGCGACTACTCTCGACAATAGTACGCTAAAAACACCTTACTACAGTAATCTAATAAACTTTAAGCTTTACAAAAGAAGCTTAATTTATGGTATAGCTTCAATATACCAAATCCAGCGTCATACTTACCTTCATTTGTATCAGTTGTTCTAGTTTTAGAGCGACATTTGTATTTTTATAAAATGCGGTTTTTCAGCAGCAGTATCTTTTTGTGCACCTCAATCAGCACAAAGAGCATATCTCTTTATAAGAATATCAAAACCGGCCCGAAACTGTCTTAAAAGATAGTATTCGCATCAATTCCTGTTTTTTTTTCTAAACCTAATTAAAAACTCCCTATAGCTTCTATAAGGGAGAGAATCTATTTATTTATATTATAACAAATTAATCATGAGCATTAAAAACAATTCATTTTTCATCTCTGTTTTATCGCTGTTCGTTTTAGTCTCGTGCGGAGATAAAGTCAAAAAAAATTCAGAAAAAATAAAAACACTGCCTGTATATAAGGTTACCTTAAAAGATACCATCGTTTCGAATCGGTTTGTGGCCGATGTACACGCCAAAAACAATGTCGAAATCCACGTTCGTATTCCCGGATTACTCGATAAAGTATATGTAAGCGAAGGACAAAAAGTAAAAAAAGGGCAGCTTTTATTTAAAATAAGCGACGTAGAACTTCAAATACAACTCTTAAAAGCCGAAGCCGTTTACAAAAGCAGCATGGCCGATTTAAGAATCGCAACCGTCGAACTGGAACAAGCCCAGACTCTTTTCAACAAAAAAGTAATTGCCGATAAAGAACTCGAATTATCTAAAGCAAAACATGATGCCGCTTCTGCCAAAGTAGCTCACGCTTCCGCGGAAAGAAAAGCGATCAACCAGCAGATTAGTTTTACCACAATCCGCGCGCCGTTTGATGGTACAGTTGACCGAATTCCTTTTAAAGAAGGAAGTCTGGTCGAAAACGGATCGCTGCTTACGACCGTTTCTCAGCTAGACGATGTTTACGCGTATTTCTCTATTCCTGAAAATACCTATTTCCAGATGATGGAAGACAAAACCCTTCATACGCAAGGCGATATTAAACTCGTATTGCCAAACGGAATGGTTTACGGCCAAAAAGGCGAACTAAGAACTGCCGATGGAGAAATCGACAGACAGACCGGTTCTATTCAATATAAAGCAAAATTTCATAATCCGCAGGGATTTATCAAGCACGGAACTTCCGGTAAACTGATTATTTCAGAGCCCAAAACCGATGCGATTATAATTCCGCAAAAAGCCGTTTTTTCTATTCAGGATAAACAATTCGTATTTCTGGTGGGTAAAGAAGGCATTGTAAAAATGACCAACATAACCATTGGAAGTACTCTTGATGATGTATACATTTTAAATAAAGGTTTAAAAAACAACGATTTAATTGTTCAGGAAGGCATTCAGTCTTTGCGCGACGGCGATAAAATCAATATTAAAGAAACCCAAAACATAAGCCTGTAATTAGTATACCCATTTAAAAGATTTCACAATGATCGAAATGTTTATCAAAAGAAAAATATTATCATTAATCATCTCGGTTATGATAGTACTTTTAGGATTACTGGCTTTGTTCCAGCTTCCTATCACCCAGTTTCCGGATATTGTACCGCCGTCGGTAACGGTTACGGCGAAATATACGGGAGCAAATGCTGAAGTTTCTGCCAATGCCGTAGCGCTTCCTCTGGAACGTGCCATAAACGGTGTTCCCGGAATGACGTATATGTCTACCGTAACTTCTAATGACGGTTTAACGCTCATTCAGGTTTTCTTTGAAGTAGGAACCGATCCTGATTTAGCAGCCGTAAACGTGCAGAACCGTGTAACGACAATACTCGACGAACTTCCCGAAGAAGTAATTCGTGCGGGAGTTACCACTGAAAAAGAGGTAAACAGTATGCTGATGTACCTCAACATTACCAGTACCGATAAAACTCAGGATGAACAGTTTATCTTCAACTTTACCGATATTAATATTCTTCAGGAATTAAAACGTATTGATGGTGTGGGCCGTGCTGAAATTATGGGTCAGAAAGAATATTCTATGCGTGTCTGGCTAGATCCGCAAAAAATGCTTTCGTATAATATTTCGGCAAATGAAGTCATCAATTCTCTTCAAAAACAAAATATTTCTGCCGCTCCCGGAAAAGTGGGCGAAGGATCCGGACAGCTTGACAATCAGTTGCAATATGTCATTAAATACGGCGGAAAATTCTTTGAACCGAAACAGTATGAAGAAATTCCGCTGAGAGCCAATCCAGACGGAACGATTTTAAGATTAAAAGATATATCGAACATTGAATTTGGCTCGATGAGTTACGGAATGGTTTCTAAAACAGACGGAAAACCTTCGGCATCAATCATGTTGAAACAACGTCCGGGTTCGAACGCTTCCGAAGTTATTGCCAGCGTAAAAGAAAAAATGGCAGAACTAAAAGGCACTTCTTTTCCTCCGGGAATGGATTACAACATTGCCTACGACGTTTCGCGTTTCCTTGACGCCTCTATCGATGAAGTTTTAAAAACACTTATCGAAGCCTTTATTTTGGTAGCGTTTGTGGTTTTTATCTTCCTACAGGACTGGCGTTCGACTTTAATTCCGGTTCTGGCTGTTCCCGTTGCCTTAATTGGTTCGTTTACTTTTATGTCGATGATGGGATTCTCTATCAACCTGTTAACCCTTTTCGCTTTGGTTCTTTCTATCGGAATTGTGGTAGATAACGCTATTGTCGTCGTCGAAGCCGTTCACGTAAAAATTTCCGAAGAACACATGGCGCCTCTGCCCGCTACAATTAGTGCCATGAAAGAAATTACCGGAGCCGTTATTGCGATTACGATTGTTATGGCCGCTGTATTTATTCCTGTAGCTTTCCTAAGTGGTCCGGTCGGGGTTTTCTACAGGCAGTTTTCGCTAACTATGGCGATTAGTATTGTCATTTCCGGAATCAATGCCCTTACGCTTACTCCCGCTTTATGCGCGATTATGCTGAAAGCCCACGACCCAAATAAAGAAAAAACATCTTTACTGGATAAATTCTTTCACCGATTCAATAAATGGTTTGACAACATCACTTCGAAATACATTAAAGTATTGGTAAAATTTGCCGATCGTACTTCGATTACGGTTGGATTATTAGTTCTGTTCTGTCTGTTTACCTGGGGAACGAGCAAATTTCTTCCTTCCGGATTTATTCCGTCTGAAGACCAGGGAATGGTGTATGTAAACGTAACCACACCGCAGGGTGCAACAGTAGAACGTACCGAAAAAGCATTAGACGAAGTAACACGTCTTGCCAAAGAAATTAACGGAGTAGACAACGTAACCACACTTTCCGGATACAGCATTGTAACCGAAATCGCCGGAGCTTCGTACGGAATGGGAATGATCAATTTGAAAGACTGGAAAGAACGTGATATTTCGGTAAACGAATTTATTGCCAAACTAACCGAAAAAACAAGAGGAATTACCGATGCGCAGATCGAAATTTTCGCACCGCCAACTGTTCCCGGATTTGGTAATACCAGTGGTTTTGAGCTTCGTTTGCTCGATAAATCAGGCGGAACGATTAATAATACAGATGAAGTAACTAAAAACTTTATTAAAGAACTAAATGCTTCGCCCGAAATACAAAACTCTTTTACCAGTTTTGATGCTACTTTCCCACAGTATTTAGTTCACATTGATTATGATCTTGCGGCCAAAAAAGGAATTTCTGTAGACAATGCGATGGCGACATTACAGACCATGCTGGGTTCGTTTTACGCCACTAATTTTATTCGTTTTTCTCAAATGTATAAAGTAATGGTTCAGGCAAGTCCGCAATTTAGAAAAAATCCCGAAAGTATTCTGGATATGTATTTAAAAAATGATGCCGGCGAAATGGTTCCGTTTTCAACCTTTATAAAACTGGAACGCGTTTACGGTCCAGAAGTTTTAACGCGATACAATATGTACATGTCGGCTATGATTAACGGAGAACCTGCAGAAGGTTATAGTTCCGGAGATGCCATTGCGGCAGTAGAGAAAATCGCAGCCGAAAAACTTCCTAGCCGTTTTGAACTCGAATGGTCTGGTATGACACGCGAGGAAATTCTCTCCGGAAATCAAACCATTTACATTTTTGCCTTATGTATTCTGTTTGTTTATCTATTGCTGGCAGCGCAATACGAAAGTTTACTGCTTCCATTTCCTGTTCTTTTAAGTCTGCCTGTGGGAGTTTTTGGTTCTTACCTCGCCTTATTGATGGTTGGGCTAGACAATAATATTTATGCTCAGGTGGCACTCGTCATGCTGATTGGTCTGCTCGCCAAAAATGCCATTTTGATTGTAGAGTTTGCGATGGCTCAGAACAAATTAGGCCGAGACATTACCGAAGCGGCGATTGAAGGCGCAAGACTCCGCTTCAGACCTATTCTGATGACATCATTTGCTTTTATTTCGGGATTAATTCCGTTGTGTATTGCAACCGGTGCCGGAGCGGTAGGAAACCGTTCGATTGGTACCGCTGCTGCCGGAGGAATGCTTATAGGAACTGTTTTTGGACTTGTCATAATTCCGGGGCTTTACATCCTGTTTGCCAAATTAGAAAAAGCAATGAATAAAAATTAAAACATGAAACAACAAATAAAACGATATATAATCTGTTGCGGAATTTTGCTCCTTACCGCCTGCTCTGCTCCTAAAATCAACAATAATCTGGCTGCAAAACACCTGCCTGAAAATTTTGATCTGAAAAGAAAAAAATCAGTCGATAGCCTGCAGACTTTTATTCCGCTAAAAACAGAAACGTATTTTAAAGACGGGAAGCTCGAAAAACTTTTAAAGAAAGCCATTGCTCAAAATCCTGACTATTTAATTATGCAGGAACGAATTTTAATTGCCAATTCTCATTTAAAAGTGGCAAAACTGACTCTGCTGCCGTCTTTAGATCTTCAGGCTGATCTTTCGGGAACGCGTTACGGAAAATATACTATGGATGGCGTAGGAAATTTTGATACCAATTTTTCCCAGAATATTAATGAGAAACAAAGAATCAATACCGATGTCTCTCCTAACCTTTTTTTAGGCGGAAAAGTTTCCTGGGAAGCTGATATCTGGGGAAAACTGAGTAATCGTAAAAAAGCCGCTCGTGAACGTTTCTTTGCCTCACAGGAAGGAATGCGCTTACTCCAAACCCGATTATTAAGTGATGTTGCCGATTTGTATTATAAACTCATTGCTTTAGATAAACAGGCCGATATTTACAAAAAAAACCTGAAAACACAGCAAAAGGCGCTTGATATTGTCTCAGCACAGCGATCTGTGGGAAAAGCTACAGAATTAGCGGTTCAGCAGTTTAATGCACAGAATAATAATATTTTGGCCGAAGCCGAACAACTGAATTTAAGCATCGATCAGACCGAAAAAGCATTACTGAATCTTTTGGGAGAATATGGCGGAAAAATCGAAAGAAGTACAGATTTTCTTTCTGGCCATCTGGAGGTTTTAAATCAAAAAAAAAGCGTAGATTCGATTATCCATAAAAGACCTGATGTATCTGAAGCTTATCATGAACTCCGTGCCACAAACGCCGATGCAAAAGCAGCACGTGCCGCCTTTTTCCCGACTTTAAATTTGGGAGGTTATGCGGGTTTCAATTCGTTTTCTTTCTCTACCTTTTTTGACAACGGATCGTTTGCCTGGCAATTACTCGGCGGTTTAACGGCTCCGGTTTTTAATAAAGGACAGATTAAACAGGAATTTTTTGTATCTAATAAAAAGCAGCAGATTTCGTTTCTACAATATCAAAATACGATTACAACGGCGTATAACGAGTTGAGCGCTTTACTGCACAGAACGGAATCTTTTGTTGATGTTTTAAAATATAAATCAAAAGAAATTGAACATCTGGAAATCGCAGTAAACGTTTCAAATGATTTGTATTTGAGCGGTTATGCCAATTATCTGGAAATTATTAATGCTCAGAAAAATAAACTGCAGGCCGAACTTGACTTTGTAGACATTCAATTAAAAAATGCAGAGTCGCAGGTTTTATTGTACAAGGCTTTAGGAGGAGGAATTAACTAACCTTAAAGTATTTATTTGGTCGTAAACTTTTGAATTCGTACTTAAAAACTGCAGTTATAAGAGGCTGTCTGAAACGTAATTCAGGCAGCCTTTTTTCATCAAAATTAGTTTTCCCTTAAATCATCCTTGCTTAATTTCAAAATACTGCCATAAGCCACAGCTGCTTTATGAACCTGAACTGTCCAGTCTTCAGCGGCATTATCATCAGCACCATCAGATATATATTTCAAGCATAAAAAAGGGATATTTTCTTTCATAGCAATCATGGCTAAGGCATAAGATTCCATGTCTACCACATCGTAAATTGTTTCAGCATGCTGCATTTCGAAACTATCGCCTGTACCGCAAATACCTAACGGAAGACCATTCATTTCTAAACCATATTTTAAAACCGGCGGTAAGCCAGACAATGGAGTTTCGTACAAAGCAAAACCTAATCCTCTGACATCCATATCTCTTTGAACAAATTTGGTGCAGCAAACCACATCGCCTTTCTTAAAATGAGTACTTCCCGCCGAACCAAGATTTACAATTACCGAAGGTCTTTTTAATTGTATCGCTTTAGTCAATTCGTAGGCTGCATTGACTTTTCCGATTCCGGTTATTAGTGCCGTATGATCTTTAAAAACTTCGGCTGCTTCAGAAACTAAGGCAAAAGTAAAAAGAACATCGTTTAACGAATATGTATGGTTTTCGTTTATTTCTAACATAAGTGAGTCTGTTTTTTGAGGTGCAAATATCGCGTATTTTGATACAAAAAAGTGCTTCATAATTACAAGTATCCCAACTCCAAAAAAGATTTTGTAATATTGATCTCTTTTAAATTTTAATACAAAATGAAGATCCATATTTTTGGAGCATCCGGAAGCGGTGTTACTACAACAGGCAATGCATTGGCAGAAAAGCTGAAGTGTAAATATTTGGACAGTGATGCTTATTTCTGGGAATCTTCAGATGTGCCTTTTACTATAAAAAGAAATCCTGAAGAAAGAAATTCTAAAATAAAATCAGATCTTGAGAGTTTAGAAAACTGGATCCTTGGAGGTTCTGTTTTTCAATGGGGAGAAAATGTTTTTCCGGATTTTGATTTGGTAGTCTTTTTATGGATACCTCAGCAAACCAGAATTGAAAGACTAAAAAAGAGAGAATTTGAACGATACGGAAATGTAATTTATACAGAACCTCACCGAATCAAACAATACGAAGATTTTATCGAATGGGCCACAGATTATGACAATCATACCGGAATTGCCAACAGAAACTTTCAGGCTCATGAAAATTGGTTAGAATCTGTTAAATTTCCTGTTTTAAAAATCTCCGGCGATATACCACTGCAGCAACGTATTGATCTTATTCTCGAAAAAATTAAGTTCCTAAAGCAATAAACCCCTGCTTTTGCAAGGGTTAAATAGTAGTTCAATTTTAATACACAGAAACATACACCCTAAAGGCGGCACAAACTTAACCACCTGATTTTAAAGCAACTGATCTGTTAAAAAAAAAAAAAAAAAATATAATCTCTATTTTTTATATTTTTTAAAAAATATATTTA
>Ga0194135_10001221_pt1 | contig 15168 bp, 15 predicted proteins | sample LitLau_LLRF_2013_FD_134024 | JGI IMG/M metagenome (GOLD analysis project Ga0194135, IMG submission 134024) | Freshwater sediment microbial communities in response to fracking from North America - Little Laurel Run_MetaG_LLRF_2013 (version 2) | ecosystem: Environmental > Aquatic > Freshwater >...
CATCGGACCTGACTTGTACTTCCATTTCATCAGCCACAACTTAGCATCTCATATTGTCAAAGCTCATAAATGCATTGGCTTTATATGATTCATCTCATCACCACACATTTCCACACATTTCCTGTAATCCTCTTCAAACACGAACCACACCTTTAGCCTTAATAATGAATGTTTGCAAGTTTGTATAGTCTAGAAAATTCAGAATAATAAATTCCTATCAGCCTTCCTGTTCTAATTTGTCTCAAATTAATTTGACAGAGAATCGCCTAAGGAAGATGCTTTCGTGATCACGAACTTCATTTCATTAATAATAATAATAACATTAGCGTCTCCCACTGCGTATAGCCATTCTAAATTAACAGACGGTTACATTGAATCAACGTACATGAATGCAACCAACCACAATAATAATTTTCAATGCATCAATTCTTCGGTATGACAGATTTTAATTTCAAGAAGCATGGTACACATCCATCTATCAAACCATCGACCAAAATAGCTTAATGATATTCGCCGAAGTAGTATATACTATTTATTATTAATATTACAAGCTATATTATCATTCTCCCCTTTATTATTATTACCTGTCTACCTATACCTATATGTTGTATTTGCAACAAAATAACAAGCTTTTAATGAGCCTATTCATCCTGTTTGCTGATACCCCTTTTATATGCACAGGCACACTAACTTTATACATGTAATGTATGTTAACTCTACTTCCCATCTACTTTTTAGCAATCAAAATCCATGTAAATATGTTAAGCATCCTTCATTTCAGTCACCCACCCTTTCCCTTCTTCACTATAGTATATACAATGAATATCTTAATGCACTTATTATGTAGCACCTACAACATGCTAGTACCTCTCTACCTGAGCACTTACATCTCTGTATAATACTGATTGTGTGTACATGTAGGTAGATACATAAATCTGCGATTTTTTGTCCAAACTTTATTCAACACTTTGCATTACACAAGCTCTGTAAATCTTCCTTCCACTACTTCCATATCTGCGATCTGTCTGACTACTTACATACAAATCCATACCATAGTTGTATTTTAAACCAACGCAGTGTCACATAATACTATACACATTTGTGACTGATATCCCCTAGTACTAAAACTGCAATATAAATGAATGTGTCATATGTATAGAACTCTCTGGTAATACCAGCATAAACATTACTAGTAGTGGATAGTGCGAATAACATTAAGCGTGGAGTCCAAATAAGGGTGTTATGTGTTTAATGTGCTAATCGTAATCATTTATTCCTGAGGCAAGGCCAGTGGAGTATTCACATTAGTATTATTGGTTAGTCATCATCATCATCGACCAAAATACAAAGTCTTCTCAAAGAAATAACAATAATTAACTAACTACGAACTGCTAGAAGAAGATGAGTAGCCCTGATAGTAGGAATGAGGGTCCTTCGTCATCTTCGAAGGTGAGACACTTCAATCTCAAAAGGGTACTTGAAGGAAAGAGTGAAAGAGCAGGGCATTGAGAGAGAGAGAGAAAGCAGAGAAAATAACATTAAGGCAGCAGCAGCAGCGGCTGAACCCAAACACGCACATCTCAATCAATCACAATCTCTTGTAAAGGGTTGGGCTGGACTCCACAACAATCTTTTTGATATTTATTCATCGCTGTCAGTCACTGCCAGAGTGCCGGATAATTTATTTTACGCTTGCTGGCAACTTATCTGTACTTCTGAAGATTGAATAATTTGAATATAAGAAGTGAATTAGTAATCAATTGTTGAGGGAATTAAATAAGAGGTAGGTCTTGTGAGGTTATGGTAAATCGATCGGGTGCATAAATGTAAGATTGGTCGATTGTTGATATGTTGACAGCATGATAGAAGTACTGAAGTGTAGTTGCATTGAACTGATGGTGTGTAACAGTGAAAGAGTGCTTAGAGTTTTAAAAGTGTTATTGTTTTGGTTGTAGAATTCCTCAATGACGACCACGCAGACGACAACAATGAAGACGAGGAAGTTGTACGGCAAAGACTTGTCGGAATATGAGAAGATGGATGTCGACGAGTTGTTGTCACAGTTGACTCCGGAGGAATTGGATATTCTTTCGAGAGAAGTCGATCCAGATGTGAGTTTTGTTTACCAGACTGTTTGTGTTGTGTTATGAGTGAATTTTTTTTGAATGAAGGATTTTAATTATGATTTGTTGTTACAGGACGCGCTGCTTCCTCCAGACCAGCGTACAAGCTACTTATGCGACAAAAACCCTACAGGACCTTTAAATAGGAAGCAATTGATCGACCACATCAACAAGATTGCAATTGAGACACCAGATATGCCAGAGATGGTTCCTTATGTCGCGGGGACAGTTCGAGGAAAGCGGTACATCGCTCCAGAGAAGCCTAGGACAAAGCAAGAAGAGGAAATCGCTATTGACATGGGAGATGAGTATGAAAGTGCACTTACAAGTGCAACAGAAGAAGAACTTGTCGACCTTGCTGGTAGGACAGAGGGCATTTTATATTTTCAAAATATGGGAGAAAAGGCGCAGTAGAAATTTTATGTATTTAATACTTGCCGAAAGGAAAGAATGTTTGTTTGCAGTTTAAAGTGTTTAATCATTTGTTGTATATATTTTTCATCCGCAGCGATCTTGGGTTTCCACTCCATGATGAACCAAGAGCAGTACCATTCATCACTCCTGGGTAAGGATCAGCCAAAACTCGGGTGGAATGGAGTTGCCAAGGCTTATCAACCCAAACCAATGCCTTTTGAGCCTCCCAACATGACAGATGTTGAAAAGTCTATCAAACAAGTTCACGACGATGAGTACACTCTTACAAATCTCAACTTCAATAATATCCCGGTAGGCAATTGGAACATGTCTGATGATACAACAAAGCTTTTGATTTATATCGGTTTAGTATTGTGTGATTTTTGTGAACCTTACCGTTTAGATATTGGAATTTGTTAACTGATAGAAATTTTTCATGGTTTTTAGATTTCGGATCAGCAATTCGCAAGTCTGTTTGAAGGGCTTAAGACCAACACCAACTTAGAATCTCTAAGCCTTTGCAACACAGGGTTGTCAGATAGAACAGGAATCCTCCTGGCAGATGCCCTTGCTAAAAATTCCTCACTACGCACCATTAAGTAAGGATGGAACATTGTAATTAACTGTGAAGCCCATTTGTGTTCTTCGATGTGAGAGACTTCAGTAGAAATCATTAGTCAACTTCTACCAATTTTTTGGTATTACAGACACTGCAAGATTTCAAACAAAAGAGTCATTTTGTGCCCACGAAACCATGCAATCTGTTTTATTGCCCCGAAAGAATAGTTAATAAAATTAGCTAACTAGAAACATTCCCATTTTGTTTCGCATGTTGCAAGCAACTGCAACATGTGCTACAAGACAATGCAATGATATAAAGTCAACCTCTTTCAAGTGATCATTCCCATCTTCCGTGCAAATTACATGACATGATTAAGTGACAACCAGTAAAGGATTAATACAATGATTTGTTTTGTTTCAGCGTGGAGACAAACAACTTGAGTTCTTCGATACTCGTGGCTTTGATCAAAGCTCTGTTGAGTTCCAAATATGTAGAGGAATTCAGAGCGTCCAACCAAGTAAGCTTGAGAAACGATGTTCTATAGTGAATATTTCTAAAGTTTTTGGTTCACATGTTAGCTTATCTGAGCTTCAGCCGTGAGAGTCGTGGTAGGCAGGAATAATAATATTCACCCATATTTTTAGGAAAAGGGCAATTTGCCAATGCCAAGTGAGATGCATCTTTATTTCGTTTTCTAATGTAATAGAACGACTTGTCTTGGGTGCTCTCTATGTGTCCCTTGCCTTGTCTTTTAGGGAGGTCATACGTGACACGACAAGATGTTCTTAGCATTAATCTGTGTAGAAATGGGATATTTCCTATCTTGTTTGAAATTGTGTGAAGCAAAATATGTAAACCGATGAAATTATTGTTCTGCATATGGTTCGGAATGGTTAAATGGTTGTGTTGCGGTTTATGTTATTTATTGCAACTTTGATATGTTTCTTACAGCGCCAGCAAACATTAGGCAACAAGATTGAAATGGAGATCACAAGTTTGATAGAACAAAACCCAACCATCCTCCGAGTTGGACTTCACTTGGAATACAACGATGCTAGAAACCGAATCGCCACCCATCTACAACGAAACCTTGATAGAAGTAAGTTGATACTGTTGTTGTGTGACCTACCCTATTTTATCATTATTATACTTTCTCTCGACCGAAGTATTTAAATTGGACACACACATGATCTGGCGTTACTTACGACGTAATTATTCAATCTTGCTGTCGTGTCGCATCCGACCTTCGAATTCTACTGGCTTGTACATCTACAATGAAACTTTCATTACTTGAGATTAATGTTAATCCTTCTATTTCTTTCTGATCCATATAATTTACTATTGATACCACCATCGTTGATCGTGCGTAGGATTATTGTCGTTGGGTCTATCAATTCAAGGCTTTGATTCATGTCATGCTCTAATGCCTTTTTACTCTGTTCTTTGTTATGATCTGTACCCATTACTACGAAGGATTTCGATTTTGCGTGCACTCGAAGGTCGGATAAAAATGGTTAAGATACAACTACAGACGAGACAGAAAGTGTCAGACCACAAATTCCATGTCCCTTGAATCTGAGTTAGGAATATACATACGCGTATTTAACTATGGATTGTATCTTAAATTAGAAATATGTCAATGCTCATACATTTTCTGTGGCGAGGAGCGTGCGTGGTCTTTCTTCCAAGTTAAAAATTACCTTCAAGACAGTATTCGTGTCAGTAATTGCGCCATTTATTTTTTACGTATGGATTTGTGGACATTTTAGAAACGCAAAGAATTGATAAAACATTCCTGCCAGTATTAGTACTATTCATAGTCATAGTAGAACGCAACAAATCGCTACTTTTATACTTTACTGCATCACTGGTTGGTATTTTAAGATTTAAGGTATCTTTAGTGTAGGGTTTTGATACATTTTCTTCCACAAGAAATTCTGTCTCTTTTGCTTTTACTTCAAAACTCCTTTTCCGTTTCATTCTTCGTGTCCTATATCCATGATTCTGAATCATTTTGTGATTCAAAGAGCGTCTAGAATTGAGGGTGAAACTCCGTAAGGACCAAGATGGTATCCACATTGTTGAAACTAAATGAGCCCTTCTACTCTTTCACTTCTTATGTAAGACTTCTTGTAACGTCTTCTCTGTTTTCTCTGATTCTTTATTCTTGCCTTGTTCATTCGTTCGTGTTACTGTTTTACTATCCCGTTTCTTTCTTCTTGTCTACATATGTTTCTTTTCAAGTCCCCCCAAAGTTCTATTGTCTAAAGCGTCCCTGTCTGTAAATCATTACATTCATGGAAATGACATTGGATCTCTATTAATGTAAAATCCAATTTCATGTCCAGTCATTGTTTGGGCTAGCCAGGGCAGCTAAAACGTATATTTGTTCTGATTTCAACAATTTGTTTTGTTTTTTTATAAACTGATTTTGTTGATCGTGGATTTCTCTTTATGAGACGTCAACGATTGGAGGCTTACGGACAGCCGTTTATAAAGTAAGATCTGCTGCTGCTGTACTAGACCCTGCAAAGTCCTCTTTCGTCCTGTTCATTTCCTTGGTCTTTCTCAACACCCACGTCTGTCCTTCAGTGTAAAATACTGCATTTGTCATGTCCATATACATTCGTCTGGGTTATGAAATGCCATAAGTCACTTGTCTTCATTCGTCACTAATTGTACTTCTTCCAAAATCTGTATATCATTTTAGTTCAACATGTCACTCATTCACTTTCTTGTACATTCATTGTGACACACACAAAAGACACAAAATGAAGAGATGATTCTTATCAATAATCAGATCCGACGATTCATATGTCATAAATTGTTTAATTGTTTGAGAACCTAATCTTACTGACTGTGTGGCGAGTGATGTTTGATTTATTTTTGCTGTGTTGACTTAATCATTAGCTCATGATTATGTTTTATATAGATCTCTCTGCACAATGTTTTACTACTACTATTTACTATTGACTGCTTGACTTTTTACTCAATAATAATATTCTCATCAATCCCTGGCTGGCATTGGGGCATTGGAGTGATTGATAATATGCATACAGTAACCGTTTTCACTGACAGTAATGACTAATACCTGACTACCGTGTGTGTATTTTAATGATTAACAATTGATGAGTGACTAAATGTTAAAAATCTAACAGCATGTGTGTGAATTTGCTTTTGATTTCAGTTCGGTTGAAAAGAATCGGTCGTGAGTCAACCTCTTCAGCCCAATAAGCACATACACATCTGATAATTATATTATAAGCTCTGATAGTTGATGAATTTTCTTCCACTCCATGTGACACTGTCTGCATTGCTCCACATTTCTTAATGGGTAACATTAACTTATCTTCTACAAATTAATACGTATTGGTGACAAGTAGCGAATATTATGAGCTTATACAAAATTAGAATTTAAGCAGTAGGGCATTTTCGGTCATTTAAACTTGCGCTGGTTGCTTTAAATATTTAAATTGTAATATTATTATTTAAATTGCTACCCACTTCAGTTATGAAGATGGCGAGCCCAAAATGTGTTTATTTTAGGCTTCAATGGACAAATATATTCAACGGACAAGATTTTAATTTACAGGAGATGATGTCAAAAAAACCGCATTGTTATATTGTTTATCATCAGTTACCATTCGTGCTTTCGTAATTGTTCAGTAAAGTCCCTCACGTGTACCTGTCTTTTATTTTTTGCAGAACGCAAATCCAAAAGAATCGGTTGAACCCTTCAAACCTCTCAAATACATAGAAACTTTCAGTCCAATTTTGTTACATAAATAATAACTACCAGAGACTTATTATTATTGGATCGTAATTATTAATATCTTATGAGACTCAAATTAACATTTAATTACTATGTGCTGTCAGTTCAGTTCAGTTGTACATATTACTTAAGCAGTTGTTTTATTATTAATTATTATGAAAGCCGTTTTTCCTACGTGTCGTCTCAAATACCTTTGAATGGCTCTATGTACCGTTTTGATTGATATAATTATGTATATTTTGACGAAAAGAAAACTGCTGTGCTGCATGACACAAAACAAAACTCGTAAGTGCCTGATCACACTGCTTAGGAAGTTATGTAAAAGTCGGTGATGTTCTTACAATATTAGTTTATTTTAAAAAGAAATACGAGTGATGTATTGAAGATTTGAGTCTGATCTCCAATCATATTAAGACTACGCTACTTTCTACTACAAACGATAACTGTACTGATTACTGAACCCCACTACCTACTGATACAACTTACAACTACAGCTACACACCAACCACATCGGATTGGATTAAGAAATACTGAAGAGAAGACTTAAAAGTTAAAATAATGTTGATTTGGCTGAGCTTCCATTTTAAAGTGAAGGATGGAAAAGGAAAGAGGTAGTTCTTTGTAGTAAGTGATAGTCCTACAATTCTGATAGTTTGAAATTCTTTTCTCTCTGTAGATGTTTTATTTTCTTTGTAATGGCTGAACTTGATTGAGGCAGAGATGATTGTGTTATTCTATTTTAATTAAAAAACTTATTAAGCCCAGTTCTTCTAACTCAACTTAACTGAACTGACCGATAAGAATTTATTTTGAAGTGAAGGTGTGCTAAACAGATTTTTGTAAGACAAGGGCTTGTCTTTCTCTCAGTAAAATATTTTTCTTCCCTTAAATGCAACTCGTTCAGCTAGTGCAATATGATTATGGCCACTTAATAATGAAAGCATTTTTGGAGAGATGTGAATTGAAAGAAATCTTTTTACTCAAACTGAAATCACATTTCTCCAGTAAATAACTTAGCCAAGCCATGCCAATACTATTTTGAAAGCACAAGACACATATAAGAAACTTTTACAAACATCACCTACTTAACTGTACTTACCACTACCACTATGAATACTTCTCGTAAAAACTTCATCCTCGTTGTTCTTCCTACTGATGTAGCCGTAGAATAGTTTTAGTGAGGAATCTGTCCTAATCCTCCTTACAGGCTATATGTTACATCAAACCTTTGTTTTTACAAGAATTGTATTCCTGTTCTGTTATGTTCTCTCTGTCCTCATCTTGCTTTGCTTTGTTGTCCTGAATGTTTGTTCGTCTTAAATGTTGCTTCAAAGCGCTTGAACCTTTATAGATTTTATGTGGGCTTGAGTTGTTTAAATTAAAATGTTGGCAAAGAGCCGTATTTTTCATGAAGCTTTGTTCTTTTGTTTCGTTTTGTCTTGAGTGACAAGCTTTTTGGTCGAAATTTGTAAAGAAATCAATGTATTTTTGTTTTGTGTAGGATGAAAAAGCTTTTTGTAATTGTCAAATGTGCATTACAGTTTAGATTAGATGATTTGCTTTCACAAAATCATACTATTATATTTTGGGCTTGCCGAATTATTTTTAAGGAAGCCGATTCTTAGTGTATTATTATTACAGTATTTTAAGCGAAAAGCTTGAGTAGAACTTTTGTAGTTAGTAATTATGTGAAGCACTTGTGTTCATTTTGTTCTCTATAATATCTTGGTGACGTGTACGCTACTCCAACAAGAATTTTGAAGAGGTAGCAAATTCTTCGATTTGACTCCTGTCACACTGGAGAATAATTTAAGAATTAATGTTATATTTTTGGGAGAAGATGCGAATCATAATCAACGTCTACTGCATTAATAATTTTTGGTTGATCGTAAGATAGAAGATCAACAAGTAACTTATTAGGTCTGAGTTGCAAGTTTTTGTAACATTGATTTGATGGGATGGCTTAGCAAATTGTTTTGTGTTTGATTGTTCAGGATCAATTCTAATATCTCTTTTAATGTGTGTATTACAGCTCGCTTGAAACGAATGGGTCGAGCACCTCGTTCCTGTCTTTCCGGCATGGTGACATTGGGTCCTCGATAATTCTCGTGCAAGATGACATTTCTTTTACTTTACTAAAGAAAAATGAAGACATTCTCTCATTCATCCTTTCAAACTGCTTCATCATCATGAAAACGCATTCAGCTACAACTAAAAAACGCGTAGAACTTATTTGCTCTTTGAAATAGCTCATTCATTACCGTATTGAAGTAGTTATAGTTGACTGTAACATGTTAGAGTATTTTAGAGTAGGAACGAAAGAGAAAGTCTTATTACTTTTAGTATTATGAATGAATGACAGATTCAAGCTGCTACTTGACTTTAAAGAAGCCTTTCAAAACATTTTCAACTGCCGCAATCGCCACTTTCAACTAGCGTAAAAAATATAAAAAACAAGTTATCAAGCAAAATAAACCAAGTTCAACAATATGGACAACCCCAATACAGTAATATAATGTATTGCGTTCCAAAAATTATAGATGTAGATTTCTCAATTCAAAGATAATTCCATCTGGACTAAATACTATTTTATTTGGTAGCTAATCGTTATAGATAAACTGTACGGATTAGTAATACAATAAACGTAATATGGTTAGGGATTTGAGCTTGGATTTAAAAACTCACTTTTGTCTAACAAAGAATGATATCATGAAATAGGCGGATGTTAAGTTCTGGCAGGTATGATTGTTTTGGGTTGAAAGTTAAAATTTTGCTTGCCAATTAAATAAGCTTTATACAATTTATCTCAGATGAAACAAAAATAGATAAAATACTATCATGTCTAGAAATGCTGCTACACTTAAAAACCAACCAAAGTTTATGTTCATAAGTTATAACGAAATTTAGAATTTTATCTTTGTGTTATTTAAATGTGTTCTAATCTAAAGAAGTTATTATGTAATGTTATGTAGCATAGTTTGGTATAAAAATGTACAGTAGATTATGCGTATATATTAATTTGAAACTGTATAAGAACTGAATTTCTACAACTTAAGGAGATCTTGTCTCGTGAAATATGAATATTCGACGGAACTTTCAGGTCTATGAAATGTCTATTACCCTAAAGATTTTGAGTAAGCTCTGGAAGTTTTATAAAGAAGAAAACACTCTCCGAAAATGGTGATTTAACCAATAAAATAGTTGTAACTTACAGTTAAAAAGTTTTATCTCACACTGACAATTAGCGCTAAATTCGTGAAGCCAAATGCAAATGAAGCGTATCATATAATTGTGAAGATGTTATGTTATGTATGTATTTGATTGATAGTTATATATACTTAAGCAAAGGCAAGCTACTACGTATGTGCGTAATAAAAGTAATGGTTACATATAAAACTGAATTGTTTATACTGATTTTCATGGTTTTATTCCCTAAATAGAAGTATGCTTGTGAATCCTGACAGTCTTATCCTTGGACGCAGTCATTAGGTAGTCACTCGTGTAGTTGAAAGCAGCACTAACTAATTCTCGGGTGTGGTCAGGAAGAATTTGTACACAATTTCCCATTTCCGAATGAAAGAGTTTCACAGTTCCTACTTCGTTAGAGCTCATAAGAAGGGCTCCGTTTGGATTCCAACCTACTTTTAAAATTGGACTATCGTCTGTTTTTATTTTCAATACACTTTTTCCAGACTGTTGGACATCCCATACGATCACTGTGCCTTCCTTAGTACCTCCTGCCAATTTGTGACCTCGACCGTCGAATTCTATGTCACCTGCCTATAGTTCGAACAATGATCTTTCATACGTCATAAAGCTATTAGAACTAACAAAATGTAACGATGCATACCTCAGAATTCTCACATTCCAGAGAATGGAGAGGACTTTCAGTATTCCTAATATCCCATACTTTCACTGGACATTCATCGGTACATTTGGAACTCGTGCCTATGAAGGTAGTCGTGAAATCAAACAATGACTTGTTGACCACTCCAGACGAGTTTACATTAAGCGTTATCTGAATTTTCCAAACAGATAGTTATCAATACTTGGTACAATTATTAGTGTCTCAACCTCTCAACTGAAAAAACAAAATCTTACAGCTACTTCTCCACTCCTGAGATCCCAAACTGCAGCTTTATTTCCATCATAGGGACTTCCAAGCAGTAGATCTCCGCTGCGATCGAAATTAGCACATTTTATTAATTGAGAGTTCTTAATTTCAACTTGTAACCTTCGTAAAAGAGATCCTGGAGGACACACACCCAAAATCCAATGATGTTTCATATAATGGGAAAAGCTACTTAAATAATTATTATTATCAATGCATACCTTTCTCTAAATCTACAACACACAAAGTCTTTTCAGTAGTTCCTGCTGCAGCTCTTTTGAAATCCGGAGCATACTTGGCGAAAAGTACTTTCCCTCTGCTGCAACAAATAGGTATTGTCCGGTTGCAAAAAGCATATCCTTCTTGATCACTGTGATACCAATGCCTCACCGTTCCGTCGTACGAAGACGTCAAAATGTTCTCTCTGCATGAAACATATTCCGCAATGTTCAGAAGAATTGTTAAATATACCTAATTCGAAACCTTAAAGCATTCAAGTGCAAGCACACTACCCTGTAAGAGTGATATTAACTGAAGTAACAGCATCCGTGTGGCACGCCAAAGGACCAATTTCATTGCCGGTTAAACAACACCAAACTTTGCATGCGTTTCCTAAACTGCTTGTAACGCATCTTTTAACAAATACATATACGCATTACGTTAGATTTATAACATTAAAATGATGAATGATTGGGATTGAATAAATTATCAAATTGCCCCATTGTGAATTACTTCATTCCACTCTTACTGAAGCAAGCATCGGTCAATGGAAGTGAATGAGGTTTGATCACCGTGAAAGAAACATATTTCTTGGAATAATCAAAGTTACAAGTTTCCCTGAGTTTATCCACTGCATTCATTATGTTCCTTTTGCACTTTCCATGCTTCAAGGAAGGAGCTGCAGAGAGAATTTGTTCCGTGAATAATTTGGTATCTGAGCCGTAGTGAAGTTGAAGCAAGTCGAAATGAAGCTGCTTTCTTTTCCCTTGAAAATCCTTGTAAGTTAATCCCATTCCTGGGGGATGATATCTGAGAGTTATCAACGCTAGCTTTGAGCCACTAATTGGACCTGAAGTGCCCGTTTTTTTACGTCGTTTCACTGGTTTCTCTTCCAACGCTAGTTTTGAGCCACTGACTGGAGTGCTTACTTTTTTACATGCTTTCCCTGCTTCCATACTGGCCCTGCTGCTTTCTTCCTTTGAATTGATAACCATAATACTAAAAATAAAAAATGATAAAATAAAGAAAGCTCTTTTACTTTTAATTTCAATTTAACATCACCAGAAAATCAAACTATTTTGCATTACTTTTTATTGCTATTTTTTATTTGCTGAGCAACGCTTTCAAATCACATCCGAATAAGCAACTGAATAAATTCCGGTGAAAGTTTAGGCCAGTTGGGTATGCAAATTGCAACTCATAGAAAGAATGACAAAGAAATACAAACGGAAAAGTTGGCTGCCCTATGAGCTACCGGTTGCAAAGGTTGTAGCGTGTAAATTGATAGTACCCGAATGGGTATAAAAGCCTTTCTTCGGTGAAACTGTTTGGCGCATGCATAAAACTATCAAGTCCGATACCCGTCTACATACATACACAGTCTCTCTTTACTCTACTTTCTTCCTACGGAGTTATAAAATCGATTCTGCGACACTATATAATAAAATACAGCTCAAATACTCAAAAAAATTGTTTTCGAGAACAGCACCCACATACAATACCAATACATTGAAAGTAAACTTGAACTAATAATTGAACTCTCTCTGGTTTTTGTACATATTTTTACATTGAGCACTGAAAATGAATTTTGAAATCGTAAAACTGATCGCATACGAGAAAGATAACTCGGTTGTTGTGAGGAGTAAGGCTAGCACAAATAAATTATTTTGTCTGGCAATGGGATTAGGTTTATCTCAAATTATATTTCTTTACTGAAGGTAAACCGAGAAATGAGTTACAAGGAATTCGTCTCAGTGGTCTCTACGAATTACTCATACTTCTCAGGATCATCTTAACATTGAATCTCCAGACAGGTTGGATTCATCAAGATGAGTTTACCAATTCCCTTGAAGTCGTTTCAGGTAAGGGAAAGCATAATTCACTAATCAAAGATGCAAGAGAAAGTAATTATTACACACATTGATTGACTATCTTAAGGGGACTACTTCGACCTACAAGTCTTCAAATCCCCATCATTCAACTCAACCTTCCCAACTCATTCAATGGCATTACTCCACACGACAGTATACATGCCATATCTTATGGCAAACTACTTTCTCTCCTACGACCACCCGTTGGGGAAAGAACGAATTCCAAATTCAAAACTTCTGATTCTAATCCCACGTCTGTTCCATCTCTTGCTCTCTTTCTTAGTTGATTACATCCTTATCAAATTCTGCGAGTTGAACGACTCTTCCAAACCCCCCAAGAGGTTCAATACTGAAGAAGACATCACTACCACTACCACTACTACTTCCGGTTCTGACGAGTCGTCCCGTGGTAATCAAATACTCTCTTCTACTTCAAACCACAGCCAAGAATCTAGTTCGGGTGACAGAACTGAATCTAGTACAAGATCAACTTCTTCCCCACCACCAGCACCACCTTCATCAACATCAGTAGAAGATCCCAGTCAGAATGAATCTACAAACCCATCCCACATCATCTCACTTAACAATGACTACTCTATCCGTCTAGTGACATTGGCAAGTTCTCAAGTCCTCTTGGTATTCGCAACTCGAACTCACCCATCTTCAATTAATCTCTTGCTATTCGCACTCCTTTTGTACTTTGTCTCAGCTTCATTTCACGCGTATGAAGAATACATTCCTTTTCTTGAGAAGTACCACAAGACACCAAAGCAAGATGCCGTGAGGAAGGTTTACTTCCTCAGACTGATGAAACGGACTGGGTACTCTCCAATCAATAGACTTCACTGGATCGCTCTCATTACTGTGGTCGGTCTTTTTAATGACCCAGAATTCTTCGTATCCTACGGATGCATTCCCCTCTTCTTTTACATGCAACGGGGAATAAGCAATCGATATGTTGGGATGAAATATTTCCACGCGAGGATTTTTACTTTCCTTGTGTACTTTTTTACTTTCTCCATTCCATTTATCTTGTGGGATTCATTCTACCATGGGAAAGTTTGTATTGATGACTTTAGGGAACTTAGCCTGAGTCCTGAGAGCTTTGTCATCACTCCGGTGAATTACTTTGCTTCGAAAACATCTCAGTTTAGGGACTTTTGGGCTTATCCTAAAATATTTGTCCTGTACATTCTTCTCTTTAACATCTTGGGAGTTATGGGACTCATTTCTTTCGTTAAAGAACTTTACGATGTGATTTTTGCTGAATGGAGACACAAACCTAATTTAGATTCACATTGGACTTTCCTCAATTGCTCTTTGTTTCTTCCTCTCTTCTTCCTTATTCAGGCAAATGGGAATTCCTATTCTGCCTTTGATCTCGTTCCTCTCATCTTTCCTTTGGTTTACATGCATGGCCATAAAATCCCGTTGGTTTCGAGATTCTCAAACAAAATAGGATTTGCATGGTTTATCTCAAACCTCGTGGGTATCGTGTACTTTGGTTATGCAAGTCAAGGAGGAATCGTGACAAGTTTCTTGGACTTGTATAACAACCTTGTACCCATTCGATTCAATGAAACTCAAGTTGACATCACTTTTTCCCAAATGACAGCCATCCCTCCTACTTTTACTTTGGCCATTCCATCCAAATGGAAAACACTTGTTCCTACACAGATCGAGAAAGTTGTTTCGATGGAAGATGCAGCAGACCTTGATTTAGATGGTTTGCCTTCGGAGCTACATAAAACTGTGTTGAAATTGGAGACTAGTAGTAAAGTCAGAGTGTACCATACGGGACACTCCCCTCTACCAATGTCACATCTTGAGAGGGATTTGCACAGATTAGTTGTCAATCAAGAGCAAAGTAGTGAATTACTGAAGAAAGTCAGTTTTCTGTTAATACCCTACACTTATGGGAGGGAGAGTGAAGAGACCTTCAGACTTCTTAAACTGACTCATGTCAAGACGTATTGGAATCACATGCTGATTGACTTCTTCGGTGATGATGGAATCAGCAGAAACGCCTTTAACTTTGGTCTGAGTTTATATCGAATGGAGAAAGTTGTGTATTCTACTTCTAAGCTTTCCACTCC
>Ga0194135_10001222_pt1 | contig 15167 bp, 5 predicted proteins | sample LitLau_LLRF_2013_FD_134024 | JGI IMG/M metagenome (GOLD analysis project Ga0194135, IMG submission 134024) | Freshwater sediment microbial communities in response to fracking from North America - Little Laurel Run_MetaG_LLRF_2013 (version 2) | ecosystem: Environmental > Aquatic > Freshwater >...
CCTTAAACTACGTATGCTTGCTTGCATGTATATTTAAGTATGCCATGTTTTTCAAAACCAAAGCGTTGACCTTTTCTCACTGTTGGCGACTTACTACTCATCTGTGTCATCATTGTGAGATTATTTTGTTAGATGATTACTCGCACACATACTACATAGTACGTGTTATATGTGAGTGTCTTCAATCCTTTCTAAACCATACGCATATCAACAGTTATTACCTCGTAGTAAAAATTTGGCATGGGGGACGAAAATTTGATCGTAAGTGTGGGTTTTACTTTTTACTCACTATCACTCCATCGTCGTCGTAATTCGTAATGTTGGAAATTACGAAAGAAACTCCCATAAAATGATCCGTAGTAAAAATTATGATCCACCATCAATTCATGGAGCATCAGAGAATGTATATAAGGTCTTTTCATCCTTGAGTATAGTGAGGAGCATTAAAGAGACGATCATCTTTCTATTGTGTCCAGTTTAATAAACATGCATATTACATTATAAGTGTAGCCGTATAATAAGCGGAGATCATTTTGTATAAAAGCCTCCATTGATTCGATGCGTGTCACCTCTGTATAAAAACCACAAAGACACTTTGTCCACGAGAATGAAAGTATATCACATGAAGAGACGTGTAGGCATATATATATTATGTATTATATGTATGTATATATATATAGCGTAGGCTGAAGTATAGAGAAAAAAGGAGTAGGTTGTTAAGTTGCGAGTGTGTAAAACTTGTAAAAGTAGCAGCAGCAGCAGCAGAACGAAAAACAGCATAACGAAAGAAAAAAGCTGAGCATTAAAAACAAATCGTACATAAATTCATGGCCATCATTATGGCTATTGAATCTGAGTCCCATAAAAGTGTTTTATGATTTTAAAGAAACATTTTGACAAGCTCACTGGACATGAGATCTCTGTGTGTGGATCGCTTCACCATTGCCGGCAGTTTAGCATTTACAAGACGAAAGCAATAGGGCAGATACATAAAAGATCAAGCAAGATAGAGTCGAAAGGAGCAAATTTTTATTCGAGCAAAAACATAGTTTGATTAACCCTGATGGACTGGATTCCCTGGGTAGCATAAACGATAAAAATTAGTTAATGATTTGAACCTGGGAAGTTGGAAAGAGATGAGCTTCAGAGACATGTCTTCCAACGTCAAACAAAGTAGACCCGGAACTGGATTTCTTCTCTCCTGCGTTCTCTTGGAGGAAAGATTTATGAAGAAGTGTAAAACTATTTGATAGGCCACTTACAAATGAACAGCAGCAGCAGAATAACGCAAGTAGCTAACGAAGGTGCCTCTACGCAGTTTTGCACTTTGCCTTCTAGAAGATACAATGAAAGCAGATAGTAAATCATACTCTCGTTCATATTGATATAATATTATTATTAGCCACCTAATTTTGTTAATTTTATTTCCCTATCAAACATATCGTGTATATATATATATATTGTACTCTCAACTTTAAATTATTGAGCAAGATAGTACACAAAGATAAAGAGGTTACATACCAGATTGTTTGAATGTAACAATGTATATATATATATATCTATATAGTCATATAAAATATAGTTGGTTGGTTTCAGGGTAACAGGGATAATATATTTGTACGTGTTTTGCAGTAAAGAAGGATGACATAACTTTGTCAAGGATGAACTTGAGAAGGTGAGCGATGAAAAGCTCAGTATGAAAAAGTTAAGGAATGCAGAAGAAGAAGAAGAGTGAATGATTGTATACGAGAATAAGCAAACGAAATGCCTTAGTATTACTCGAGTGCAGCAAAGTGAGACAAGTTACGTAAAATCCCAATTAACTAAAAAGAAGAAGCAGCAGAACGACACTCGGCATGGTGCTTAATATGTGGACGCTATCTCTCGCTTACATAGAAAGGAGACAAACATGAAGTTATGTGTGTGTGCACTATGCAAAAGTATTTGTACACAAGTAAAAGTATATATACTCGTTTTAAAGATGAAAAAGCGATATTGCTTGGGTAGTGTGGGTTACGGTGTAATGAGAAATGCACGAGTCCAGTGCAAAGAAGTCACGATGAGTTAGTCTCAGAAGAGAATAGAAATGCAGTTCTCGTATCAAATGCACTTTGACTCTGTTCCTTGTGTTGTTTCTCTAACCATTCTTAAGTATATCTTAAGTACTTGCGTTTTTGCTTCCATCGAACAATAAAATGCATTCCGTGATCATCACACATGCACACACGCACCTCACGCTCAGCCAAAACTGTATATAAAATCCTGACAAGCGTTTTCTGCGGCAGTAAAGAATAAAAGCCATAATAATAATCCCACGTTGTTGAGCAAAAAATTCGCAGAAATACGCACTCGATGAAAATGAAACGGTCAAGGTGATCACATTATGCGATATGTTAAAATATGCGTAGGTGAAAGCGATCGTACATTCATGTTCAAATTTTGATTTATATTTTCCTTATTACGAGACTCCTACATAGTCCGTAGACTTAATTGGTCACCAACATAACTTTTAAGAGCATCTCGTCGTCGCCATAAGTCATCGTGTGTAAACTTTAAGCAATTTCCTATCAAACTTGTTTACTTTTAAACGGTGTAATTGTTCATTCATGAAGTGTGGAAAGTGAGAGAGAGAGAGAGAGTCAGATTTCGAAGATAAATATTTTGTTTGTCCACCTTCCTGCTGATTTCCCATCCATTACATCTCCCGTCCTGCTGAGCTATTATTGTGGATATGCCACACGGGCGATGCTAAGCTATTTTCTTATGAAACACGGTGAAAACATCTTTACGCAAGATTTATCTCTCCACTCAAGATCAGAATGGTCCGTGTGTAGGACACAATGTAAGTTCAGACACAAACAACACCAAAACCCGTCGTATCATTTTGTAGACGGGGCAAGTCGACTACTGCAAAGATAATCATAAATAAAGTACTCATCAGTGTCCTCATTGTCACCATTTGCAATGACATTCATTCTCAAAAGTTTCCTCGAGTTGAATTATTGCAAATTGTAGTTTCTTTAAGAACAACTTGTTTTCTGTCCGCGTACAAGTGGAATTCACATCTTTTGGAGGTATTCAATATGCCATAACCACATTTCTTACTCTCGGTCTCTCTCTCTTTCTGTGTGTGATAATGTATTAACTGCTCAGAAGTATTCCCTTTGTGTTATTTAATGCTGTATATCTTGGAAGTTTAAATACATACTTTGTAAACTTGCAACTGAAATTGCCTTGTTGTCTTTGTTGAGAAGCCTTCTCGTCTTAATTTGCGACCATCTATGTAGTAAGCATTGTGTCTCATCGTCGTTTTTTATTCTCAGTGTATATCTTCATTTGATATCAAGGATTTCGCATTATTCAACCCATTGATATTTACGATTATTGTCACATTGTAATTTGTGAATCTTTATCAACTCTCATCATCTTCTGTAGTGAGATTCCGTATAGGCATGAAACTTTACATTATATAGTCTATAGGTATATATATTAAATCTAGAAGGATGATATAGGAAAACAATAATGATTGTGCTCACTCAGCCTTGTGTGCGGTATGTGAATTTGTACAAAACGACGAATCTCGGAGGACATTCATTAAGCTGGGATAGTGTAAGGATGAGGACAGTCGTCTGTACATACAATTTGATCATTTAATATTCTCACATGACAGAAGGATGACAGAGTGAATTCATCTAAGAAAGTGATTTATTATAGGAAAAAGCCTGTTCCTTTCGTACACACGAGACGTTACAAGGTGAGTACAGGTAGATTAGATAGATAGGGTTCACTCCTCAGACTGTCGGTGTGATTTTGATTCAAATGGATTACCACAATTACTTACTACCAGTCTGCTCTTCGATGAAGAAACAGGAACTCTTGGTACTGTACACACCTTGAGACACAATATAAGTTATTATATGGGCCTGTCTCTGTCGTCGAAAAGTAAGTTGTAGCTAGGCCGGTGATATACAAATACAGAAATCTGTACAAATCAACACGGATAGAACTTTCATGAAAAGCTTAAAGCTATGGAGAGAAATAATTTCATCTACTTTTCTTGTACCGATTCATATAATCCTAAATCCTAATGCTAATGTGATTTGATTGAAATCAAAATGTTGTTGTACTTGGTCAAGTGACAGTTGGCTGGGTTTGTGACAGGATGATCATACTTGAGTAAAATGCGATGATCGTCCGTCGTTCATTTAATTGTACACAATTTCTGGACTTAGAAATTAAGTGCAAATCATCACTTTCATTCGCATTTCCCCGTACAATAATGGCAACAATAAAGTTTCATGTTCGCAAATGGACACGAATAGTAGTTTATTGCTGCGTATTTGCATATCTTGCATATAATAATCTGTAGACACGACGATGATGAACTAAGTGTTGTTCCTGTTGAAGTCGAGTAGTATCGTCGTCGTCGTCGTCGTCGTATTTAGTTTAATGGGGCCATTTCAAGCCGGAACTCTCCATGTAGAAATGTTTAGCACAATTGAATCACCTTGAATCCTTGTAAGCGAAGTGATTTATGCACCAAATGTGGAATGTCCAGATTATCGAGATGGAGAGCAACTTTTAAGAGAGTAGAATTTTTGCAACATTAAGACTTGCCTACGTACAATTTAATCATTAGCATTCACATGAGAGAGAGAGATGAGTTTGGGATTTATCGTGGCTCAAAATTAGTCGAGTGTGGGAATGAAGGAAGAAGAAGCGAAGGCATATCTTTTATTGTATCGCAGGTGAGGTAACCCTAGAAAGGCTTTTGATACCTCCAGCATGTAGTGTAGGATTTTAGTGTCCTACCACCAACAAAAAATTACACTTACAAGAATCTTTAAGAGTATCTTTCGTCGATGTTTAGTTTATGCAGTCAGGAATTAGCTGTGATGATGATCATATGGAAAAAAATCCGTGAAGTCTTCCAATCTATCTTGGATTATAGTTATTATTATGGGTTTAGGAAGATTGCTTGGTTTGGTAAGAATGTTAGAGAAAAAGCTGTACGAGTCATTTCATATAAGAAACCAGATAGACACAAGCCAAAAGTCGAGGAGTCAAGAAGCAACTCTCTCTGTTCTGGATTCATAAGCTTCACCAGAAGTTTTGTTTAGTACACGTACAACAATCGCTCGTACGTGAAAACGAGTTTACTTACTCAACAACAGGTTGACGGAGAGATCCGTTTTTTCACTCAACCAATTTACAAGCACCGCAATCCGATGCATCCAACACTTTCATGTACACTAAACTCATATCCTATTCAGTTTTACCAATACTCCCCGATTCAAATGAATCAAATAACATTGTACAATAGCTGGACTTGCCCCGAGAAATCCAAATCCTTTTTATTCCATTTTATTTAGTGCATATAAGATTTAGACACAGATTCATTTATGTTTAGCTTTCACAACTAAGAATTTATCAAAAACTGTTTAATTCAGCCCCAAATTCCGATGATCGCTATTCCAGTTGAAAGCGCAGTGGAGACAGTCAGTGCAGCTCCTACACAAGGATTGTCGTTTTCGATTGTAATAGCTCCGACTGCAAGGACGACAGTTCCAGTGGCGACCATTATCAGCAAATGAGGCAAGAGAAGAATGAAAGCGTGAAGAAAGCTCAGGATGGCAAGCATTGTTAGACGGAGAGAGATTTGCAATGATGATGAAGTATTAATTGCTTCTTATGGTCTGTTGCGTTCCTCTGGTGCGGGATCTGTCTATGAGGCAACTTGAGATCAGGCACTCCTTCCCTTGCTATCGTGTAGTCTGTCGTGTGGTTCAGGTTTCCAACTTGCAATTCTCCAGCCTGTGGAATGTTCAGAGAAACAAAAGTGGTAGAATGTAAAATGAAGAAATATGCAACTCAATTATTGTGAAATGAGAAAGACGATAATTCTCCTGAGAATACAAGCTCACTTTTGTATTGGATCAGAAGGAGCAGAAAAATGAACTTGATCTGATAAGACCAGATTCTTCTTCTGTGGCAGCAGCTACAAATATGAAATATTGAAATATTTACGAAACTGGACGTATCCAAGTTTTAATTTACTTTCGAGTTTCAATCTACTCGTAAAACAACCAATCTGGTTTTCATCAGAAGAATTCTCTTTCTCATGTATTAATTATATGAATTTCCTGAGTCTGGAAACTCAGCTTCTAATATTCGTTTACCTGGTGGTTTTCTTTTTACTTGAATGCGACTTGAGACGGAGTTTCAGGAGCTGTGAATTTTAAATCTATTCCTCGATAAATTGTATTCGTTTTTCAACCTAAAATTTTGAGACATCGGATTTTACAGAAAACACGTATTTACATTTCCATTCATAAAGAACTTGAATAAAATCAAAGTACCCATGCTATAATTACTATGATAACTTTAGACATTCACATTCTGTACATCTGCACAGCACCCATAGAACAAATCCTGACTCAGCTGACACAAAAGCTAGATTTCTAACGGAGAATACATTGCGAAAGTATTCTTCTACCTCAATATCAATTAAATCAATTTTGAATTACAGTTTTAATCGTCATAAGTTATTAAAAACATTGAAAGCATCAACTGCTGAGAACTCAATTAAAACTTTTGTTTCAATCGATTTCTTTGTTTGGTTAAAACTATTTACCATTTATTTGCATATGCATTATACGAAGGAGCACGAGTCTTTGCATAAAACTGTTTGCCAAAATGAACTCTGATTAACAACAATGACCATTCAAAACGAAATAACTGATCTTTATGCCTTTTGAAATTTCAGTGTTGAAAAGATATCACGAAATGGGTCACCCATATTCGACTCCGAGCATCGGCTTCTCGAAGGTAAGCAAAGGAAACAAAGTGTACTCGTTTCATTACAAAGATTAACGTTAATAAATTGACACGGTGAGCAGAGGCACAGCCATTACGCGTGTGAATTGAAAGATTCCCTTCGGAACTTTTTTCTTTCTTTTAATCTCATCTCTCTCATTTATTTTGACCAGTGTGTGAATGTTGTTTATTTTAACGCTTACTTTTCTAATCTATTTTTGTTTACGTTTTATTTACCAAGAGAAATCTCCGAATAAAGGTTCCGCCTCTTTGAACTCATCTTCTCTTTATAAATTAAAACCACAGCGGTCAGCTCTTCTTCTTCTATTTACCATTTTAACATGTTGAAATTTTAATAAGTTTTGTTTTTTCTTCTTCCTCTGTTTGTATTGAAAGGTTACTTATTTAAAGATGCTTTCAGCTTTGTTGCCTTTCTTTCTCTGATGCCTTATGTGTTGCTTTAGTATAAGATCAAGAAAGAGACCCTTGAGAATCTCTTCTCTGCATATCGTTCACTGGGTTCAGAATACCAGTTTTTATATTTCAGATCTCTCTCAGGCATTAAAAGGTACGTCGCTCTTTGGTCATAAAATATATCCACGGTCCACACTCCTCATCAGTCTATGAACAATACAAAGTTCTTTTGAACTTTATTTCTTCTTTGCTTTTCATTCCCAGTTATAGTATCCGATAAGCCTGAATAAGACTATAGACAGATCGATAGTATAGGTACTCGATCGAAATTGGATTCATCTCATAATCCTTTTAAGTCACTATCGATATCTTGACTAATCCTTGGATGCCTATTATTGGGCTCTGTCAATCTCATCTTCACTGCGTGCCTTTTTACCTGTCAAATCTCAAACTTCGCTACCTGAATTAAAACAACACTAGAAATTAGCATACAAATTGAAATCACAATATTGACTTTGGGAGATGACTCCCGGCAGGGATTCTTCTTCACTGTATATAACGTCTTACTTCTTCATCTATATCCAACCTAGGCAGAGTATTGCTTTCCACGACCAGCTTCTGGGATTTTTGATTTCTTTCCTCAGCCGTTGATCTACGATGACAACTTGAATATTGATTTGTAAACTGCTTTTCCTATACGAGTTTGCTTATTAGAAATTGAATCTGAAACCTCGCAGACAAAAAACAGTCGAGTACAGTTTAAGATTACTTCTTTCTTTTGTACTCGTATCTCTAACATTCAAAAGTATACGGAGAGCTACATCTTCTTTTATTGCATCTATACAGTTTCATAAGTTTCAATGTCTCCATCTTAAAATAGTTTTACCCAATACGATGCGCCCCTGCTAACTTTTGCAAATCTATAATAATACCTAAGCTTCTATGAGTTCTTGTAACAAGCTTTGCAATAAAACAAATTAAATCCGCGAAGCTTTATCTATAATCCTTCTCACCTTTTGACTCTGCCAATTTCGTAGTATTCCAATTCCAAGATCACTTTAAAACGAGGAAAAATTCCCACTGTGCTTGTAAAGATATAATATATGAATTCGTTTCCTATCTCACAGTCAATAGTTGTGAGATCCAGCTTAGAGTGTAACATAACATGCTTTACACTCCGATCTTTCTGTTCATTTCTTGCAAGATGTTTTTGTAGTGTTTATCTCTGAAGATTGCTTTTCTACATTCTCACAGTTTTCTACCTACTGGTCTAACCAGTTTCATATGTGCAATGCATATGGTGCTTCCTATAGAAATACGTGTTTTTCAGTAACACCATACTCTCTGTGTATTATTAATCTGTGCTCTTCTGAAATTCAAGCAATTATTTCAGATTCCAGAAATGAACACTTTCTTGACTTCACTTCTCTTGTTGTAATTCACAGGCTCTCAGTGGATTCATAATCATGATGACGCAGAATGGGAAGCTATTGTACATTTCTGATAACGCTGCAGAGTACCTTGGCCACTCTATGGTAAGTTGTTCACCCATTCGTGACTCACTCACTATCAAAGATATAATGTGCATACATGTTCAAATATAATCTCCATTAAGTTTTTTAGACTCTAATCTAATTATATGTAATGCTATTTATCAAATTCAAAATGGTTATTGCAAAAAAGGCAAAACGCAAACTATAAACTTCGCGTAGACTACTATGAATGCGCTTTCATATTCACACCATTTTTCGAAAAACAACAAATTTTACCTGTCAGTCAGACACAGAGTTCCCTGTAAAAACAACGAGCAACCACCTTGGGTCCTTTTCTGTTTCGTACAACCAACTCGAAGCTCAATTTATTGTCTTTCTTCCTTCAACCTTTTAATGTCACATTGAGATAATAATGAATGACGCCATTATGATTACTCTCATAGCTATTTCAAAGCTATCATCCTCGATGAGTTGACACATTTTCATTGAAAAATATTCTTCTTCGACTTCGTTTAAGTAGATACACACAAGACATTAGTCCTCCGTCCAGGCCAAAGTATACACATGCATATATTCCTAGACTGCTGACTCCAGATCTCGTCGTAGCAAAGCAGAGCATCAGGTCTTTTGGTCGCGTATATATATATATTCTTTATCCAGAGAGACGAGACGAGTTTGATTCACCATCTCCGGAGTGGAATAGGTATGGAGCGATTTGTAACAATGAAATGTTAAAATCCTCAAAAAAGAGGATACACAGAAGCTTCAGGAGACTCATCATCTTTGTCATGATGATGCACAAAAAGGCTTAAATATACAAAACGACGACGGAGATGGGACTGCTGCTGAACAGAAAGTAGTGAAGGTGTTTGTTGAGAAATGATGAGGGTGTTAGAAATGCGTAAAAAGTGGAGACAAAAAATGTTTCATTGATAGAGCACCCATCTCAATGGAATTCGTCAATGGATGTGGGACACATCTTTAAGTCTTCTTCCTTCCCTCCTGTCTTTCCCGTCTTCTATTCTTATCACCAACACTTCATTCATCATCTTACACACACAGGCAGGTAATCATTATGCATTGCTACCAGGCTACTTATATGCCTTGGACACCCACTCAATATCCGAGGAATAGAAATATAGTCAAGCTATAATATATCCTCTCTGATCAGTAACTTTTTTCTTATAGAAATTTCCATTTCAATCCGGATCGTTTTAGCCTAACTTGAATCCTTAGATTAATAGCGATTTTTGATGACCACTCACAGAGTCACTCACAGAGCACTAGATCTCAATGCTAAAGATATAATCTCGTTTGCATGCAATCTAAAAATTTCGGTGATAGTCGTTTTTATGAATTGCCCATGCATAGTTGTTTCGTATGCATAAAAGAGGAATTCCTTCGACTAGTTTCTGTTCAGGAGTGAAAGAAGAGGGTGGGGAAATTAATGGTCCATGATGAGTACATTGTTGGCTGATAATTTTAATACTTATCAAGGTGGGAATGGAGGATCTGGGCGTTCAGGTATCAATTTCGTACTACCTCTCAAGATAATCATTACACCTTCTCGTATGCTCTTTTTTATGTAATAAAACTTGAGGTTGTCTATTGAAGAAAAGATGAGCACTATTGGATTGTAGTGATATTAATGTTTGCGTGAAAAACACTAGACTACCAACAACCAACCTGTGTTTGTGAACTACCATATCATTCCATGTGTTTATAATACCAAAAGATGAATTTGTTCTTGAACCGTGTCATGTAAAAACCAGGATGCGCTTTACACCAGCAGTTATACTTAAGTATATAACACATGAAAGATTCGAGTATGCAAATCAGTAATGTTCACTCATTCCATTAAGAATACACTACACGCATTCACCATAATATAACACACACGAGACTTTTATTCTAATAAATAAGTATAGATTTGAGTGGGTGAATTATGGCTTCATGAATTCCGTTGATATTGATTCTAACACAACAGCCATCATATCCTCCTACTTAATATTAAGCTGTTCAATGTGCAGCTACAGTAATATTTTTCAGTTCATTCGTGGGAATAATCTTACCGACCAGAAGATAGTAATTATTGATGAACATCGCTCCTGCATGAATATTATTTTATGATTTTTTATCCACGATTAATTCAGGGGATGGACTTCTATTATAGTCTCGTATATGAGAGTCTACGAAAGTTATTCTTCTTTTTAGACATATTCACATTTGTGAAATACTCGAGCGATATGCATTCAAGACAGTAAGAAAAGATTCGGGTGATTTTTATTATAGTACTTCAGGTGGGATGGAGGTTTGTCTTCGCTTAATAGTACTTTCAAAAATCACACAGATTTTGCTTCTCTGCAATAATAGCCATGCAGTTTATTTATAAACGGGACAGGCTGAAATAGCAACTCAGGAATATTCGAAATCTATTCTGCAGAGTTGAAATAAGTTCTCAGGGGTATTTTTTACAGAGAGCGATTTATTAATGGAGATAGAGGTAATCGGATATTAGTATTAATAAATAATTTAGGTGCAGCAAGTATCACCATAGTCTAGTGAGATTGAAGTTATGTTCTCTCCTTTATCTCGTCTGAATATCCGTTAGAGAGAACATAACTCATTTGAAAGAACAATGGGCTTTACTTGTAAATTTTTATGATTAGGTCAAGTAAATAGTGAGAGAGCTGGGAAGTATTATTATTGAATCGCAGAATAAAGAGTGCAGCCTGCGATCTCGTCTACCTTATTCACAGATCAGCAGAAGAATAAAAGCTTGGTAAAGAGTTCTTCGTTCGTTGGTGGTTATTTAGTTTACTAAGCTGGTTAGAAATCTCATGGTGGTTTTGCTTGTTGATCCTCGCTGAGTCATTACATGCAATGAATAAAATGAATGATTTCTTCTCTTGCTTTTTGGCTCCTATCACCCTAGGACAGTATAATTGTAATGCCACATAAACTGCCTATTGTAATCTACAGGAGCAAAACCAACCTAAACTCTCTCAACAAACTTCTCTGACGCTACTCATCTTGACTTTTTGGTTTACTAAATAAACTCGAGATGATATTTCTATATTCCATACACATCTCTCTCTTCAACAGACCTAATTCAATCAACACTGATGTTCTAGATAAATATATGAAGTCAAAATCCCAGCTTCAAATATAAACACACTGGTTAATTTTATTCCACTTACAGCCACTGAGAATGAATAAGCGTTTAATAATTACGAAGCGCAAAACTATTAATAATGGTAACTTATAGTTATAAATATAATAAGCTTTGTCTATTACAATTAATTGTACAGGAGACTCGGCAGTCAACGGTGTTTTTCATTTTCAGAACTGCGAAAAGCCGCATTCAATCTGAGAGTGTTGGAAAAGTATAAATCAGAAGCCACTAATAAGTATACAGGAATTTAGTATATTCTTAGTAGGTAGATTTTTCTTTACATTTTTGACTCATGAGAATTATTTATTCTGCAAGATCTTCTGTATCAACTTGCATGCATATCGTTGGTATTAGCAAAGCATAAATTGATCAACTCGCTTGTTATTTTCAGCCTGCAATTTCTTCAAAGAAGAACAAGTCATTCAGAATAACTAATGACCTTTGACATTTTGAATGACCAAGAACAGACACATCTCTGTCTTGCTGCGATGTAATTTTGATCGTTTTATGTTGTTGATTTTTACGATAAAAATTCTGCAACAGAACTTATTTATAAATAGATCAATTTCCTGTTTTGATTCAATGCTACACGGGAAGGGATATCTTTCGTAGGGGAAAAATATTATTGTCGAGAAAATACAACTAATTCATTGCAAAGGCAACTGGAATATGTGAAGGCACTCAATAGCATAATTTTGTTTACTGTGCTATCGCTCATAATGTTGAGCTGCATGTGAATGGAACCATCAAACACAAAAAGTTGCACCTTAATGTAATTCATGCCCAAGGGCTCCCTGTCTCCCCATCCTTAATGAGAATTTATCTCGAAGAAAGATCAACTTGTTGACTTCAATGATACAGATTATATCGTAAGTCTGTAATGAAGTAATCACAGGGCAGAATTATGCGTGTGAGGCAACAAGTAAAATGCCACCACTACTCACTCATTTGTTAACATTGCTAAGTACTCGCTGATTACTTAAAATGCCCTGCAACCACAAGAACATTTAGCGAAAGTATAGTCTTCCTCATGGTGGCAAGTAATATCTCAGCTTTCATCTCCTTCCCATCAGTTCACACGTACACAACCAATCTCCATAAGATCCTACTCCTTCTAATTGAAATCATCACTGCTGGTAAAAGCAAAGTCATCGAGGCTTTTATTAACCTCCTTCGTTCTCTTCTTATACAACTACTTTTCCATCCAACACACACGCAAAAGGAAATCAATCAATGAAAAACGAATACGACGAGTATTATCAAGTGAGATTGATTCTCATCCTCATTCAGATAACTCCAAGTTTGTTATGTGTTGCCTGCTTGTTGGTGTTCCATTCGTTCCACACGATTAAGCTGTGTGGAATCAAATTACTAAGGTTCATTAATGTCTTATAGACTAGACAAGCACTATAGAAGATCTCCATATTCATTCATTCGTCCCGACCAAGCTATATAGTCAGTGTGTGTATAGCCAATAATATATATAGTGTACATGAGGATGAAACTATTGAAGAGGATGAGAGCCAGAGGTGCTAATGTGGCGAAGCGTGTAATTGTAGTAATAGTAAAGTGATTGCTGATTTGCATTACAAAAAGTTCCTTCAATGATGAATATGTTAATGAATGGAGGAGCAAGCAGAGTTCATCAATGAAATCTCGAAAAGTCTTCTTCTTCTTAAGGGCTTGTCTTTCCTTTTTAATTATTTAGCGAGAGATTTCTTATTCACACCTGCTCCACGCAGCAGCAGCACACAATTGACTAGCTCAATTGAAAGATATGACTGAACTAATTCTCATAAGCTATAATAAAAAGCGATACGATAACTTTTATGGGATTGTGTTATCTGTCTCAGGTTGACTGCTGGACTGTGTGCGGAGTGTTAATGAATTTTTAAAATTAGCTGATAAGCTAATAAAAAAGTATGAATGGACGGACAACAAGTGTCCTGCTTATTCCATATGGTTCCTGCTCCTGAAGGCATATAAGTGTACGTGTTATTGTGTGTAGGAGTGTCTCGGGTTATCTTTCCTTCACTGTCATTGCAGCAGCAGTGCAAGCGTAGATGATTATCGTGGGTGACAGAGAAATGTAATTCGTGACTGGAAGGGTGCCTAATAATAATTTTATCGTCTCGAAGAAGGTTCGTCTGGTACATTCGCTGCTATTAACACTCTCGTGCGTTGATTTTAGGTTGTTGCTTCTAAAGCCGATGGACTTTTTTAATGAACGGATTGCATTTAAAAGACCGGATGTTGCATCATTACGGTGGAATGCTACACTAATGGACTCGAATAAAATTTAGCTTTTAGTCTTATATAGATAAATAGTAGTAAGAATCGGTGTGATCTGTGCCTGATGAGAGTGGATGAAATATTGTCAATTGCTGTGTGAGCTGATGATGATGAAGAGATCATTCACTAAAGTAATTGTCGGCTGCTTCAACAGCCAAAATTCTTTAAAAATTTGAATTGAGGAGACAAAAAGCTCTTCCGTGTAATTATTTCTGGTAGAATTATGACAAAATTCATTCTTTGACTTTCTTTTAAGATATAACCACAAGTGAATCTAAATAGACAAAAAGATGACAAGCCGCGTATTACATGCTTAGGCGATTTCACATGCACATATAGTAACTATATCTGGAAAAGTAATCTTCCACCACTGCTATTAATTGTTTTTCGGGTAGTCAAAAGTTGTCATATTAAGCAATCGCGACTTAAATTGATTAAAAATATGGTCGCACAGAACTGTAAGACAAGGTTGGGCTAGGTATGGCCGCAAAGTGTGTTTTATTCGATAACGATCAAGCTGTGAAATGTCAACGATTCACTGGTCACACATATTCGGTTTCTCTCTCAGCCTTCGTCATAGTTTTTTGTGTAAGTTTTAAGTTTGACACCTATTGTATGCCTTGTAATTGTAGCAAGCCCAGCTGGCCTGACTTTTTAAAAGGCTTACGAAATGATCTGATTGAGCTAGATAAATGAACAAAACAATTTTTACTCCGACGCAAGCAGAATACCTTTGACACTTGTAAGAATTTACATTTTGTCAAAAGCACATTATTATTTATATTGATATAAGAACATGTGCATCTACAAATACGTAGATTTTGATCTCATCAGCCGAGGAGAGTTCACTGAATGCAAAGACGAACTTAACATAAGAATAGAGGAGGCAAGAATAGGTCCTTTATTCTTCGTTAACTTCTCTACCTGTCCTCCAAAAACCGACTGATTCAATAAAGACGCGCACCTGTGTCTATATA